>Ga0302320_10010632_pt1 | contig 19590 bp, 12 predicted proteins | sample Bog_T0_3_FD_202130 | JGI IMG/M metagenome (GOLD analysis project Ga0302320, IMG submission 202130) | Peat permafrost microbial communities from Stordalen Mire near Abisko, Sweden - Bog_T0_3 | ecosystem: Environmental > Terrestrial > Soil > Wetlands > Peat | place: Sweden: Abisko, Stordalen Mire... | reverse complement strand
ATGACCCCACGGTCCTGGCGGGCCCCTTGACCCAGACGGCAGCCAACCTCGCTGCGGCCGGTCCCACGGTGCTCACCGCCACGGACCTGGCTTCGGTATCCAGCACCGTGCTGTCAGGTTTGTTGGACCAGACCCTCTACGCGTTCGCAGTGGCGGCCCTGGGCCCGGGCTCCTCGCCGCAGCTGAGCGGATCCCCCAGTGCCGTGACCGCCACCACCGGCCTGGCCCAGGCGCAGGTGACCAGCGTGACGAGCGTGCAGCAGGCCGGATACCCGGCCGAATTGGAGGCCCTGACCTGGCCGGCGCAGGTCCAGGTGACCTGGATCGGAACCAACTTTACGCCGGCCACGGATACGGCCTGGGTCATCTACCGGGCGACAGACGCCGTCAGCAGCCCGCAGACCTTCGGGAGCATCACACCGGTGGCCACGGTGGCGTCCACGGTTTTTTCGGCGACCCTGCCGGCCGGGTCCCCGGGGCCAAACTGGTATTTTGTGGATCTGAGCGACTCCGCCGGCAGCCTGACCGGGGGCGGCAACACCTCCAACGCCCGTACGGTCGCGTCCGCGTTCTTCTCCCCGTCCCTGGGCCAGCCGAACCTGGGTTCGGCGTCCCAGTCCAATGGCAGGGTGGTCCTGCAATGGCCCGGCGACAGCCCGGGGCTCCAGTATGCGGACACGTTCACCGTATACCGCGCCACGCAGGCGGCGTCGCCCCTGCAGTTCAGCGTGCTCGGCCGAGTCAGCGCGAGCCTCAGCTGGACCGCGCAGGAGTACAGCTACGTGGATGCGGCTGCGGTGTCCAACGCCCAGAATATCTACCTGGTGGTGCCAAGCCTGGTCACCAATGCCGGCCTCCTGCTGGGATCCGCAAGCAACGTCCTCACCATCACCCCGCCGGTCCTGCCGGACCAGCCTGGAATCTGGTGGACCGCCGGCGCAGGGAACACTGGGCCGGCCTCGGGGCATTACCTGACCTGTGCCGCTGCCTCAGCCAATACGGTGGCGCTTGAGTGGACTCCTTCAGGGGCCGGGAGCTTCCCGGTGAGCTATTACCAGGTGTTCCGCAGCAATGCAGGTTCCGGCCTGGCCGCATTGACCGTCTCGGCCAACGCGCTCACCAGCACGGCCTATTCCTGGACGCCCGCCAACGTTTCTGCAACCGCGTTTGGCCTGACCACCACGGTCCTGAGCTACACGGATCCGTCGCCGCCCCAGCCCTTGAGCAATCTCGTCTACGCGGTGCAGGCCGTTGATTCCGCCGGGAATGCGGGCAACCCCGTGACCGGGACCGTCACCGCCCCCCTGCCCTGGCCCGCCCCGATCCTGGTCGACACCCTTGGCATGGGCTACAACAGCACTTCGTACGACGGCAGGCCTGGCATCACCCTGACTTGGTCGCCCTCGGGCGGCGTGGGCACCCTGCCGTTTCAGTACTGGTCCGTGACACGCACCGCGCAGCCGGGCTCCCAGGACCGGCAGGTGACGCAGTTTGGCGGCTTCGCCCCGTCAGAAACCGGCACCGCGTTCGCCAGCCTCGGCGTCGCGTCCGGGTCCACAACGCCGACGGAAACGGGCATCACGGATGGCGGCTCCCTGACCCACGGCCTGCCCTCCGGCTCGGTGACCTATTGGGTCCAGGCTGTGGACAGCTCCGGCAATCTGGGCCTTCCCCTGGTCTTGACGGTTGCCACCACGTCCCCGGCAGCCGCGACCACCACGCCCAAGGTCGTGCCAGGCCCCCTGACGTTGACGCCCGAGGTGCTCAGCGCGGCAAGCGCTGGGGGAGGTGAAGCCACCCTGGGCGTCGGCCTGACCTGGCAGCCGAATTATCCTTCAGACGCGGTGACCGGCTATGCGGTCTACAGGAACAACATGCTGCTGGCCCTGACATCCGGACTGAGCTACACAGACCCTGCCGGATACGCCTTTGACACCGGCCAATCCGTGGCTTACGCCGTGTACGGCATGAACGCCTTTGGCCAGGGAAGCGCCCCCTTGAGCTCCTCCACGGCGCTTTCGCCGCCGGCGCCGGGCTGGCTTTCGATCACAGCGGACCTCTCCTCCGCGGTTCAGGTGGGAACTCCCGCGGTCGGCTTGGCCTGGCCCAATGTGCTGCAGGCCCTGACCTTGAGCGCCCAGGCCCCGGTGTCCTACACCTGGTCCTATGCGGTTTACCGCTCCGACGGGGTGGTATATCCAGGCCTCACGAACACCGCCTGGGGCCCCAATGGCCTGGCCGTGTGCCGATGGAACGACCCTGCGCCGAACCTCACGGCGTCCGGGGTGACCTACACGGTCAAGAGCACCGTCAACAACTGGCCCGTCGGGGTCGGCAGCCCTGCCACTTCCGCCGGCAGCGTGTCCGTTGCTGCGCCCCCGCCCGTGATCCTGCAGGCGGTCTCGTCGTGCCCTGCGGCACTTGCCGGAGTGGCCGGATTGCCGACGGGCGGCGCTGTGGTCCTGAGCTGGACCGCCAACAGTGCGGCGCAGGAATACTGGATCTACCGGGCAAGCTACCCGTTGGACGCGGGCCCCCCTGCCGGCGCCTGGCTCGCGGCGGTCACGGGCACCGGTTTCGTGGACACGGGGATCCCGGGAGCAGGGACCACGTCGGCGCAGACCCAGCCTTGGTATGCCGTGGCCGCTGCCAGCCAGTTCTGCGTGGGTCCGGCCGCGGATGTGGGGCCGCTGGGGGCCGTGAGCGTGGCCGGCCTGTTCGCCCAGGCAGGTTCCCAGCCGCTCACGTGGACGCCCCAATCCAATCCGCAGGTGACCCTGAGCTGGGCAGCGCCCGCCTCGGACGGGGTCGCCTCCTACTCCCTGTCCCGGATGGCCGTGGCCGGCTTTGAGAGCCTGACGGGCTCAGCAGGCAATGTCACGACCACGGTATCCCTGGGATCGGTCACCGGCACGTCCTATATCGACACCTTCCCGGCTTCCATCCCGGGCGGTTGGTACAAGTCGTCCTCAGGAAGGCCTTTTGGCGCGGTCACATTCCAGTACACCGTGGCCGCCAATTCCTCCCTTGGGGCGCCGTCCGGCGCTTCGGCCGCGATCACGGTGACCGCATTCCTGCAGCCTTCGAGCCCCACGGCTCTGGTCGGCACGGGCCTGCCCGGCGGCGTCGACGCCAGCTGGGCCCCGTCCCCCAGCTATCAGGACGTCACCGGCTATGCGGTGTCCTGGAGCATCCCCAGCGCCGCCGCCTCGGGACTGAGCCCGGTCGCGGGCGGGGCGGCGGATTGGCAGATGACCGGACTGCTGCCGGGCCAGGCCGTGGACCTGTCGGTCCAGGCCTTCAATGCCGCGGGCGCTTCGCCCTGGAGCGCCGCCATTGCGGTCACGGCGGCGGCCACCGGCGCCCCGCCGACGCCCCTGTATCTGTCCGAGACCACCGGCTTCCTCAGCTCGGTGAGCACCCAAAGCTCGGTGTTGCTGAGCTTTTCGGGCGCCGGGGCCGGAGCCGTTGCCGTGGACATCTACCGCGTTCCGCCGCCGAACGGCGCCGGCGGCGCCTACCGGGGCGTGCCCATTGCGTCCGCGTCGGGCGGGGCCTCGTCCCCGGACTACCTCACCAGCGTGCCGGTGTCCTACATCGCCCTGACCGACACCGCTGTCCTGCCGAACGTGTCCTACGCCTATGCCATCAGCGCGGTCAACGCGCTGGGCGCCCCGGCAGGGGAGTCCGCGGCCCTGGACGGCTCGCCCACGGCCATCACGGCCTTCAACACCTGGGCCGCTCCGGCGGTCAGCGGCACGGCGGGCAACGCCCGAGTGGACCTGTGGTGGAGCGCGCCGCCCGCGGCGTCGGCCGGCAGTCGGCCGCTTTTGGGCTACAAGATCTACCGCTACACCAGCTCCACCTATGTCTCGGCCACCGGGCAGGCCGCTCCGGATGCCGGATTCCCGGTCTTTATGCCGGTGACCAGCACCGCGTGGACCGACCTGGGCGTGTCCAATGGCCTGGGCACGGGCTATTTCTACGTCATGACCAGCGTGGACATGAAGTATGACGAATCGGCCACGGCGTCCTTCCCCCAGTATCCCTTCGGCGCCCTCGGGTTCCAGCCAAGCGCGCCCCTGCTGCCGCCCACCAACATCACGGCGCAGCCCGGCAACAAGTCCGTGAGCCTGTGGTGGGTCACCACCCAGTCCGACGCGGCGGCCGGCGGCGTCTACAACGTGTACCGGCGCAATGAGGGCTCGGGAGGCGTGGCCACGGCCTACGGCCCGCCCCTGTCGAATCTGTTCCACGTCGGACCCACCGTGGCTTCCTACCCGGTCAGTTCAGGCATTTCCGTCACGCTGCTGGTGCAGAGCCTGGTCGACGGACCCACCCCGACCCCGGTGCCCAATCTGACGCCGGTGTGCTACGCCATCACCGCGGTCAACGGGTCCGGCGAGGGGCCTAAGAGCAAGGAGGTGTGCACCACGCCCTTCAATGCCATCGACCCCTCGGCCTTCGGCGGTGGCGCGTTCCTGAACCTGGCCATCACCAACACCACCGCAGTGGCCCTGAGCTGGGCCGCCATTCCCCTGAGCGGCAACGCAGGGGTTGGCGGCTATTCCATGCTGCCGTCCGCCAGCCCGTTTATTGCGGGCTACAATGTCTACCGCAGCGACGATGGCGGGAACACCTACAACCGCCTTGGGCGCCTTCCGACTCAGCAGCAGCCCCCGAACGCCACCGAAAGCACCCCGGTCCTTTATTCCGACACGACCACGGCGCAGGCCCATTCCTACTACTACCGGGTGCTGCCCTATGACAACGGCGGCAATGAAGGGCTGCCCTATGACCTCAAGTTTGTGGACATCCCCTCGGGCAAGAACGCGCTGTACATCTTCCGCAACTCCTTCAACCCCGCCACCGGAGGCACGGTGCCGGTGCAGTGCGGCCTGCAGGGAAGCGGCACCTATTGGATCAAGGTCTACACCCTCAACGGCGAGTACGTGAACACCATCGTGCCGCCCAGCCAGGCAATGGGCGGGCCCAACAATCCCTGGCTCAGCCCGCAGGCGGTCTGGGACGGACGCAATGCCCAGGGGCAGACCGTGGCCAGCGGCGTGTACCTCATCCACCTCGAAGGCCCGGGCTACCGCGCCGACGGCCGCGTGGCGGTGATCAAGTGACCCTCCTGCCGGGTTGGTGGGATGCGCTGGCGCTCGACGCGCGGCAGGGCACGCAGGTCAGCGGCGGGCCCTTCTGGAGCGGGCGCTTCTACTGCGGCCAGCCCCTTTTCGGCGCCGTGGAGCTGCCCTTCTCGTCCCCGGCCGCCTCCCTGGCCCTGGCCCAGGGCGGCGCCCTGTGGCTGCTCTTCCATGCGCTGGTCCTGTCCGTGGGGCTGGCCCTTTGGCTGCGCCGCTCCTCCGCCGGCCTTGCTCCGGGGGCCTCGGCCGCCCTGGCCCTGCTGCTGAGCGCCTGCCTGTTGTCCCATCCGGAATCTGCGGCCCTCGTGGGGGCCTGGGCCTGGCTGCCCTGGGCGGTGGTGCTCAGCGGGGAAGGGGCCGGGGCCCTGGCTGCGCCCTTCTGCGCCCTGCTGGCGTCCGCCGCAGCGCCCTATGTGCTGCTGCTCGCCCTGTTCGCCAGTGGCGTCCGATCCCGTATTTCCCGCGGCTGGCTGCTGGCCTGGGGCCTGGGCCTGCTGCTGGCCGCGCCGGTCCTGCTGGAGCAGCTGCGGCAGTTCCCTTACCAGGCCATGGTCGGGCACCCGGGCTGGAGCTTGGCCGGTCTGGGCAGCCCCCTGCAGGCCTTTCAGGCCGGGCTGGCCGGGCTGCTTCTGGCGGTCGCGTCCTTGCCGCGCCTGCGTCCGCGTTTGGGCCTGGTGTTCGGCTTCGCAGCCGGGGCCCTGGCCCTGGCTCCCGGTTTGTTCGACGCCCGCGTGGTGCCGGCGGCCCCGGCCGGGGCCTATCCGCGCGGATTCTGCCGCCATCAGGCCCTGCCCGGGACCCTGCCTTTGTCCGCGGAAGCGCTGGAGGCAGAACGTTGGACCGGCTCCCCGCGGATCCTGGGCACCCGCGATTCCGTCAACCGCTGGAACGGCATCAGCGAGATGGGCGTGCGGGATCCGGACAGCCTGAGCCTGGCGGACGTGGGATGGGTGGATTCCGAGGGCGCGGCGGGCGTGCGTTGGTACCGGCCGGTGGCCGAGGCAGTGGCGGAAGGAGCCCTGTCCTACGACGTCGGCCCCCCTCCACCCGATCTGGGGCTCTTTGACCGGCCCCTGCGGGTTTATGCCGGCAACCTGGGCCGGGCCCTGGGCACGGCCTGGCACGTCCTGGAGCTGTCCAGTCCGGGCCCCGGGACCTACCTGGCCCAACTGCCCCCCCTGAGGGCTGCGGCCTGGCTGTTCGTCAGCGAAAGCTTTGATGCGGGCTGGACTTGCGTCCAAGCGGGTCCGGGTGGGCCGGCGCGCGAGGGCAGAATCCTGGCCTGCGAACGGGGATTCATGGCCGTGCCGGTCGATCCCCAGGACGCGTCCGTCCGCCTGCAGTACCGTCCACCCCGGCTTTTGCTGGGTATTTGGCTGTCCGCGGCCGCATTGCTGGTCCTGGGGGCGATTTTTAAAGAGTCCTTAACGCGTTGACGGATGGCCCTCCTTTTTCATATAATCTTACGCTTTTTCAAGGGTTTTTCGTGTTCTCCTAAGGTAGACAATGGTCAAACGCTGGGTAGTGATTGTCACGGTTGCCCTCACTCTGGGCAGCCTCTACAAGCTGTATCCGGGCTGGTTTCGCGGCGATTTCAGCGCCGGCCTGACGCCCGCCCTGAACCTGGGGCTAGATCTGCAGGGGGGCACCTACCTCAAGTACGAGGTCGAGGTCGACCAGATCCCCAAGGACGACAACGGCAAGCCTAAGGTCGACCCCCGCGAGGCGGTGGACCGGGCCATCGAGATCATGCGCAATCGCGTCGACGGCATGGGCCTGAAAGAGCCTCTGATCCAACGGGAGGGGGACCGTTACGTCGTTGTCCAGCTGCCCGGGGACAAGGATCCGGACCGCACCCAGCGTACCATCGGGGCCACGGCCCAGCTGGCCTTCAAATTGGTCAGCGACGCCTACAAGACCACCGACTACCTGGACTCCGCCGGCAACACCCGCGCCCCCCTGCCCGAGGGCGTGGAGCTGCTGCACGACCGCAAGACCGGGGAGCCCATGCTCGTCGAGAGCCGCCTGCTGATGACCGGCGACATGCTGTCCGACGCGCGGGTGGACTTCAGCAGCAACCAGTTCGGCCAGCCCACGATCGCCTTTGAGCTGACCAAGGACGGCGAGGGCCTGTTCGCCTCCATCACTGAGGAAAATGTGGGCCGCAGGCTGGCGATCGTCCTCGACGGCAGCGTGCAGTCGGCCCCGGTCATCAAGGGGCGCATCGGCGGCGGCCGCGGCATCATCGAGGGCCAGTTCACGGTGGACGACGCCAAGGACCTGGCCTTGGTGCTGCGTTCGGGCGCCCTCCCCGCGCCGCTGAAGGTGGTCAACAAGTACGTGGTGGGCCCCACCCTGGGTGCGGACACGATCCGTTCGGGCTTTCTGGCGGCGCTCTTCGGGACCCTGGCGGTGCTGGCCTACATCGGCTTCTATTACCGCGTCTCGGGGCTCATCGCCGACGTCGCGCTGGTGTTCAACCTGGTGTTCCTGCTGGGCGCGCTGGCCGGCTTCGGAGCCACCCTCACCCTGCCGGGCATCGCCGGCATCGTGCTGACCATGGGCATGAGCGTGGACTCCAACGTCATCATCTTCGAGCGCATCCGCGAGGAGCTGAAGCTGGGCAAGACGGTGCGGGCGGCCGTGGACGCGGGCTACCTGCACGCCTTCTGGACGATCTTCGACAGCCACGTCACCAGCCTGATCACGGCCCTGGTGCTGTTCCAGTTCGGCACCGGCCCGATCAAGGGCTTCGCCGTGACCCTGTCGCTGGGCGTGTCCATCAGCATGTTCACCGCCCTGTTCGTCTCCAAGGCCATCTTCGACGCCCGCCGGGCCTCGGACAACCTGAGCATTTGAGGAAAGCATGTTCAGCCTGATCCCGAACAAGACCAACATCGATTTCGTGGGCAAGCGCTACATCGGCTTCGCCCTGTCCGCCCTGCTCGTGCTGACCGGCTTCTACGCCATGTTCCTGCTGGCGACCGGCCAGGCCAAGCTGGGGGTGGACTTCGGCGGCGGGGCCAACCTCACCGTGATCCTCAAGCAGCCCGTCGAGGTGCAGCAACTGCGCAAGGCCCTGGGCGACGCGTTCCAGGCGGCGGACATACAGCGCGTCGAATCCGGCGCCATTTACCTGATCCGCATGCGGGTGCCCAGCGGTGAGGCCAAGGACCTGGACCCCATCGTCCAGGCGGTCAAGGACTCGGTGGCGAAGAACCTCAGCCCCAACACCGTGGTCGAGGGTTCGGTCGAGTTCGTCGGGCCCGCCGTCCAGCGCCAGCTGTGGCAGTCGGCGGCCTGGGCCATCGCGGTGTCGATGCTGTGCATCCTGGCCTACATCGCGTTCCGCTTCGACTTCCGCTTCGGCATCGGGGCGCTGATCGCGACGCTGCACGACGTGCTGGCCGTGCTGGGCATCATGGTGGTGTTCCGCTTCGAGTTCTCGCTGCTGGTGGTGACGGCCTTGCTGACCCTGGCGGGCTACTCGCTGACCGACACGGTGGTGGTCTTCGACCGCATCCGCGAGAACCTGAAGGCGCGGCGCACCGAGCCCATGGGCAAGGTTGTCAACGACTCGATCAACGAGACCCTGTCGCGGACCATCAACACCTCGATGGCCACCATGGTCACGGTGGTGGTGCTCTTCTTCTACGGCGGGGCCGTGGTGCACAGCTTCTCGCTGGCGCTGATCCTGGGCATCATCGTGGGCACCTACTCCTCGATCTTCGTGGCCAGCCCGGTGGTGGTCGAATGGAACCTGCGCTCCCCGGCCAAGCGCTGAGCCCTGGCGTCCGCGTGAAGGGTCCGGGAGGGCGGCGCCGCGCCGCCCTCCCGCCGTTTTGGGGCCTGTCCGGAGCGCCTGCGGCGCGCCGGGCCCTGGCTGCGGCGCTGGCGCTGGCCGCCCTGGCCGCCCTGGCGGCGGGCTGCCGGCCCGCCGGCTCGGCCAGGCTGGGTCGCCGCTGGCGCGTCGGGCTGGGCGCCTGCGGCATGAGCGTGGACGCGGGCGGCACCCGGCTGGCGGTGGTCTGCCGCCGCAGCAACGACGTGTGGGTGCTGGCCCTGCCGGACGGGCGCTTTGTCGAGCGCATTGACACCCTGCCGCGGCCCCGGGCCGTGCTCTTCCACCCCGAGGAACCCGCCTTCTACGTCGCCGAGGGCCTGTCGAGCGTGGCCGAGGTGCGCCTGAGCGACCAGCGGGTGGCCCGCAGCTTCAGGCCTCCCTGGCGCATCGGCGGCTTCTCCTGGGAGCCCGCTTCGCGGCGCCTGTTCTGCTCGCACTCCGGACTGCCGACCCTGGGAGTGTACCGGCTCAAGGATATGCACCTCGAGACCACCGAGGCCGTGGGCGGGGAAGTCGAGGGAGTGGCGTTCTCGGGGCGCGACGCCTGGGTCGCCACCCGTGCCGCGGACGCCCTGGTGCGCATCTCGCTCAAGGACATGGGCATCAAGGCCGCGGCCCTGGCCGGGCCCGAACCCCGCGGCCTGGCCCTGGACCCGGGAGCGGGGCTTGCCTACGTGCCCTGCCACGGGCGCGCCGGCCAGGCCCAGGCCCTGGCCCTGCCCAGCCCGGTGCCGACGCCGGCGGGCCTGTCCCCGCTGAGCCCCGGGGCCATGGCCGAGGACGAGGATGAGCCGCTGAGCCCGAGCGCCGCGATTGCGGACGGGGACGATGAGGACGAGGATCAGGATCAGGATGCCGGCGTGGCCGGGCCGCCGGCCCCGGCTGACGCCGCGGCCTCCCACCGCTGGGATGGGTCGGGCGTGGCGGTGGTGCGCCTGGAGGATGTGCGCCGCGTCGACTACATCGCCGTCGACGGCGGGCCGGTGGCGGCGGTCCTGTCACCCTCCGGACGCCGCCTGGCCGTGGCCTGCGAAGATGGGCGCCTGCGCCTGGTCGACCTGGCCCAACGGGCCGTGGTCGACACCCTGGACCTGGGCGGCAGGCCCGGCGCCCTGATCCTGGCGCCGGGGGGCGGGACGCTGCTGGCGGCCCTGGGCTCGGACAAAGCGGTCGTCGAGGTGCTGCCCGGAAGCGGCTGGCGCTAGCGCGCCTTGCGGGCCTGACGCCTTTCAGTTAACGTTTTGCACCGGCCTGCGGGCCGCCACAAGAGAGAGGGAACATGGTCAAGAATGCCTGGAACTTCATCGTCCCCGCCTGGATCCTGGCCTTGGCGCTGGTCGCCGGCGCCCTGCGGGGGCACGTCTGGTGCGGGCCCCTGGCGGGCCTGTTCGTGCTCTTCAGCGCCTTCTGCGCCTGGTTCTTCCGCAGCCCCGTGCGCAGCATCCCCTCCGACCCCGAGGCCCTGGTGTCGCCGGCGGACGGCAAGGTCATCGCCATCGAGCCCATCGAGGACCCTTGGCTGGGCAAAGGCGTGGAGATCCGCATCTTCCTCAATGTCTTCAATGTGCACGTGCAGCGCTCGCCCTTCACCACCCCGGGCCTCGTCGAAGGCACCCGGTACTTCGCCGGCAAGTTCCTGGCGGCCTCGGTGCCCAAGGCCAGCCTCGAGAACGAGCAGCACTGGTTCCGCATCAGCTCCGGCGGCCGCAAGGCCCTGGTGAAGCAGATCGCCGGCCTGATCGCCCGACGCATCCTGCCCTGGGCCCGGCCCGGGGACACCCTGGCGGGCGGCCAGCTCATCGGGCTCATCCAGTTCGGCTCCCAGGTGGACCTGGGGCTGACGCCGGACGCAGAGGTGCTGGTGAAGGTGGGGGACCACGTCGTCGGCGGCGAGACCGTGCTGGCGCGCTATCCCAAGGCCAAGCGTGGCCGCCGTTAGTTCCCGGCGCGCCCGGCCCGCGGCTTCCGGATCTCCGGCCCGGGCCAAGGCTTCCGGATCTCCGGCCCGGCCTGCGGCTTCCGGATCACCGGCCCGGCCCGCGGCCTCCGGATCACCGGCCCGGGTCAAGGCCGCCGGCCACCCGGCACCCGCCTCCGGGCCCCGCTTCGCGGCGTGGATCCCCAACGCCGTGACGTCCTGCAACCTGCTGCTGGGCTTCTTTTCGATCCTGATCAGCCTGCAGGCCCTGCGCGAGGGGCAGCCGGCCCAGTCCACTGCCTATGGGACGGCCTGCTGGCTGATCCTCTGGGCGACGATCGGGGACGTCCTCGACGGCAAGCTGGCCAAGGTGCTCAAGGCCGGCTCGGACTTCGGCATGTACCTCGACACCTTCGCCGATGCCGTGACCTTCGGCATGGCCCCCGCGGTGCTGCTCTATGCCGCCTTCCTGCGCGATCCCGGCCAGTCGCCGGCCGTGGCCCTCGCGCCCCTGGGCTATTTTCTGGCGGCCTGCTTCCGCCTGGCCCGCTACAACGTCCAGACAGGGGCCGGACCGCGCTTCGGATTCACCGGAGTCCCCACGCCGACGGCGGCCATGATCGCCACCAGCCTTTACCTGAGCACCAGCCAGGCGCCGCTGCCGTCGGGCATGGTCGCCGGGCTGGTGGGCCTGGTGGCGGTGTCCATGGTCAGCCCCCTGCGTTATCCCGCCTTCAAAGGGCTGCGGGGGCCGGAACGCGTCCTGGTGGCGCTGCTGTTGCTGGTGATGATGGGCTCCACCATTGTGTGGGGGGCCCCCAGGGTCATCTTCTACACCTTCGCCAGCTTCGCCCTGACCTGGGGCTGGTGGTGGGTGCCGCTACGGCCGCTGTTCGTGCCCGGCGTCACCGCCCTCGATTGACCGGCGCGCCGGGGCCTTCAGGGCCCCCGGAAGCGGGGAATTCAAGACACTCACAAGGGAACCCATGCCGCTGATCGACATCAAGCTCCCGGACGGATCGCTGCGCCAGCTCGAGTCCGGCAAGACCGCGCTGGACCTGGCCGCCTCGATCGGGCCGCGCCTGGCCTCGGCGGCGGTGGCCGCCCGTGTCGACGGCGAGCTGCGTGACCTGGCCTTTGCGCTGGACAAGCCCTGCCAGGTGGAGATCCTGACCTTCAAGGCCCCCGAGGCCCTCGAGATCCTGCGGCACAGCACGGCGCACCTGATGGCCGCCGCGGTGCAGGAGCTCTACCCGGGCGCCAAGGTCACCATCGGCCCGGCCATCGAGTCCGGTTTCTACTACGATTTCGACATGCCGCAGACCCTCACGGACGAGGACCTGCCGAAGATCGAGAAGCGCATGGCCGAGCTGGCCGCCAGGGGGGACGCCTTCGTGCGCAGCGAGCTCAGCGCCGGCGAGGCCACGGCCAAATTCGAGGCCATGGGCGAGCCCTACAAGGTCGAGATCATCCGCGACCTCGGCGCCCCCACGGTCAGCTGCTACACGGTGGGCGGCTTCGTCGACCTTTGCCGTGGCCCCCACCTGCCCAGCAGCCGCCAGGCCGCGGCCTTCAAGCTGCTGTCCGTGGCGGGCGCCTACTGGCGCGGCGATGAGCGCAACAAGATGCTGACGCGCATCTACGGGACGGCCTTCCCGACCCAGGCCGAGCTGGACGCCCACCTCAAGCAGGTCGAGGAGGCCAAGAAGCGCGACCACCGGCGCCTGGGCAAGGACCTGGACCTCTTCAGTTTCCAGGAGGAGGCCGGGCCCGGGCTGGTCTACTGGCACCCCAAGGGCGCCATGGTGCGCAAGCTCATCGAGGACTTCTGGCGCGACGAGCACATCAAGGCCGGCTACAACTTCGTGTACTCGCCGCACATCGGCCGGGCGCACTTGTGGCAGACCAGCGGGCACCTGGAGAACTACCGGGACAGCATGTACAGCCCCATGAGCAGGACTACTACCTGAAGCCGATGAACTGCCCTTTTCACATATTGATGTACAAGAACTCGCTGCGCAGTTACCGCGAGCTGCCCCTGCGCATGGCGGAGCTGGGCACGGTGTACCGCTACGAGCGCAGCGGGACCCTGCACGGCCTGATGCGCGTGCGGGGCTTCACCCAGGACGATTCCCACATCTTCGTCACCGAGGAGGAGCTGACCGCCGAGATCGGCCGGGTGGTCAAGTTCATCCGCCACATGCTCATCAGCTTCGGCTTCAGCGAGTTCGAGGTCTTCGTCAGCACGCGCCCCAAGGAGAGCATCGGCGACGCAGCCTGGTGGGAGCGCGCCACCCAGGCCCTCAAGGACGCCCTCGACGCGGCCGAGTGGCCCTACCAAATCGACGAGGGCGGCGGCGCCTTCTACGGGCCCAAGATCGACTTCAAGATCAAGGACAGCATCGGCCGCACCTGGCAGTGCAGCACCCTGCAGGTGGACCCCAACCTGCCGGAGCGCTTCCAGATCGAGTACGTGGCCAGCGACGGCACCCGCAAGCGGCCGGTCATGCTGCACCGGGCCCTGCTGGGCTCGCTGGAGCGCTTCTTCGGCATCTTGGTGGAGCATTACGCGGGGGCCTTCCCGCTGTGGCTGGCGCCGGTGCAGGCCCGCATCCTCACCATCACCGGGGACGCGGACGCCTGGGCCGCAACGGTGCTGGAGCGCCTGCGCGCCGAGGGCTTCCGCGTCGAGACGGACCTCTCCTCCGACAAGATCAACGCCAAGATCCGCCAGGCGCAGCTGGACAAGCTGCCCTATTCGCTGGTGCTCGGGCGCAAGGAGGCCGAGAGCGGCCAGGTGGCCATCCGGCGCTTCGGGGCCGCCGACAGCCCGGTCATGGGCCTGGACGCTTTCGTCGCCATGGCCAAGGCCGAAGTGGCGCGCAAATCAGAAAAGGCTTGAATTTGAGGCTTTTTTTCGGCATGAAGCCCACAAGTTATGAACAGCGGCCGGATCCGAAAAATGATTGAAATTGTTGACAAAAGTTAAATAAGGCTTACAATTTTTTCATGCAGCTCTGGATAACTTTCCCTGACAGGCTCACCAGCCGCCGGCTTTTGTCGGCGGCTGGGCTGTTGGTGCTGGCCTTTGGGCTGGCCGCCTGCGGCAGCAAGCAGGGCATGGCATCGGGGCAGTCCGACGACCAGGCCGGCGTGGTTCATTCCGATGCGGAGACCACTCCCACCGAGGCCAGTGTGACCCGCCTCAACGGCGAAGAAGAAGGCGTGGACAAGGCTGATCTCGCCGAGCGCACCATGGGCGCCGAGGCCCGCGAACGGGCCTCCCACATCCCCAGCGGCAGCACCCGCAGCGGCAAGGGCAAGCTGACGACCGTGACGGCCAAGGCCGGGGACACGCTGTGGAAGATCGCCGAACGCAAGGACGTCTATGGGTCGGGCTGGCTCTATGCCCTGATCTACAAGGCCAACCAGTCCAAGATCAAGGACCCCAACAACCTTCCGGCGGGCCTGGTGCTGACGGTCCCCCGGGACGTCCCCGATCCCGAAGTGGAAATGGCCAAGGAAGAGGCCATGACCGGCCAGTACCTCGACCGCACGCCCCTGCCAGGGACCCGTCCCGCGGGCACGGTGGCGCCCCTGGCCGCGGTCCCCGCGCCGGCCCCTGCGCCGCGGCCCAAGCCCGGAACAGGCCCGGCCCGGTGGATCGCCCTTGGCGTCCTGCTGATGGCCGTCGCCGGCGGAGCCTGGTGGCGGCTGCGGCGCGGCGACGGCGCGGACGGCGCCGGCGGCCAGCAGGCCTGACCCAGGCCGGAAACACGGTGCGCAGCGGCCCTTCGGGGCCGCTTTTTTTTTTGCCTGCGGGCCCGCCGCCGGGCCGGACCTGCACGCGCGGCCGGGTCGCCGGCGAGGCGCAGCCAAGGCGGGGGCAGGCGAGGCTTTTACCGGCGCGTCCTTTCTGTTACCGTGGGCCATGCCGCAATCCGCAGAATCAGAATACGGGGTCCTCGCTGGGCCCGAGGCCTACAGCCGGGTGCCGTCCATCGACGAGATCCTGGCCATGTCCGATGCCAGCGCTCCCGAGGCCGAACGGGAGCTGCTGAAGCGGGCCTATGCGCGCGCCGAGCGGGCCCACGCAGGCCAGCTGCGCGCGTCGGGGGCCCCCTACTTCAGCCACTGCGCCCACACGGGGCTGGAGCTGGCGCGCCTGGGCCTGGACGGCGCGACCGTGGCCGCGGGCCTGCTGCACGACGTGGTCGAGGACACCCCCACCACCGCCGAGGAGCTCGCCGGCGAGTTCGGGGCCGAGGTCGCCCAGCTGGTGGAGGGCGTCACCAAGATCAGCGTGCGCATGAGCCCCAGCGGCGACGAGGCGAAGGCCGAGAACCTGCGCAAAATGCTCGTCGCCATGGCCAAGGACGTGCGGGTCCTGCTCATCAAGCTGGCCGACCGCCTGCACAACATACGCACCCTGGTGTTCCTGAAGGAGGAGAAGCAGCGCCGCATCGCGGCGGAGTCCCTCGAGGTCTACGCCCAGCTGGCAAATCGCCTGGGAATCCACCAATGGAAGTGGGAGATCGAGGACCGCTGCATGGCGGTGCTCTACCCACGCGAATACGCGGACCTGTCGCTGCTCATCGAGTCGGCCCAGGGCGACCGGGCGGCGCGCCTGACCGAGGCCCGCCAGAAGCTGACGGCAAAGCTGGCGGACGCGGGCATCACGGCCGAGATCAACGGGCGCAACAAGCATCTGTGGAGCATTTACCAGAAGATGCTCAAGAGCCACAAGCGCTTCGAGGAGCTCTACGACCTCGTCGCCCTGAGGGTGGTGACCCCCTCGGTCCCGGACTGCTACGCCGCCATGGGCATCATCCACGCCCTGTGGACGCCCCTGCCGGGCAGGGTGAAGGATTACATCGCCATCCCCAAGTCCAACATGTACCAGAGCCTGCACACCACGGTGGTGGGGCCGGCCGGGCTGCCGCTCGAGATCCAGGTGCGCACCGACGAGATGCACCGCATCTCGGAGCGCGGCATCGCCGCCCACTGGAAGTACAAGACGCGCTCCAAGGACGGGGACGTCGCCGACCTGCCCTTTCTCAAGAACGTCGTGGAATGGCAGAAGGAAAGCCGCGACGCCAAGGAGTTCGTCGAGAACCTCAAGATCGACCTCTACGACGAGGAGGTCTTCATCTTCACCCCCAAGGGCGAGGTGAAGATGCTGCCCAAGGGCGGCACGGTCATCGATTTCGCCTATGCCGTGCACTCCACGGTCGGGGATCAGTGCTACGGGGCGGTGGTCAACGGCAAGATGGCCCCCCTGCGCCACGAGCTGGCCTCGGGCGACATCGTGCGGGTGCTCACCAGCCCCCAGCACCACCCCAACAAGGACTGGCTGCTCTACGCCCGCACCGGCAAGGCCAAGAACCGCATCCGCCGGGCGCTGCGCCACTACGAGAAGCAGGCCGACGCCCTGCACGGGCAGGAGATGCTCGAGAAGCTGTTCAAGCGCCAGGGCGTCAAGATCCACGACATCGCCCGCAGCAGCCACGTGATGGAAGCCGCCCGGCACTTCGGCTACCCCGCGGTCGAGGACCTGCTGGCCGCGGTCGGCGCCCGCGAGATCGAGCCGCGCGCCGTGCTCGAGCGCCTGCAGCCCGAGCTGGCGGTGGAGGGCGCCCCGCCGGCCCCGGCCCCGCGCCAGAAAGCGGTGGCCAGCACCATCGAGCACGGCGTCGAGGTCCGCGGCCTGGGCGGCGTGGTGGTGGCCTTCGCGCGCTGCTGCGCCCCGGTGAAGGGCGACCCGATCCTGGGCTACGTGACCGTGGGCCGCGGGGTCAGCATCCACCGCGCCGACTGCGTCAACGCCCCGGACCTCATGCGCAAGAGCGAGCGCCTGGTCGAGGTCCGCTGGGCCGGCGAGGGCCTGGATGCGCGCCCCGTCGAGCTCGAGGTCGGGGCCCACGACCGGCCCAACCTCATGGCCGAGATGCTCATGGCCATCGCCCGCACGACCTCCGCCGAGGGCAGGCCCAGCAACCTTTCGGCCGCCTCGGCCTCGGCGCTCGAGGGCGGCATGGCCCAGGCCCGCTTCACGGTCGCCATCTTCGACCTGGAGCACCTCAAGCGCCTGATGCTGCACCTGTACCAAGTCGACGGCGTGACGTCGGTGAAGCGGCGCGACCGCCGCCTGAAGATGCGCGCCCCGCGCGAGAGCTCCGAAGCAGTGACCGCCGGCCTCGACGGCGGCAGCCTCGACCCGTCCGATTCCGCCTGACCAAGGGAGACAGCATGCCGAAGGAAGCCGTGCACACCAAGCTCGTCCCAGCCCCCTCGGGGGCCTACAGCCAGGCCGTCAAGGTGGGCCCGCTTCTGTTCCTTTCGGGCCAGATCTCGCTGGATGCCGACGGCAACAAGGTGCAGGGGGGCACGACCAAAGAGACCGAGCAGGTGATGGAGAACCTGAAGAAGGTGGTCGATGGACCAGGTGGTCAAGACGACGGTCTATCTGACCGACATCGCGGACTTCAAATTCATGAACCAGGTGTACGAACGCTATTTCACGGGCGTGACGCCGGCCCGCAGCACGGTGCAGGTGGCCAAGCTGCCGCGGGAGGCGCGCGTCGAGATCGACGCCATCGTCGTCATCGCCTGAGGCCGCGCCGGGCGGCCGGACGCTTCAGGGCGCCGGCTTTTCCTTCTGGGCCCGGGCTTCCTTCTTGACCGCCTGGAACATGGCCCAGCCTTCGCGCATGCCCAGGCTCAGCAGGAAAAAGCGGGTGAGGCGGCCCAGAAAGAGCCAGCCCAGGACCGTGGCCCAGCGGTCCGTGCTCAGGCCGGCCATGACCACCGGCGGCCAGGTCCCGCCGGGCAGCAGGGAACCCAGGGCCAGCGAAAACAGTCCGTACTGCTTGAAGAAGCCGCGCGCGCTCTGCCAGCTGGGCAGATCCAGGCCGCTGGCCGCCATGTTGTCCAGGGCCCGCTTGCCAAAATGATGGATGACCATGTAGAGGGCGAAGGCGCCCAGGGCGCTGCCGACAGCCGACACGAAGGCCGTCTTGCGCCAGCCCTTGGGGTTCGAGAGCACGGCCAGGGCGACCACCACGTCTCCCGGCAGGACCACCACGAAGCCGTCGAAGGCCACCAGCGCGCCCAGCACCAGCGGAAACCACCAGGCATTCTGGCTCGACTCGGCGAATCGGATCCAGGCCTGGGTGAGACGGCTCCACAGCCGCAGTATGCTCTGGGCCAGCTTGCCGAACAGGGACTGTTCGCGGGGAGTTAGTTCGGGAGTCGGCATGGACGAAAACTCTAACAAACCCCCCCATGCGGGGCAAGCCGCGCCCTCGGGCGGCCTGCTCAAACCCCTTGCGCTCGAGCTCAAGCAGGGATGCCGCAACCGCGCCGTCAGCGGCGGCCTGGAGGCCTATGTGGCCCGCTGGGCGCCCCAGCTGGCCCCGGGCTTCGCGGGGTATGCCTCGATGGACGCGCCGGCCCGGGCCGCCCTGGTCCAGGCTGCCCTGGAGCGCCTGCGCGCGGCCGAGGGCCCGGCGGTCCAATCCGCTCCTGCCGGACCGGCAATCCCGGGGGGCCCGCGTGTTCATCCGGCCCAGGGCGCGCTTTCCGCCCAGGTTCCCCGGAAGGCACCGCGGCCCGGGGACGGCGTCCAGGTCCTGGACGCCCTGGGCCCCAAGCGCGGCGCCGCCCTGCGCAGCCTTGGAATCCACACGGTGGCGGACCTGCTGCTGCACACCCCCCGCGCCTGGCAGGACCGCAGCCGCCTGAAGGCCATCTGCCAGCTGGTGGAGGGCGAGACCGCCACGATCCAGGCGCGGGTGCTTTCCAGCGTCAATTTCCGCACCCGCGGGCGCATGACCATCACCAAAGTCGCCGTGCAAGACCCGGGCGGCTCCCTGACCGCGCTCTACTTCAACCAGCCCTTCCAGCAGCGGCGCTTCACGCCGGGGACCCTGGTGGTCCTTTCGGGCCGGCCCGAACGCCGCGGCCGCCGCATGCAGATGACCAACCCCGAGGCCGAGTCCCTGCCCGAGGGCGGCGAAGAGCAGCTGGTGCACACCGGCCGGGTGGTGCCGCTCTACGCGCTCAACAAGGAGATCAGCCAGCGCGTGTTCCGCTCGGCCGTGTGGCAGGCCCTGCCCGCGGCCGACGCCATCGCCGATCCCCTGCCCGAAGCCCTGCGCCGCTTCCGCGCCCTGGCCCCCCTGGGCGCGGCGATCCGGACGCTGCACTTTCCCGAAAGCGACGCCGAAACCGAGCCGGCCCGCCGGCGCATGGCCTACCACGAGCTGCTGCTGCTGTCGCTGGCCCTGGCCCAGAAGAAGCGGCGGGAGCAGCAGGTGCGCGCGCCCGTGCTGGCCGCCGGGGACCTTCCGCGCCGGCTCATGGAGGGCCTGCCCTTCACCCTGACCCCGGCGCAGCAGCGGGTGTGGAAGGAGCTGGCCGCCGACCTGGGCCGGCCGCAGCCCATGCGGCGCCTGGTGCAGGGGGACGTGGGCTCGGGCAAGACCGTGCTGGCGGCGCTGTGCCTCGCCGCGGCCGTGGGCGAAGGCTGGCAGGGCGCGCTGATGGCCCCCACCGAGATCCTGGCCGAGCAGCACCTGCGCAACCTGCGGCGCATGCTCGAGCCCCTGGGCGTGGAGGTGCTCAGCCTCACCCAGGCCCAGAAGGGGCGCGGCCGGCGCGAAGTGCTGGAGCACCTC
>Ga0302320_10010631_pt1 | contig 19590 bp, 20 predicted proteins | sample Bog_T0_3_FD_202130 | JGI IMG/M metagenome (GOLD analysis project Ga0302320, IMG submission 202130) | Peat permafrost microbial communities from Stordalen Mire near Abisko, Sweden - Bog_T0_3 | ecosystem: Environmental > Terrestrial > Soil > Wetlands > Peat | place: Sweden: Abisko, Stordalen Mire... | reverse complement strand
GGAGCGCCAGACCATGCGCCTGCAGGCGGCCAACGTTTTGCTCAAGCAGCGCCGGTACGACATCGTCCGAATCCTCCTCGATTCCGTCACGGAACCGACCCTGGCCGCCCCCAAGCAAAACCTGGTTGCGCAGCTGCCGGAAAATGCGAAAAGATAGGGGGTGTCTTTTCTCGACCGCCTAGAGCGCCATTTCGGGCGCTTCGCCGTTCCCAACCTTTCCCTTTACTTCGTGATCGGGCAGGTCGCGGTCTTCCTCGGCCTTCAGGTCGGTCGGCTCGAGCCGGGCTGGTTCGTCTTCATTCCCCAGCTGGCGCTGGAAGGCCAGTGGTGGCGCCTGGCCACCTTCATCCTCATGCCGCCGCCGACCGGCTTCATCTTCACCGCCTTCGCCCTGTACATGTTCTATCTCATGGGCAGCGCCCTGGAGCACTACTGGGGGGAATTCCGCTACAACCTCTTCCTCCTGATCGGCTACGCCCTGACCGTCGGGCTGTCTTTCCTGGCTCCGATGTGGCCGGTGACCAACGTCTTCCTGGCCGGCTCGGTCTTCCTCGCCTTCGCCTACCTCAATCCCAATTTCGAATTAGCCCTCTTCCTGATCCTGCCCATCCGGATCAAGTGGCTGGCGCTCTTCACCTGGCTTTTGTACGTCTACAATTTTGTCGTCGGATCCGGGCCGGAGCGCCTCCAGATCCTGGCCTCGGTCGGCAACTTCTTCGTCTTCTTCAGCCATGACATCTGGCTGACGATCCGGCAGCGCCGGCGGCGTCAGGCGCACGAGGCGGAGCGGGTCACGACCCTGGCCGAGACAGGCGGGGTGCGGCATCGCTGCCGGGTTTGCGGCAAGACCGACGTCACCAACCCCGAACTCGATTTCCGCTACTGCTCGAAGTGCGCCGGCGACCAGTGCTACTGCCCGGAGCATATCTTCAACCATGTCCACGTCACGGAGTGACGCTCCGGCGACGCTCGGAGAGTGGCTGGCGCACGGGGAAAAATTGCTGGTCAAGTCCGGCGTCGCCTTCGGCCAGGTCGCGAGCAACCCGCACGACGAAGCGCTGACGCTCCTCCTCCACGCAGCCCGGCTGCCGCTGGACAGCGATCCGGCGGTGTTGGGCCGGAAGCTGCCTCCGGCCGAGCAGGCCGCCTTCCGCAAGCTGCTCCGGCGCCGGACGGTGGAGCGCGTGCCGACCGCCTATCTCACCGGCGAGGCCTGGCTGGGCGGGACCCGCTTCCACGTCGACCCCCGGGTGATCATTCCCCGCAGCTATTTCGTCGAGCTCATTCCGACCCTCGGCCTGGAGCCGGGGCGGCTCGAATCCCTGGCGGATGTCTGCACCGGGTCGGGCTGCCTCGCCATCCTGCTCGCGCTCCACTTTCCGCAGGCCAAGGTCGACGCGATCGACCTGGATCGGGAGGCCCTGGCCGTGGCACGCATCAACGTGCAGGCCCACCGGGTCGGCCGGCGGGTCCGGCTCTATCCCAGCGACGTCTTCGATTCCGTGCCGCTCCGGCGCTACGATCTGATCGTGAGCAATCCGCCCTACGAGCCGAGCGCCCTGGTCGACGCCCTCCCGGAGGAATTCCGCCGCGAGCCGCGCCAGGCCTTGGACGGCGGGAAGGACGGCCTCGACATCATCCGGCGCCTTTTGCTCCAGGCCGCGAAGCGGCTGACCTCGACTGGCGTCTTGCTGATCGAAGTCGGCGGCCTCCGCCGGGCGATGGACCGCGAGTTTGCCGCGCTCCAGCCGGAATGGCTTCCGACCGCGGACGGATCGAACTGCGTCGTCCGCTTCCGCGCGCCGGCCCTGCGGGCCGCTCAGCGGGTCAAATCGTAAAGGGCGTAGCCCGCCAGGAGATTGGGCAGGAGGCTTCGCTCGCTCTTCCAGTCCCCGGAGAGATGGACGCGGCGGAGGATGCGAATGTCCTTGGCCCGGCAGAAGTCCTCGAAGTCGGCGATCGTCACCGGATTGGCTGGGCGACTTTCGAACCAGGCCGTGGGGTAGACCGCGTTCTGGACCTTGCGTCCGCGGATCAGCGAATCGAAGCGATTCTTCCAGAAGCCGTGGTTGACGAAGCCGACCGTCACCGCCCGGGCCGCCCGCAGGGCCTCGAGGATGACTTCCGCCGGGTCGTTGAGCTCGTGCACCGTGCGCGAGCAGATCACCCGGTCGAAGTGGCGCTCGGGAAAGGCGCGCATGAACGCGGTCATGTCCCCCTGGTAGGCGGAGACGCCGCGCTGCACGCAGGCAGTGATCTTAGCAAAGTCCAGGTCCACCCCCACGGCCGAGACCTGCTTGGTCTGGACCAAATAGGCGAGGAGGGCGCCGCGGCCGCAGCCGAGGTCGAGCACCCGGGTGTGGGGCTCGACCCAGTCCCCGATGATCCGCATATCGACGGTGCGCTTTTCGACGAGCTTGGCCATGGCTAGATCGTGAAGTCCACGACGGTTTCCTCCCGCTCGAGAAAGGCGCGCACGAGGGCGTAGAGCTCCGGGCTTTCCAGGAGGAAGGAGTCATGGCCGGCCTCGGTCGCGAGTTCGGCGTAGGTGGCGCGCTTGCCGGCGCGGAGGAGCGCGAGGGCCAGGTCCCGGTTCTGCCCGGGCGGGAAGAGCCAGTCGCTGGCGAAGCCGACGATGAGGGATTCCGCCTGCACGCCCGCGAAGGCCTGTTCCAGGGAGCCATAGGCGGTGCCGAGGTCGAAGTGGTCGAGGGCGCGGGTGATGTAGAGGTAGCTGTTGGCGTCGAAGCGGTCGATGAAGCTCTGGCCCTGGTGGCGCAGATAGCTCTCCACTTCGAATTGCACGTCGAAGGTCCCCGGGCCTTCGCCCGGCTTGTTCTGGACCACCCGCCGCCCAAATTTCCGGTGGAGCGAGGCGTCGCTTAAGTAGGTGATGTGCGCCATCATCCGGGCGATCGCCAGGCCCATGCGCGGTCCGCCGGGCGTGGGATAGTCGCCGTGGTTCCAGGCCGGATCCTGCATGATGGCCTGGCGCCCGACTTCGTTGAAGGCGATCGCCTGGGTGCTTTCCCGGCCGGTCGTGGCCATGGCCAAGACCCGGCGGACCAGCTCCGGAAATTCGATGGCGAAGAGGGTGGCGGTCATGCCGCCCATCGACCCGCCGATGACGGCGTGCAAGCCGACGATGCCGAGATGGTCGAGCAGGAGCTTCTGCGAATGGACCATGTCGCGGATCGTGACGAAGGGGAAACGCAGGCCGTAGGGCCGGCCGGTGGCGGGATCGAGCGAGGAGGGGCCGGTCGAGCCCTGGCAGCCGCCGAGGACGTTGGGGCAGATGACGAAGAAGCGGCGGGTGTCCACCGCTTTGCCCGGGCCGATCAGGTTGTTCCACCAGCCTGGCTTGCGGTCGGTGGGCGCGTGCCAGCCGGCGCAATGATGGTCGCCGCTGAGCGCGTGGCAGATCAGGACGGCATTGTCCCGGGAGACATTGAGGGTGCCGTAGGTCTCGTAGCGCAGGGTGAAGCCCGGGATGGTCTGGCCGTTCTTGAACGTGAACGGCCGGGCATGGACGAAGTCATGCGGCGCCACGAGCCCCACGTCGCCGGGCGCCAAATAGCGCGGCGCGGGCTCGTCCGTAGCCGGGGCCTCGACGTCGTCAGTCATCGCCCCGAGCAAACCGCCCGAGGCCGGGCGACGCAAGGGCGCGCTGGGCTTATGACAGGATCCGCCCGGCCCTCACTCCGCCGCGAGCGAATCGCTGATTTCCTCGTTCGAGAACACCTCGGAGACATCGTCCAATTCCTCCAGCTCGTCCTGGAGCTTGAGGATCGTCTTCGCCGTCTGCGCCTCGGTGATCGGGACCGTGTTGTTCGGGATGTAGGCGATCTCGGCGCTTTCGGTCGGGATCTTCTTGTTCTCCAAAGCATGGGCCAGCAGGTCGAAGGAGTGGATGTGGCAGCGGACCTCGTAGCCGTCGGCGGTCGTGATCACGTCATCGGCGCCGGCCTCGAGCGCCACTTCCATCAGGGCCTCCTCGGTCGTCTGGTCCTTCGCGATCAGAAACTGGCCGGCATGCAAGAATTGGAAGGCGACGGCGCCAGCCGCGGCCAAGTGCCCGCCGAAGCGGTTGAAGACGGCGCGGACGTCGGCCGCCGCCCGGTTCTTGTTGTCGGTCGTGACCCGGACGATAAAGGCCACCCCGCTCGGGCCGTAGCCTTCGTAGGAGACTTCCTCAAAGACGACCCCGGGCAATTCGCCGGTGCCCTTCTGGATCGCCCGCTTGATGTTGTCGGCCGGCATGTTGGCCTCGCGGGCCTTCCCCAGGAGGGTGCGCAGCCGGGGATTCATGGTGGGATCCCCGCCGGCCTTGGCCGCCACGGAAATCTCCCGGGTGATCCGGCTGAAGACTTTGCTCCGCCGCGGATCCTTGACCGCCTTGATCCGCTTGACCTTCGCCCATTTGCTGTGGCCGGCCATAGTGAGGGTTATTTCTTCTTGCGCGGCGTGACGTTTTTCACCGGCCGGCCGCCGCTGCCCACCGCGACGGGTGCGGCGACGACATCCTTGGTGCGGTTGATGATCAGCTGCTGCAGGATGGTGAAGATGCCGTTGGTCGTGGAGTAGAGGGCCAGGGCGCAGGAATAGCTGTAGCAGATGAAAAGGAAGATGAGGGGGGTGAACATCATCATCTTGGCCTGGGCGTTGTCCACGGTCGGCTGGGGCGTCAGGCGCATCTGCAGGAAGGAAGTGACGCCGAGGAGGATGGGCAGGGGATTGATCGCGATTCCGAGGATATGCCCGATCGTGTCGGGGGAGGACAGATCGTGGGCCCAGAGGAAGGGAGCGTAGCGCAGCTCGGCCGTGCTCATCAGCATCCGGAAGAATCCGATGAAGAAGGGCAGCGTGATCAGCATGGGGAGGCAGCCGCCCATCGGATTCACCTTGTGCTGCTTGAACAGCTCCATCGTGGCGGTGTTCTTCTTCTGGGGATTGTCCTTATACTTCTCGTTGAGCGCCTTGAGCTCGGGCTGGATCTTCTGCATCCGCTTGGCCGAGCGGGAGGCGGCCAGGGTGAGGGGGACGAAGAGGATCTTGAGGCCCAGGGTGGTGAAGATGATGTCGAGGCCCCAATTCGGGACCACGGAATGGATCCAGGTCATGATGGTGAGCAGGATCTCGCTGAAGAACTTGAACATGCCGAACTGCATGATCTTGTCCTGGTCTGCCTTGAAGACCTCGCTGTTGGCCAGGCGGCGGTATTCCTTCGGGCCCACGTAGAGGTTCGCGCTCAGGGTCGTCGCGCCATGGGGCGCGATCGAGCCCAAGCGGAGGTTGACCGCATCGGTCACGCCGTAGGCGCTGCGATCGTCGTCGGGCAGTTCCTTCAGCAGCTTGACCCGGCGGGTGACCAGGCCCGCGGCGGGCTGGTCGGGCGTGAGAATCGCGGCAAAGAACTGATTGCTGACCGTCGCCCACACCACCGGGCCCGGGCTCTCCAGGAAAGGCATGGCGTCGTGCGGGCTGAACCCGAGGAAGCCGCTGCTCGGTTCCAATTTGGAGCGCATGAAGAAGGTCTGGCTCTTGCCGTCGGAATAGCCGGTCACGAGCAGGGTGCCGCGGTCCATGGTGTTGACCGGGGCGGCGGTGCCGACCGCCATGGTCACTTGGGTCGGAGTGGTGCCCTCGCCGCCCAAATTGTGGAAGGTGGTTTCGGCCCGGATCTGGTAGGGGTCGGTGGCGCCGACTTCGTCCGACGAGAGGATGTAGCGGCGGGTGACTTCGAGCCGGTGGTCCAGGACCGCCCGGTAGACCACCTCGGTGGCGGTTTGGGAGATGCGCTGGTAACGGGTGTTGCGATCCAGGCCGGGATAGTCGGTCAGGGCGAGAATCGGATCGGCATGGAGCTGATTGAAGACGAAAGGCGCGAAGCTATCGCGCTCCGCCGGATAGAGCAGCGTGCCTTTCCGGGTCTTGGCCACCAGGGCTACGTCGCGGATGGCGCCGCCGTGGTCGGTGAAGCGGACCTGGATGAAGCGGTTTTCGAGCGTGGTGAAAACCGCGCCGGAGGTTTCCGCCGTGGCGGAGGCAAAGGTCGGCTGGGGCGCCGCGCTACTGCGCAGGGTCGGCTCGGTCGCTGTGATGGCACCGGGATGCTGCGGGCCGGCCGCCGCCTGGATGGCGGCCGGGTTGGGCTTCTGCGGGGCATGGCGCGCGCCGTAATAGTAGCTGCCGATCGCCGCGATGATGAGCAGGACCCCGATAAAAGTGTTTTTCTTATCCATTTACGATTTTACACGAACGCACTGCAGGCTTTGGGCCAGGACGGCCGGAACAGGATCATTCCCGCCGGGATGAAAAGGGTGGCATTTCGCCAGGCGGCGGAGGGCGAGCCAGGTGCCGGCGGCGCTGCCATGCTGCTCGATCGCCGCCACGGCGTAGTGAGAGCAGCTGGGGGTGAAGCGGCAGCCGCAACTGGGGCCCACCAGGGCCATCGCCGGGGAGGCAATCCCCTGGTAGAGGCGGATGAGGAAAGTCAGGACTCTGCTCACGGCTGCCTTTCGCTCCGCCCGGGGGCGGAAATCGCACGGCAGGCTTCGACAAATTTCTTTTCCAGTTCCACGAAAGGGCGGTGCACGACGCCGGATCGGGCGACCAAGAGGAGGTCGCAATCCTGGGGCAGAAGTCCCTGGTGGCGGCGAAAAATTTCGCGCAGGCGGCGCTTGGCGCGGTTGCGCCGGACGGCGGGGCCGACGGCGGCGATGGAGGCGACGAAACCGGCGCGGACGAGGAGGGGGGCTTCCGCTGGGGCCGGGTGGTGGCGCCACCAGATGGTATAGGCGCGGCAGTCGAGGCGCGTACCCGCTTCCCGGGCTCCGCGAATGTCGCTTTGGCGGCGCAAATGCTGTTCCGTGCGAAAACGCATCGTGGTCCAGGCGCGCCGACTTCTGTCGGAATCAGACTACCGTCAGGCGCTTACGACCCTTGAGACGACGGGAGGCGAGGACTTTGCGGCCGCCGCGCGTGGCCATGCGGGCACGGAATCCGATCTTGCGAACACGTTTGATGCGATGCGGGCGAAAGGTAGGTTGCATGAATTTGACTCGTTAAGAGGTTACCGAAGTGCCGGAACTGGCCCGGGGTGTCAAGGGCGGGATTTGCTCGGTGGTGGTACGGTTTGAACCAGAGAATCTTAAAAGTCGCTTGCTTGAGCGGTCGGGCATCGTACCTTGCGGGCATGGCGAAATCATCCCGCAGCAGAGACCCCAATGTCACCGCGTTTTCGATAGTCCAGCAGGCGACAGGGCAGGCTGAATTTAACGTTAAATCGGAAAAGAACCCGGCTGCGGTCGCCCTTGGCCGGTTGGGAGGCCTCAAAGGGGGTAAGGCTAGGGCGGCCAAACTCTCCAAGGAACAGCGTAGCGAGATAGCTAAAAAAGCGGCAGCGAAGCGGTGGAGCTAGATTCCCACGCAATTGACTTGACTCAGACAAGGTAATCCCTCAAGCTAGGGGGATGGGTAGCTTCTCATTCTCCGATACCGATCTCCAACTTCGAATAGACCGCCTGAAGGCCATTAACGAGGACCTGAAAGTCCTGCTTTCGGAGAAAGAGCACGTTCAGTTGGAAATTCGGGCATTGGAGGCGGCTCGATCGATCCTACTCCCCAAAACGGCGTCGAAGATAAGCGGTCTCAACGAAGGCAGCAATTACGGCAAAGTGAAGGAAGCAATCGAAGGCTCCTTTATGGTTATGCCGGATCAATTCACCGTCCGCGATGTTGAGAATAGCATTAAGACCCGCTTCCCGAAGACGGACCGGCCGTCAATCTCCTCTTACCTCAAGCAGTTCACCTTGGACGGAGTGCTCGAAATCGTAAAAGAAGGGAGCGGACCAAACCCGGCAATTTATAGAGTGAAATAAAAAGCCGAGACCCCTTGCAGGGGGCCTCGGCCTTCAAACCTTTTTGGAGGCTTGGCAGAGTACGGTTGATCGCAGCTGACTTAAAATCAGCCGCTCGGTGCTAACACACCGGGCCGGGGGTTCAAATCCCTCAGCCTCCGCAAATTTACCATGCCGCCTTTTGTTTACAATATTTTTTGTAAACAAAAGTGCGGGTGGGAGATTTAGTAGGGTTATTTTCTACCCTAAGAAACAACTAGTCGGTTTCTTGTAGAACATTCTAACGCTTATGCTTGACCGCTCAAGCATAAAGGACATGCTATGTCCCATGAACAAGCTAAGTACAGAACACCGCATCCGAGTCGTAGCAGCTCTCGTAGAGGGAAACTCCCTCCGCGCTGTCTCTCGCATGACCGGCACCCACCGCACAGCCATTATGAAACTCTTGGCTGATCTGGGACGCGCTTGCTCGATCTACCAGGACAAAGCCTTTCGCAATCTTGCGTGCAAAAAGGTTCAATGCGATGAAATCTGGTCCTTCGTCGGGGCCAAAGAAAAGAACGTCAGCCCCGACAAGAAGGCAGAAGGATGGGGCGACGTTTGGACCTGGACCGCTCTGGATGCCGACACGAAATTGATTCCCTGCTGGTATGTCGGGAACCGCGATGCCGCTTCCGCCTTCCACTTCATGTATGACCTAGCCGCTCGGATGGCTAATCGCATTCAGCTCACGACGGATGGTCTGAACCTTTACCTGCCTGCCGTCTCAGATGCGTTCGGCACCGAAATCGACTACGCTCAACTTGTGAAGATATACGGCGAAGGCCCAAAGACCGAGGCCCGCTATTCGCCGGCTCAATGCATGGGAACGCGGGTCGCCAAAGTGACGGGTAATCCTGAGTCCGGCCACGTTTCAACCAGCTTTGTTGAGCGGCAAAATCTAACAATGCGGATGCAGATACGACGCTTTACCCGCCTCACAAATGGCTTCTCAAAGAAGGTTGAGAATCACGAGCACGCCGTCGCACTCCACTTCATGCACTACAATTTCTGCCGGGTTCACCAAACGCTGAGGGTTACTCCCGCGATGCAAGCCGGTGTTACAGACCACGTTTGGAACCTAGAGGAAATCATCGGACTCCTTCCCTAAGATTGGAGGGGTTGGCAATTGACTGAGAAAATAATTTGAATACGTTCAAGACATGTCGCCGAAGACAGATCAACTGCCAGGTCTCGACGAGCGTCCGATCACTCAGGACACAGTGAGGCCGGTTAGAGCACTCCTCGACCTTATCAAGGAGGATGACCACGTCTCTTCTCTAGCACGGAGCATAGTTTCGTGGCTAGCAGCGTTCGCCGTTTTTAAGAAAATGGAGTTAGATCTTGGACTGCCAGTGTCCAAAGATAGCCGATTGATCTATGGAACGATCGTCGCACACCTAAAAGCCTCCGGTAAATTCGTGGTGCTGTCGGCAGGCAGGAATCCAAAGGTGCTTGAGCTTCTTGAGATGCGCCTGGCAGATATTGAAGCGCGAGTAAAAGAACTTTCGTGGGATGATGATTGGATCGAGAACCCGATCACCAAGGATGAGCAGAAGCAGCTTTCCGCTGCCTTTGGATGAATCCTGAGTTGGTGGAGTTGGTGGACCTGTACGAGTCCATGCATACTTGTTCGGGCTCGGAGCGGGACAGAACGGAAGCCACTCTGAAGCTCGAAGCTAAAGTTAGGGAAATCGCGTCGACGAAAAACTTGGCCGAATCGGTGCTCATGCGTCATGTAAAGGAACTATTCTTTAAAAGGGCTAGGGCTGCGGATAAACGAGCGACTGGCACCACCATCTTTCCTGATTAATTCAAGGACCTGTAAGGGAACTGCGCCGCAATCCTGAGTAGAGGTGAAGTCCGGGCTTTGCGACTGGTCGCTGGTATCGGCTGAGGCCTGGTATCGGCCCCACTGACCCAGGCCGACCGCTTATCGCTCAGCGACGGCCCGTAATAGATCGACAGAGGCTTTCCAGGCCCGCGATCTGCGACCGGAGCAGGCTTAGCCCTCACCTTGCCCGCTGAGACATAGGGAAGGCCCCCAACGGCTCGGAATCGGCGCCTTAGCACCTCTAAACGACCAGATTTCGTCATTCCCACTGTTGTGCATCAGTTATTGATGCCGTCTAGCGCCTTCTGAAATCGTACCACTACCATTTGCTCGGGTAGTGACTCCATTTGACCTAAGTTCCTAACCCACGCGAACTCAAAGGTAAAGCAGCGGAACAGGGAAGCTCCCGGTATACGCCGCGATCACCGCGGCGCCGGCTGCGGGCGCTTGCCTAGAGACGGTCAAGCGGGCACTCCAGGAAGACGATCTTGGTCGAGTTGGTCGCCTCGAAGATGATTCCGACGGTGCCATCCCCGGTCCGGATGATCTGGGAATAGCCGGAGAACCCGGCGATCAGCTGGTGGTAGGTCGGAAACGTCGCGCCCTCGTCCAGGCTCTTCCACACCCCCAGGTTGCTCCGGCCGTTGCCCCAATCTCCCAGATCGCTTCGGCCGGTTCCCGACCCCACCGGCGTGCCGAGCGGGGCGGAAATCAGGACGCTGTTGCCCCGCCCGGCCCCGCCCCGATCGATGTAGACCAGCCCGCAATCCACCCGGCAGACGGGGATCCTGACTGGGGCGCTCAGGGTCCAGGTCAGGCCGCCGTCGGCGCTGAGGTAATGATAGCGCGAAGCCGAATCCGGGCCGTCATTGCGCGCGCTCAGCAGCAGCTGGCCGTCGGCCAGCTCGACCAGATCGGACTCGGTGGGCCCGTTTTCCGGGACAAACGACGGACTGATCCGCCAAGTCGTGCCGGCGTCGTCGCTGTAGATAGAGATGTTGTGCCGGTGGCGGTCGCTGTCCGCGAACCCGGCCGGAAAGATCAAGCGGCCGTTGGCCCCGCCCTCGGTCGCGGTCTGCCGGCTGAGTTGGACGCCCACCCCGACGATGGAAGCCAGCATATACCAATCTGGCTTCTTGAGTGCCGGATTGAGATTGACCGGAGCGCCCCAGGTCCGGCCATTGTCCCGGCTGGAGCGATAGAGCAGGACGCTGGAATCGTTGCTGTTGCCCGGCCTGGCGTCGTCCTCCCCCTTGCGGACGGGCCATTGGGTGTAAAAGAGGAAAACCTGGTTGTGCCGCCGGTCGACTAGGACGCGGGGATCGGAATAGGCGTAAGCCGGATCGCTCGCCAGCACCTGAATCGCGTTCCAGGTCCGCCCGCGGTCGGTCGAGCGTTTGCAGTTCATGCTGATGGGATAGCCGGAACCGGGATCGTCCTGGGTCTGGCGGCCCTCCGCAAAAGCCAGCAGCGTGCCATCCGGGGCCATCGTCAGGGTCGGGATGCGATAACGCGGCGTCCCGCCGGGCCCCTCGCCTCCGCCGACAAAAACCGTCTGGCTGAAAGTGGGCACGAGATCGGCCCGGAGCGAGGCAGCGACCAGGAAAACGGCAAGGAGGGAGGCGGGACGGCCGAAGGACATGAAGAAACGCCGGGGGAGGTAAGCCTGTTTCATAGCGCAATCTTAATGGGGATCCGATGGGGAGATCGCCAGCCTAGACAGGGGATATCGAACGGTTGGGGGCACTTGTGCAAAGGTTTCCTGGGAAAGGGGCCCTGACGCACCGGCCTCCATGACAAATAACTACAAGTCGTTAATAATAAAAAGTTTGTGGCAGTTCATCGTCGGTGCCATACGCGCCCGCGCTTTGGCTGTCATGACGGCCCCCTCCAATAGCCTTGTCCTGAGAGTGCTTCAACCCCAAGCTGGGTCTGCCACGTTACCTGCCATGACCCGGAGATACCTGCCGACTGTCCTCCGTCTGGGCGCGAGAATTTTGCTCCTCACCTTAGCCGCTTCGGCGTTTGGGGAAGTGCTCGACGTCGCGGTTGTCGTCGAAGTGACCCCGGAAGGAAAGCGGCTATCCCGGCCCACCCGCGAACATCCGGTCTACTGTGTCCAGATGCCTCCTCTGGTGAAGGCGGACGGCATCGATCTTGCGCCGGAGCCGGAGCCGGCTGCACCCGCCGTTGCCCTTCTCATTTCCCAGGCCCTGGGCGGCCAAGGCTATCTCAGTGCCACCAAGCAAGTGCAGCCCTCGCTCATCCTGGCCTTCACTTGGGGCAGCACCGTCCCGCGCTGGGTGCGCCGTCAGCCAGTCAACGCGCCGGCGACGTTGCAACTGGTCGGCGGCAACATTTATGGAAATATAATCCTCGCCGGCACGCCCCAGGCCCAGTTGATGGAGGAGGCGGCCCATCCGCGCTACGTGCTGATGATTTCGGCTTTCGACTGTCCGGAGTGGCTCCAGCATAGGAAAATGCGTCTGCTTTGGACCGCGCACGTCAGTGCACGGAAAAGGTACCGTGCCTTTCCGCAGGTGCTGCCCGTCCTGCTGTCGGCGGTGGCACCCAAGCTGGGACTGCAGACGCCCGATCCCCTGTTCGAAGTGTTGCCGCTGGCGAAGAGCTAAGGGGGCCCTTTTGGGCGGCCCAGATGGAGGTCTATTTCCTCCGCGGCTCGATGGGTTTCACGCGCGGGGTGACCTCACGGAACCCAGTCGCGACCGCCTGCCCAGCCTACCCCTGGCGGTATGAGCTCGCTTTCGCGGACGGGTCCCCTGTTTAGAATAGCCAGACATCCTCTTATCTGGATGATTTCCGACTCTATCCCCGACGATTTCCGCTGGACGGCCTCTCGCCCGCCCGCGTCCTCGTGATGTCCCTTCCCCTCGCCAATTCCGACCCCGAACCCATCGTGCTGCAGCGGAGCCTACGGGCGCGCAACTATCGCCTGACCCTGCGGCGGGACGGAACCGCCGTGGCGACGATTCCGGTCCGGGGTTCCGAACGGGAAGCCCGGCGCTTCGTCGAGCAGCACCGCGACTGGCTGCAGCGGGCCCGGGAACGGTGGCACCGCCGTCCGAAGGGGGAAGAAATCTGGAGTCTGGGCGCAAGGGTCCTCTGGCGTGGGGTGTTGCACGAGATCCGGCTCGCCGCCAGCGGCCCAAGTCCGCGGGTCTGCCTGGCGGCCGACGTCTTTCGAGTTCCGACGCTCGCAGGCGATCTGCGGTCGGCCTTGGAGGCACAGTTTGCCCGCCGGGCCCGGATCGAGCTGCCGGCGCGGGCCTGGGAGCTTTCCGCGGTCACGCAGATGAACATCAAGCAGGTGACCGTGCGCAATCAGCGCACCCGCTGGGGCTCCTGTTCGGCCGGCGGAGTGATTTCCCTCAATTGGCGCCTGGTCCTGACGCCCGACTCGGTCCGCGATTACATTATCTATCATGAACTCATGCATCTGCGGGAGATGAACCATTCCGCCCGCTTCTGGGCGCGGGTGGGGGAGGTTTGCCCCGGCTGGCGTGAGGCCGAGACCTGGATCAAGCAGAACGGATCCCTCGTCGGGTTCTAGGAACTCACTTGAAGTCGAGCAGTTCGACTTCGAAAACCAGAGTGGCCCGGCCGGGCACGGTCGGCGGCCGGCCTGTGACGCCGTAGCCGAGCCAGTAGGGAATGATCAAAGTCCGCTTCTCGCCTTTCTTCATGGCGAGGATCGCCTCGTCCCAGCCTTTGATCACTTGTCCGGTTCCGACTCGGAAGGTGAGGGGGATGCCGCCCACATAAGAGCTGTCGATCTGGGTGCCATCGAGCAGGCGGCCTGCGTAATGGACCGTGACTGCGTCCCCGACCTTGGGCGTGGCCGTGCCGGTGCCGGGCGCCCGTACGACGTACTTCAGGCCGGACTTCAGGGTGTGGGCGGTCCCGTACAGCCGGTCGATCGTCAGGGCATCGTCGGTCGTGAGCTCCGGCCGCTCCTGGGCCATCGCCGCCCGCATGGCGGCGTTAATCGGCTCGTCGTTGTTGTGGACTTCAAACCAGCCGGAGCGGACGACGAGAGCGATCGTCAGCAGGACGACCCCGAGAAGAAAAAGAATGAAAAAACTGCGCAGCATCGTGTAAGAGTTTGAAGCCGGGCGGGTGAACTGCAACCTTCCCGCTTCCTCCTTTTCTGTGCCCGCCGTCTCTCCTCCTTCCCACGCCAGCGCCCCGGCCCTGGCGGTGCGCGCCTTGGTGAAGCATTACGGCAAGGTGGAGGCCCTGCGCGGGATCGATCTGCAGGTAAATCGCGGCGAGATGTTTGCCCTCCTCGGCCCCAACGGCGCGGGCAAGACGACGCTTTTTTCCATCCTGGCCACGCTGCGCACGCCCACGTCGGGCACGGCGGCGGTCTTGGGGCGCGATGTGGTCACAGCCCGGGACGAGGTCCGGCGTTTGATGGGCATCGTCTTCCAGGAGCCGGCGATCGAGCGGCGGCTGAGCGGCCGGGACAACCTCCTCCTGATGGGACTCTTTTACGGGCTGCCGTCCGCTCAGGCGCGCCGGCGGGCCCAGGAGCTCTTGACCGAGCTCGGATTGGCGGAAGCGGCCGACCGGCCGGCGGAGAACATCTCGGGCGGGCAGCGGCGCAAGTTGGAGCTGGCCCGGGCCTTGGTGACCGATCCGCAAATTCTCTTTCTGGACGAGGCGACCCTGGGGCTGGACGTGGATGCCCGGCGCGCTTTCTGGGGCCATGTGCGGACGCTGCCCGCCTCCGGCCGCACCGTGTTCTTCACTACCCACTATATGGAGGAAGCGGAAGTGGCCGACCGCATCGCCCTGATCGACGCCGGCCGGATCGTGGCCCTGGATACCCCGCAGGCGCTCAAGGCGCGCCTGGGCGGCGGCATCATCCGGCTGGAGACCGCGGACAATGCGCTCGCCCGGAAGTGGCTGACGGAGCACGGCTTTGCCCCCGCGGACTCCGGCCGCGGCCTCATGCTCGTGCAGGCGGATCCGGCCAGCGTCCTGCCGGAACTGCTGCGCTCGCTTCCGGTCCGGGTGGAGCGGGCGGAGGTGACGGCGCCGAGTCTGGAAGACGTGTTCCTGAAACTGACCGGGCGCGGCCTGTCCGCCGGCAACGGCGGCGGCCCGGGCGGCCGAGGAGGCTGGGCATGATTCGCGGCATCTACGCCATTGTCGTCCTCGACCTGAAACGGGCCTGGCTCGATCGCACCCGGCTGGCCGCGGGACTCGCCCAGCCGCTGCTTTATCTCTTTGTCCTCGGCGCGGGCTTGGGCGGCAGTTCCCGCCTTGGCGGGGGCCAGTACCAGCGTTTCATTTTCCCGGGGGTCCTCGGCCTGAGCCTCCTGTTTTCGGCCACCTTTGCCGCCATCGTCATCGTCTTCGACCGGCAGATCGGCTTTTTCAAGGCGGTCTTGGTCGCGCCGTTGCCCCGGGCGGCCATCGCCTACGGCAAAATCACCTCCGGTGCCCTCCAGGCCTTCGCGCAGGGGCTGGTGATCCTGCCCTTCGCCCCCCTGGCCGGCGTGCGGTTCGGCCTGACGGCGGCCATCCTCCTGCTCGGCGGCATGCTGCTGTCGGCCTTCACCTTCTCCGCCATGGGGGTGGCGGTGGCCTCCCGCTTCACCTCCACCACGGTGTTTCCGATCATCAGCAACGCCGTTCTCCTGCCGATGTTCTTTCTCTCCGGGGCGCTCTATCCCCTGACCAGCGCGCCGCACTGGATGCAGATTGCCACCCATTTCGATCCGGTCGCCTACGGGGTCGATCTCATGCGCGGGGCCTTGTTGGGCCAGTACTTCTTTCCGCCGCTTCTTTCGCTCGCGGTCATGGCGGGCATCATCGCCTGCCTCGCCGGGGCGGCGGTGCGGGTGTTTAACCGCGGCGAGGACGATTCCAGCCTCGGCGCCGCCAAGTTCACCTGGCGGCGCTAGCCGTTAAAGAAAGGAGCAGACGTACTCGCACAGGCCCGACTTCACCTCGATCGTGAAGCCACTGTTGGCCGGCACGTCGAACTGGGTTCCGGCGCCGTAGGCGCCCTGGCCGGTGCCGCCGTCGAGCTTCACCGAAGAGTTGCCGGCGATGATTTCCATGCGCTCGGCCGGCCCGGTCTTGAAATGGTAGGATCCGGGCCGGATGATCCCGAGGGTCTTCTTCACGTCACCCGGCAGGAGAACGGTATGGCTGACGACGTTGCCGTCGAAGTAGACGTTGGCTTTCGCAATCACGGAAACGCCGGCGAACTGGGTGGGAGAGGAGGACATCGGACCTCCAGCGTGGATTCCCGGGCGGGAGCGCGCAAGTCTCCTCGCGATTCGTTCGGCCGCCCGTGCTTGCGGCTTCCCAAGCCGCCCGGATTTCTGCCAAGCTTGGCTCCCATGAGGATCCGTCTTTTCCCTGTTCTCCTGTCGGCAGTGTGTTCTCTGCCGGCCGCTTTCGGCCAGGTCGCGCCGGCGCCAGTCCCGGTTCCGGCCAAGGCCGCTCACGCCGGACATTTCCTGAACCCGGCGGCCTTTGACATTGCCGCTGTCATGCCCGCTCCGCCCCCGGCCGGCTCGCTGCCGGCCCTGGCGGATTTGGAGACGGTTTTGCAGGTCCAGCGTGAGCGCACCCCGGAGGAGGTCGTCTGGGCCAAGGGCGTGGAAAAGATGAACGTCTTCGACGCGGCTGCGATCATCGGGCCCTGGTTCAGCTCGGAGCATTTGCCCTACACGGCCAGGTTCCTGCATCAGATTTACCTGGACTGCCATGCCGTGAGCGAACGGGCCAAGGTGCTGTATGACCGGCCCCGGCCGCCCTTCACCGACCCGGCGGTTCATCCCTGCGTGCCCGTGCCCGAGAGCACGTCCTATCCCAGCGGACACTCCACCAACGGCTTCGTCTGGGCCGGCGTCCTGGGGGAGATCTATCCGGAGCATCGGGCCGAACTGCAGGCCTGGGCCCATCATTACGCCTGGGGTCGCATTCTCGGGGGCGTGCATTTCCCGACCGATGATGTCGGCGGCCGCCTGCTCGGCCAGGGCCTGCTCAAGGAATTGGCCAAGAGCCCGGCCTTCCAGGCGGGGTTGATCAAAGCCCGGGCGGAGGCCCAGCCGTTTCTGCTCAAGAAGGCCTCCTAGTCTGTCCGCGCCGTGGCTTTCACCCTGCTCGTTCTCGCCGCCGGCCAGGGGTCGCGCTACGGCGGCTTGAAGCAAATCGACCCGGTGGGGCCGTCGGGCGAAACGCTGCTCGATTACGCGGTCTTCGACGCGCTGGCGGCGGGCTGCAACCGGGTGGTCTTCGTCATCCGCCGCGAGTTCGAGGCGGCGTTCCGGGAGAAAGTCGGCGCGAAATATTCCGGCCGGGCGGAGGTGGCGTACGTCTTTCAGTCGCTCGACGCGTTGCCGGCGGGCTTCGCCCCGGTGCCGGGCCGCGAGAAGCCCTGGGGGACGGGCCATGCCGTATGGTGCGCCGCCCCGGCCGTGCGGGAGAATTTCGCCGTCATCAACGCCGATGATTTCTACGGAGCGGACTCCTTTGCCCGGCTGGCGGGCTTTATCGCCCGGACCGCGGGCGCGCCGGCGACCCCGCCCCGCTTCGCCCTGGTCGGCTTCCGCCTCGCCCTCACCCTGTCGGAGCACGGGGCCGTCTCGCGCGGCGTCTGCACGGCCGCCAGCGGCATCCTGCAAAGCGTGGTGGAGCAAAAGGGCATCGCGGCCGACGACGTGGGCCCGGGCCGGACCTACACCGGCGTCGAAATCGTCTCGATGAATTGCTGGGCCTTTACACCCGCCCTCTTCCCGCTGCTCGAGACCGACCTGCGGGATTTTCTGCAGAGCCGCGCGAGCGATCTCCAGGCGGAATTCTATCTTCCGGCGTCGATTTCCGCCATGATCGGGCGCGGCCAGGCCGTGGTCGAGGTGCTGCCGACTTCCGCCAGCTGGTTTGGCATCACCTATCGGCCGGACCGGCCGCGCGTCGCCGCAGCCATTGCGGAATTGGTGGCGGCGCATCAGTATCCGGGCCGCCTCTTTTGATCCGATGAAGTTCTCCCAAACGCAGGCGGATATCCTCGCGCCCGACGGCTCGGACCCGGACCGGGCTCTGGCTCGCACCACCCACCTCTGCGTCATGGCTCATCAGGACGACATCGAGATCCTGGCCCACGCCGGCATCGCCGAGTGCTACGGGACGAGCGACAAATTTTTCACTGGGGTGGTGATGACCAATGGCGCGGGCTCGCCGCGGACCGGCCGCTACGCCGCCTTCACCGACGCCCAAATGCAGGAGGTCCGCCGGGAAGAGCAGAGGCAGGCGGCCCGCCTGGGAAAGTACAATCTCCAGATCCAGCTCGCCCATCCCAGTGCCGAGGTCAAACGCCCCGGTTCGTCCGGATTGGCCGCCGACCTGGCGACGATCTTCTCCGCGGCCCGCCCCCGCATCCTCTATCTCCACAACCCGGCGGACAAGCACGACACCCATGTGGCCTGCCTGCTGCGCTGCCTCGAAGCTCTGCGCCTCCTGCCGCGCGATCGCCGCCCGGCCCGGGTCCTGGGGGTCGAAGGCTGGCGCGGGCTGGACTGGGCGATGGACGCGGACAAGGTCATGCTTGATGCCAGCGCCCAGCCCGAACTGGCGGCACAACTGATCCTGGTCTTCGATTCCCAGGTGGCCGGCGGCAAGCGCTACGATGTGGCGGCGGCCGGCCGCCGGGCCGCGAACGCAACCTTCTTCAATTCCCATCAGACGGACACCCTGACCGCCGCGACCCTGGCGCTCGATTTGACGCCGCTCCTGGCCGACGACGCGCTCTCGGTCCGGGACTTCACCCTGGCCTTCGTCGAGCGGCTGCGGGCCGACATCGCCGCCCGCCTGGAGAAATTCGGCGGATAAGCGCGTTTGCATCCCGGCCGGGATCCGCGCATATTTTGGGCATGAGAATCTCCGGGTTATTCGCGCTGGCCCTCGCCATCGCCGCCTTGGGGGCGGCGGCGCCAACCCGGGCCGAAGAGGGCGAATTGCGGGCCAGCCGGCCCGACATCCGCCGCGAGGTGATTGCCGTGATCGACGGCCAATTGGCCGCCTTTCGCGCCCACGATCTCAATTCGGCCTACGCCTATGCCGCGGTCGCGCTCCGCCAGCAGTTTCCGGTCAATCGTTTCGCCGAGACGGTGCGCCAGGGTTATCCCGAGATCTGGACGAACACCCGCGCCGAATACGGCATCGTCCGGGACAACGGGGTGCGCGCCATGCTCAATGTCCGGGTCTTTCAGGCGAACAATGCCAGTGCCTCCTATGACTACATCCTGTTCAAGGAGCCGGCGGGCTGGCGGATTGGGGGAGTTTCCGTGCACCCGGAGCCGCCGGCGACGGCCGCGGGCAGCGCTTAGGCGATCCTTCGGCCATCGGGAAAACTACCGAAGCTGCCATCGGGAAAGGCACGGGGCCGGGTCGGGCACCAACAGGGTTTCTCCTTGTCGGTAACCTTCTATGAAAACCAACCCCTTCTCTCTCTCCCTCCGTCGCGCCGCCTTCGGCCTCGCTCTCCTCAGTTCCCTGGTCCTGACCTCCGGCTGCTTCCTCGTCGCCGTCGGCGCCGCGGCTGGGGCGGGCGCCGGCGCCGTCGCCTACGTCAAAGGTGATCTCACCGCCACCCTGGCCCACCATGTCGATCATGTGACGAACGCCACCGAGCGCGCAATCGACCAGATGCAATTGGTCAAGGTCAACGAAAGCCACGACCAGTTTTCCGCCTCGATCACGGCCCGCACCTCCGACGACAAGAAAGTCGAAATCAAGCTCACCCAGAATTCCGACGAGACCACCAAGATCGACATCCGGGTTGGCACCTTCGGCGACGAGAGTCTCTCCCGCGCCATC
>Ga0302320_10010630_pt1 | contig 19591 bp, 17 predicted proteins | sample Bog_T0_3_FD_202130 | JGI IMG/M metagenome (GOLD analysis project Ga0302320, IMG submission 202130) | Peat permafrost microbial communities from Stordalen Mire near Abisko, Sweden - Bog_T0_3 | ecosystem: Environmental > Terrestrial > Soil > Wetlands > Peat | place: Sweden: Abisko, Stordalen Mire... | reverse complement strand
TTGTCGCCGCCGGGCGGCGTGGCGGACTTGTCGCCGCCGGGCGGCGTGGCGGACTTGTCGCCGCCGGGCGGCGTGGCGGACTTGTCGCCGCCGGGCGGCGTGGCGGACTTGTCGCCGCCGGGCGGCGCGGGCGGCGTCGCGGCGGGTGCCGCGGCAGCAGCGGCGGCCGGCGTGGCAGCTTCGGCCGGCACCGCGGCGCGCACCAGCGACACCGACTTGACCACCAGCAGGGCCGCCATCGCCACCATGGTCAGCGGCAGCAGGCGCGGAACGGGGAGGGAAATTCTTCTCATGTCAGCGTGCCGTGCGCAGCGCCCGCAGCAGGTCGCGTTCGGCCTGGCTGCGCAGACGCGGGGAGTTGTTGGGCTCGTCGGCGGGCAGGCGATCCCCAGACAGGTGATCCCCAGGCTGGCGATCCCCAGACAGGTGATCCCCAGACAGGTGATTTAGGGCCCGCAGCGGCGGCTCGGGCGGTGCGTCCTGCGCCAGTGGCTTCGCCGCCCGCACCAGCACGTCCAGCCGGTCGGCCAACCGCTCGCCGCGCTCGGTCAGGAAGATCAGATCGTCCTTCAGCCCGGTCGCCGCATCGATCTGGCGCTGTACCTGGCGTCCAGCCCCCTCGGCCGCTGCCCGCAGGCGCTCGATGCCCAACTCGGCCGCAGAGGTGCTGCTGTTGAAACTGGCCACCAGCTCCTCCAGCGCGGCGCGGTCGCGTTTCAGCACGCCCAGCGCACGCTCCAGTCGCCTCGCATGAAACAGCGTGGCGGCCAGCAGCACGACCAACATGGTCTCCAGCAGCCATTCCATCATTGCAGTCCTGTCGCCGGTTTTGGCTCATCTGCGGGCGCATGCCGCTCATCTTTCCGCTGGCGGCGTACGCGGCACGTCGCGGTCGATGCGCACGGCCACGCGGTTCTTGCGTCGCCCGACCCGGCCCTCGAACAGCGGCGTGGCGCCGCAGCGCAACTGCACCGAGGCCCCCGGCCCGCAATTGAGGACAATGTGGCTGCCCGGCGCAAGCGCGATGATTTCCGACAGGCGCATCACCTGCTCGTCGAGCACCGCCGAGATATCGACGTCGGTGCTCCACAGTTCCTCGGCCAGATGGGTTTCCCAGATCGAGTCGCGGCCGAATTTTTCCCCCATGAACTGCTGAAGCAGCAGCTCGCGCACCGGCTCGAGCGTGGCGTAGGGGAGCAGCAGTTCCAGCCGTCCGCCGCGGTCCTCCATGTCGATGCGCAGGCGGGCCAGCACCGCGGCGTTGGACAGCCGGCTGATGGTGGCGAAGCGCGGATTAACCTCCAGCCGCTCGAATCGGAAGGTCACCGGGCAGAGCGGGTCGAAGCTGGCGGAAAGGTCGGTGAGCACAACCTGGATCAGCCGCTCGACCAGGGTGCGCTCAATCGTGGTGTAGGGACGGCCCTCGATGCGCATGGCGGCGGTGCCGCGGCGCCCGCCCAGCAGCACGTCCACGATCGAGTAGATCATGGCGGAATCGACCACCATGAGGCCGTAATTGTCCCACTCCTCGGCCTTGAACACCGCCAGCATCGCCGGCAGCGGGATGGAATTGAGGTAATCGCCGAACCGGAGGGACAGGATGTTGTCGATCCCGACCTCGACATTGTCGCTGGTGAAGTTGCGCAGCGAGGTGGACATGATGCGCACCAGCCGGTCGAACACGATCTCCAACATGGGCAGCCGTTCGTAGCTGACCAGGCCGGAGCTGATGATCTTCTGCATGCCGGTGCGGTTTTCACCGCCGGCGGGTCCGTCGTCGAAGCCGAGCAGGCTGTCGATCTCGGCCTGGTTGAGCACGCGCTGGGCCTGCACGGGAGGAGCGCCGTCCGTGGCGGTGGCGGCGTCGGCCTCGGTTTCGGCGCCCCAGGCGGCGGCGAGGTCTTCTTCGCTCGGGTCCTTGCCTGCGCCGCTCATTGGATCAGCAGCTCGGTGAACAGCACGTCGGTGACGCGGGCGGGGGCGATGGCGATGTTGGCGCGGGCGATCAGTTCCTCGCGCAGGCGCCAGGTGCCGGCCGAGCCGCGCAGTTCCTCCGGCCGCATTTCACGCAGGTAGGTCTGGAACATGTCGAGCAGACGCGGCACCCCGGCCTGGGCAACCGTCACATCCTCGGGACGCGACAGCTCGATGCGGGCGTGCAGCTTGACGAAACTGGCGCGGCGGCCGGGAGCGCCATTGAGGTTGGCGATCATCTCCGGCAGATCGAGGAAGGCGGGGGCCTTGGTTTCGGCGGCCGCGCCGGTGGCCGGCGCACCGTGCGCCGCGGCGCCCTTCGCTTCCTCATGGTGGCCGAGGCCAAGCAGCGAGGGCAGCACGCCACTGAACCACAGGCCGGCGCCGGTGCCGGCCAGCAGCACCGGGATAGCCAGCAGCACCAGACGGCGACGCCCGTTCGGCTTTGCCGGCTCCGCCACTGCGTCTGCTACCGCCGCCGTGCTCATGCTGGATGGTCCAGGACAAATAAGGTTGATGGATACCGCCGCGCAGACCCCTGCCCGGCCGCGCTCATGCTGGCGGCACGCGGTTAAGGAAGGCTTGAAGTGGCGGCGGATATTGCCGGGTAGGCGGTGGCGGCGCCCGGCAGGGCGTGCCGGTCCGGCGCGCACGGGGGGCAGGAACGGCGGATTCCGGGGCCTGCGCGGCTGGCACGCGGCTTGCACTTACGTCGCTTGCGCTTACGCCACCAGCACCTGCCCTGTCCCTGCACGCCGCGGAGCCCACCGATGGACAACGCCACCAATGTCGCTCTCTCATACCTCGTCGCGCAGACCCGGGCGATGGACGTCACCGCCAGCAACCTGGCGAACATCAACACGCCGGGATACCGCGCCGAGCGGATGACGTTCAGCGACTGGCTTTCGCGCCAGCATGGCGACACCCCGCCGGGCGGCAAGACCATCATCTTCACCCAGGACCGCTCCACCTACCGCGACAGCCAGTCCGGCCAGGTGGCGCATACCGGCAACCCGCTCGACCTGGCACTTTCCGGCGACGGCTTCTTCACCGTGATGGGCCCCGCCGGCCCGCGGCTCACACGGGCCGGCCATTTCACCCTCGGCCAGAACGGCGCGGTGGTGGACGAACAGGGTGACGCGCTGCTCGACCCCACCGGCAAGAAGCTCCAGCTTTCCCCCGCCGACACCAGCATCACTGTGGCCGGCGACGGCACCATCTCCAGCGAGAACGGCCAGATCGGCAAGGTCGGCATCGTGTCCGCGGCCGACCTCAACCGGCTGCAGACGGAGGGCAGCCACTTGCTGAACGCCAGCACCACCACCACCGCCCAGGTTGCCGCCCCGCGCATCGTCCAGGGCAGCATAGAGGAAAGCAACGTGCAACCGACCACGGAAGTAACCCGCATGATAGCCGATCTGCGCAACTTTCAGATGGTCGCGCAGTTCGTCCAGACCGAGGCCGACCGCCAGCAGGGCGCCATCGACAAAATCACCCAGCAGCGCAGCTAGCGCAATACCGGCCAGATCGGCGACAGCCCGCCGATAAATTTGCTCGCAAGACAATAAACCAGAGCGCGCTGACCGTTTACGTTCAGCACGAAAGCGCTCCGATAAGCCGGAGAAAGAACATGCGTTCACTCGACATCGCCGCCACGGGCATGCAGGCACAGCAGACCAACGTTGAAGTAATTTCTAACAATATCGCCAACATGACTACCACAGGATACAAGCGCCGGCAGGCCGAATTTCAGGACCTGATCTATCAGAACCTGCGCCGGGTCGGCTCGAATTCATCGGATTCCGGGTCGGTAGTGCCGGCCGGCGCGCAGGTGGGGCTGGGGGTGCGCACGGCCGCGATCTACCGCATCAACGAGCAGGGCAACCTGCAGCAGACATCCAACACATTCGACCTGGCGATCAGCGGCAACGGCTATTTCCAGATCACTTTGCCCTCCGGCGATACCGCCTACACCCGCGACGGCGCGTTCGGCCTCTCGCCCACCGGCGAGATCGTCACCTCCGACGGCTACAGCGTGCAGCCCGGCATCACCGTCCCCAACAATGCCGTTTCCATCACCATCAACTCGGCCGGCGCGGTGCAGGCAACGCTCAGCGGCCAGACCGCGCCGACCACGGTAGGCACCATCCAGCTCGCCACCTTTCCCAACGAGGCGGGGCTGGACGCACAGGGCAACAACCTGCTGCTGCAAAGCGGCGCCAGCGGCAATCCGGTGACCGGCAATCCCGCCTCGCCCGGCTTCGGCACCGTCCAGCAGGGCTTCATCGAAACCAGCAATGTCAATGTCGTCACCGAAATCACCAACCTGATCAGCGCCCAGCGCGCCTACGAAATGAACAGCCGGGTGATCACCACCTCCGACCAGATGCTGCAAACCGTCTCCAACCTGCACAGTTGAGGGTTTTCACTCACCGGTTCGATTGCTTAACAATCTTCGAGGCCCGTCATGATCCGCGTTTTCCCTGTGGTTCCCGTTCTTGCCGTGGCGCTTTTCGCCGCCGTCCCGGTGGCCGCGGCGACGCTGCGCAACGTCACCACGCTGGAGGCGTCGGTGGTGCGGCTGTCCGATCTGTTCGACGATGCCGGGCCGCGCGCCACCCGCGTGCTCGGGCCGGCGCCCGCGCCGGGAGCGCGCATCGTCGTCGAGGCCGCCCAGCTGGGCGCCATCGCCCGGCAGTTCGGCGTCGATTGGCGGCCCGCCTCGGCGGCCGACCGCATTGTGCTGGACCGGCCGGGCCGGCTGCTGCCGCGCGAGGAGGTGTTCGCCGCCCTGCGCGCGGCGCTGACCGGGGTGGGCGCACCGACCAGCGCCGACCTTGAGCTGCCGGGATTTGCCTCTCCGACGGTGCCGGTGGAAGGCCGCACCGAGGCGGCGATCGAGCAGGTCGATTACGATGGCGCGTCGGGCCGTTTCACCGCGACGCTGGCGGTGATCGGCACCGATATGCCGATCGAGCGTATGCGCCTGTCCGGGCAGTTGCAGGAGATGGTGGACCTGCCGGTGCTGGCGCACCGTCTGCCGGCCGGCAGTGTGCTGGAGCCAGGCGACCTGCGGATGGCCCGGCTGCATGTCGGCGCACTGCGCGATGAGACGGTGCGCAGCGCCGCCGACGCGGTGGGGCTGGCGCTGAAGCACCAGGCGATCCCCGGCCAGCCGCTGGCAAAAACCGATCTTATGCGCCCGTTCCTGGTGGGAAAGGGTGCGCGGGTGGCGATGGAACTGTTCGTGCCCGGGATGGCGCTGACCGGCCAGGGCACCGCGCTGGAATCCGGCAGCAACGGCGACCGCATCCGCGTGCTCAACACCATCTCGCGCGCGGTGCTGGAGGCCGAGGTGATCGGCCCCGACCGGGTGCGTATTGCCCCCGGCAGCGGACCGGTGCAGGCGGCCCGCGAATCCCAGATGGCCACCCGATGAGAGGCGCGGCACTGGTGCTGCTGCTGCCCGCGCTGCTGGGCGGCTGCGGCTCGCTCCAGCGGCTGTCCGAGGTCGGACGGCCGCCGTTGATGACCCCCACCGCCGACCCCACCAAGGACCCGGCCTGGCGGCCGCTGACCATGCCCATGCCGGCGGCCCAGGCCGCCGCGCCGCAGGTCAACGCGCTGTGGCGGCCGGGCAGCCGCGCCTTCTTCCGCGACCAGCGCGCCGCCCAGGTGGGCGACATCCTGACCGTGGTGATCAGCACCACCGACAGCGCCGATGTCGAGGACAATTCGACCATCACGCGCAACAGCACTGAGAGCCTGGGCGTACCGAACATGTTCGGCCTGGAGGCGCAAATCCCGAAGCTGCTGGCCGGCGCCAACGCCACCAACCTGATCGCGGCCACCAGCGGCAACGGCAATACCGGCAGCGCGAAGCTCAAGCGCAACGAGACGGTGGCGCTGCGGCTGGCCGGGGTGATCACCCAGGTGCTGCCGAACGGCAACCTGGTGGTGTCGGCAAGCCAGGAGTTGCGGGTGAACAGCGAATTGCGGCAGTTGGTGGTTACCGGCGTGGTCCGTCCACAGGACATCGCCAGCGACAACACCGTGATGCACGACCGCATGGCCGAGGCCCGCATCTCCTACGGCGGGCGCGGCCAGGAAACCGACGTGCAATCGCCGCGTTGGGGCCAGCAGGTGCTCGACATCATCACGCCGTTCTGATGCGCGTTATGGCAGGCAGCCCCGGACGGGAGCCGGGCAAGTGGCGAGGCAGCCTCACGCTGCCTCGCCGGCAAGGATGAATGGCGTTACTGCCTGGCCCGCTCGATCGCTGCCTTCGCCGCGTCGTAGTCCTTGTCGAACGCCTGGCGTGCATCGGTCAGACCATCCTGCAACTTCGACCACGCATCACCCGCATCCTGTTGCAGCGCGGCCAGTTTTTCCCCTCCCGCGTCGGCATCCGCCTGCAGCGCCGCGATCTTCGCATCGACCGCCGGGCGGTGTTCGGCGGCAACCGTTTCCGCCGATGCCTTCAAGCCGGCAATGGATTGCCGCCAGTAGGCTTCCTCGGCCGTCACCCGGGCCTGGAACACCGCCTTGCGGGCGGCGACGTCCGATTTGGCCGTGCCGAAATACCCGCCAAGGTCGTCCTCGAAGGCGGTCCAGCGTGCATCCAGGGCGGCGCGGGCGTCGGCAAGATCGGTCGCCGTCTTCTGCCGGCCATCGGCGACGAAGGCGTCAATCCTGGCGCTGTAGGCGTCGCGGGTCGCCCGCAGCTGCCGCAGGGCGTCATCCGCCCGTTTGCGCGCGTCGTCGGCGAGGGTACGCGATTTATCTTCCAGCGCCGTGATGGCGGCGTTGATTTCGGCCAGCCTGGCTTTCGCCCAGTCGAGCGCCGGATGGCTTTCCGCCGGGGCGGGCTGTGCCTGCGCGAGCAGAATGGCGGCACCCTGGCTTGGCCGGGATGGCCCGCTTGCGCCCGGCGGAAGCGCCGATGCAAGCTGCGGAAGAACGAGCAGGCCCACGCCTGCGGTCAGGACAAATACGCGCAACACCGACACCCCCTGCAAAGTCAGCAAGCAATGCAATGGGCACCCGGATAAAGTCCAGGCGCCCATTGATTCAACAACGTTCCGGCTGGTAGTGCTAGCGGATATTGCTAACAGATTCGTATATCTTCTTCCAGGTTCGGTCAAAAGCCGCGGCGGTTTCTTCCAGACCGCCCTTGATGGCTTTCCAGGATTCATCGCCGGCCTCAGAGATGTTCCCGAACTTGCTCTTGGCTTTCTCGGTTTCGGCGGCGAGGCGCTTGATGGCGGCGTCGGTGTCGCTGCGCGCGTGATCGAGCGCCTCCGCGGCACTTGCCCGAATGGTTTGCAGGGAGGCCAGCCACGCCTGGCGCTGGGCTTCGGCCCGCGCCGAAACCGCCGCATGCAGCACGGCCGCCTGTTGCGCCGCCGCCGCGACATATTCCTGGTAGGCCAGTTCCACCTTGGTCCATTCCAACTGGGCGGAGGCGAAGCCTTCCTCGGTGATCGTCCTGCCGGACGGCGCGTTCGCCCTGAGAGCCTCGACCTGGGCCTTGAAGGAGTCCCGCGCGGACCGGATGCGGGCCACGGCGGCATCGGCCTGCTTGCGGGCGTCGTCCTTCAGGGAGTTGAGAGAATCGTCGAGCGTCACCAGCGTCGCTTCGATTTCGGTAAGCTTTTGCCTCGTCCAGTCAAAGAAATCATGCGCGGAGCGCGGTTCGGACATCGGTCTGTTCCTTCCATTGATTGACGCGGGCCAGTTGCCCGCCGCCCTCGGCGAAGAGGCGTCGGCTTCGATCCCTGTTCGGCCTCAAGATCCCAGGCGAACAGGAAGAGCAATTCGCCAAACGCGACCTGACGATGGCTTGATCCGCCGGTCGCGACGACAACAACCTAGGGCGCTGACGGAGTTGTTCCGAATCACATGACCGGGAGCGGCCGCACAGGCCGGAAACGCCGGTTCAGCCAGGTGTGGCGCGGACGGGTGCATATGGTCGGCGGCCGTCTTGAAGCGGATAAGCGTAGCGCCATCCGCCAGCGCAAGCCTCTGTCTGCAAAGGCATTTTTGGATCTGGCACGATGCCGCAGCGTGTCGCCGCCGCTCTGCCGCTTGCTGAAGCTCGTTGCCGACGCCGAGGAAAGTGCCAGTTGCGACGGCGGATGGCGCTACGGCTTATTCCGCGCCCCGCGATTCGAACCGCTGCTCACCACCCTGTCCAAACATTCAACCCGCGGCATCGCCCCCGGATCGCTGATCTGTGCGAGACGGGTAGGTTTCACTCCTCCTGCCAGTCCCACTCCACCATCAGCGGCGTGCGGCTTCGCGTCCGCCGCTGCGCCGGGGTCATTGCCAGCCAGTCCCGCAAAAGCAGGATCACATGGCGTGTCACATAGGCCAGACGCATCGACAGCGCCGCCTCCAGCCCATACCAGCGCAGACCCTCCAATTCGCCCGACCCGCCCAGGGTGCCGTAGACGCGGCTGGCCGCCACCACCAGAAAGCGGGCGTTGAACCGCACCGGGCTGGCCGCCGGCGTCACCGCGCGGCAGAGATAGTCAAGCCCGTCCAGCGCCGGCGGGGTGCCGAGCGAAAGCCCGGTCTCCTCCTCCAGTTCGCGGGCGGCGGCGATCGCCAGCCCGCGCGCCAACGCCGGGTCGGCGGCGACGAGCAAATGCCGCATCACCTCGGGAAGCGGTTCCGAGGCGGCCGTCATGGCATTGTCGCCGGGGTCCACGGCACCGCCCGGAAACACCAGGCAGTTCGGCATGAAGCGATGGCCGGCGCCGCGCATGCCCATCAGGGTCTCGGGTCCGTCCCGCCCCTCGCGCAGCACGATCAGGCTGGCGGCGTGGCGGGCCACGACAGGCGTGGCAGCGATGTCGGTGGCCGGAAGCGCGGGGCCAAAAATCATTTGTCGGACACCTGCGTCACCGCCACGGCCGCCGGCGGCCGTTGCGAGACCGGCCCGTCAACCCCGTTGCCGACGGCCGCCATCGCCAGCCGGGCCAGCGCCGGCAGCGACTTCGCGCCGGTCTTCTTCATGATCGCGGCCCGGTGATTCTCCACCGTGCGCTGGCTGATGCCAAGATCCGCGGCGATGTTTTTGCTGGGGGAACCAGCCAGGACCATGTCCATGATCTGGCGCTGTCGCGGCGTAAGCCCGGCGACAACGCTGCCCGCGTTCTCCCGCCGGGCGGCCAGCAGGCTCGAATCCCGAATTTGATCGAGCGCGTGCTGGACGGCGGCAAGCAGTTCGCTGCGGCTGAGCGGCTTCTCGATGAAATCCGCGGCGCCCTCCTTCATGGCCTGCACCGCCATCGACACGTCGCTGTTGCCGGTGATCATGATGACCGGCAGAAGATGGCCGGCGGCATGCAGCCGCCGCAGCACTTCCAGCCCGCTCATGCCAGGAAGATAGCCATCGAGCACCAGGCACGCCTCGCCACCCGGATGGTAGGCGGCGAGAAACGCCTCGCCCGATTCGTATTCCCTCACGGTCCACCCGGCATCCTCCAGCACGGTTCGCAGCGCCTCGCGCACCTCGCTGTCGTCATCGACGACATGGATCACGGCCAGCGGCGACGTGCCGACCGCTTCGGCGGGCGCCGGATTTGGCGCCGGAGCGGGCGCGTCCACCGCCCCCGCCGAACCGGCAAGCAGGCGCTGGATGGCTTCGGTCAATTCCTTCAGCCGCACCGGCTTGTTCAGTTGCACGCAATGCAGCAGCGCGATGTCGTGCAAGGTCGCGGACGATATGTCACCGGTCAGGATGATCGCCGGGATGTCCTGTTGCAGGTGCTCCCGCAGCTTCGCGGTGACCTGCACCCCGTTCAGGCCGTTCGGCAGGTTGTAGTCGGCCAGGATCAGATCGGGACGGAACGTTCCGGCTGTTACCACATCCAGGGCGGCAGCGCCGTCCGCCGCGGTCTGCGTGCGATGGCCCTCCTCCTCGAGGAGCAGTTCCACGATGTCGCTGACCTCGGGATCGTCCTCGATGACCAGAATCGCGCCGGTCGAGCCGGCCGCCGCAACCGGGTGGCCGGCGACCTCGCGCGGGGGCGGTTCAGCCTGTGGCGTCGCTTCGTCCGGCGGCAGCACCATCTCGATGGTGAACACCGAGCCTTTGCCTGGCCGTGAGCGAACCCGGACCTGGTGGCCCAGCAGGTCCGCCAGCCGTTGCACGATGGACAGACCGAGGCCCAGGCCGCGGCTGCGTTCGCGCGCGGGATTGTCAACCTGGTAGTATTCATCGAAGATCGCCTGAAGTGCCTCGGCGGGGATACCGAGGCCGGTGTCCCATACCTCGATGCTCAACATCCCGGCGCGGCGGCGGCAACCCAGCAGCACCTTGCCCTGCCTTGTGTATTTCAGGGCGTTCGACAGCAGGTTGCGCAAAATCTGCTCAAGCAGGCGCGGGTCGCTGCGGATCAACACCCCGCACGGCATCACCCGCAAGGTCAGCCCGTTCGCCTGCGCGTGGTAGGCGAACTCGTCGCGCAGCCTTTCGAGCAGGTCATTGATGGGGAAATTGACCACTTCGGCATGCACGGCGCCGGTCTCGATCTGGTTGATGTCGAGCAGCGTGTTCAGCATGCCGGACATGGCGCCCAGCGTCTTGTCGAGCCGGGCGACCAGATTCTGCGCCTTTTCCCCCTCGACCGTCTTTTCCAGCAGCCCCTGGAGCAGCGCCAGCGTTTGCAGCGGCTGGCGAAGGTCGTGGCTGGCGGCGGCGAGAAACCGCGATTTCACCAGGCTCGCCAGTTCGGCCTGCCGCTTGGCCGCGCCCAGCGCGTCCGCCGTGTGCTTGCGTTCGGTGATGTCCACAAACGTAATGACGATACCCTCCACCCCGTTGTCCTGGGTGCGGTAGGGCAAGACGCGCCGGATGAACCAGCTGCCGTTGCGGGCTTCGATCTCCCGATCGAGCGGCACCAGCGTCCTGAGCACCGTTCGCGCGTCGGCCAGCAGGGTGCCATCGGCCGCCAGCGAACTGAGATCGGCGAGCGGCCGCCCGACATCGCCGGGAATGACGTTGAACAGCGCCTTCGTCGCCGGGGTGAAGAAACGGATATTGAAGCTGGAATCGAGAAACAGCGTGGCCACATCGGTGCTGTACAGAACATTCTGCAGATCGTTCGAGGCGGTGCGCTCGCGTTCCAGGGTTTCCTGAAGCTGGCTGTTGAGGGCGGCGAGTTCCTCGTTGAGCGATTGCAGTTCCTCCTTCGAGGTCAGCAGTTCCTCGTTGGCCGACTGGTATTCCTCGTTGACCGACAGCGCCTCCTCGTTGATCGCCTTCTGCTCTTCGATCGCCACCTCAAGGTTGTGGATGGCACCCTGGAGTTCCGTCCTGGTGGCTTCCAGCTCCCGCTCAAGATCGGTGACCCGCGAGGCATCCTGCGGCGTGGCGGGAACACCAGGCGCCGGCTCCTGCTTCGGCGCATCAACGAAGCAGACCAGCAACAGTTCCTCACCCTCGCTCAGCACCGGCTGAACGTCGAGGTTGAATGAAACCGGCTGGCCACTCTCGCTCATCCGGCCGCCAGGGATGACCACCCGCGCATTGGCCTGCCGGGCCTGGTGGATGGCCACCGCGAGCCTGCCACGCAGGCCCTGACGCGCCATGGCGAGCAGATCATGGGTGGCATGTCCCGGTGGCACGCGCAAATAGCGCTCGGTCGGTCCCAGCGAGTAGACGCATTCCTGCTGCCGGTTGATCAGAACCGCCGCCGGCGCATAGGCTTCCATGACCAGCCGCCGGCAAAGCTCGGCCAGAACGGCTTGCCGCGACGGAACCTGGACCTGTCCGGCCCGGGCGCGGGCAAGCCCGCCGTTACCGGGGTTCAGCAGAAAGCTGACCTCGCCCAGCCGGCTGCGGCCGATATGCCGATAGAGCCGCTCGGGTTTGGAAATCGCCTCGAAGCGGCCGTCGGCGTCGCCGATCGTCTCCGAGCCGCCGAGCAGGAGGATACCGCCCTGGCGCAGGGCGAAATGAAACAGCGCGATGATCTGCGCCTGTGCCTCGGGGCGCAGATAGATCAGAAGATTGCGGCACGACACCATGTCGATGCGTGAAAATGGCGGGTCAGCCAGCAAATCCTGGACCGTGAACACCACCGCCGCCCGCAGCTCGGGCAACACGTGATACTGAAGACCTTCCTTCGAAAAGAATCTGGCGAGACGTTCCGGTGATACCTCGGCCTCGATCGTTGCCGGGTATCTTCCCTCACGGGCGCTGGCGATCGCATCCGCGTCAACGTCGGAGCCGAACACCTGCAACTTGATGTTCAGCTTGGCGGCGGCGATTTCCTCGCGGAACAGCATGGCCAGTGAATAGGCTTCCTCGCCGGTGCTGCACCCGGCAATCCAGACGCGCAGCGGCTGATCGGGCGGTTGCCGGCGCACCAGATCCGGCACGATCTTCTCCGCCAGAGTATCGAACACCTTCGCATCGCGGAAAAAGCCGGTCACGTGAATGAGCAGTTCCTTGGCAAGCAGACCGAGCTCGGTTTCATCGCTGCGCAATACATCAAGATAGCCATCCATGTCGTCGGTCTCGATGGCGGCCATCGCCATGCGCCGCGCGATCCGCCGCTCCAGGGTTCCCGGCTTGTACAAGGTGAAATCATGCCCGGTTCTCGCCCGGAGAAGGTCGATGATCGCGGGCAGGCAATGGTTTCCGCCATTGCGCGCCGCCTCGTCGGCCTGCGCCTGGGCGAGGGTGATTCGCCGGTCATAGGCGATCATCGCATCGGGGATTTTGGCAACCGGCAGCACAAGGTCCACCGCCCCGGTCATGATCGCGCTCCGCGGCATGCCATCGAAGGCAGCCTCCTCGGGGTCCTGCGCGATCACGAACCCGCATTGTTCCTTTATCGATTTCAGCCCGAGGCTGCCGTCGCTCCCGGTTCCCGACAGGACCACGCAAATGGCGCGCGCCCCGCACGCGGCGGCCAGCGAGTGCAGCAGGAAGTCGAACGCCAGCCGCGAACCATGCGGCGCCAGCGGCTCCGAGAGGCGTAGAACCCCGTTGCCGATGGACAGATAGGTGCCGGGCGGGATCACATAGAGGTGATCGCAGGCGATCGGCATGCCGTCGGTGGCCTGCCGCACCGGCATGGTGGTGCCGGCGGCCAGCAGGTCCACCATCATGCTGGCGTGGGTTGGATCGAGATGCTGGATCAGGATGAACGCCATGCCGGTCGCAGCGGGCAGTGCGCTCAGCAGTTTTTTGCAGGCTTCGAGTCCACCGGCGGAGGCACCGATGCCGACCACGGTGAAATCGCCAGTGCCGGCAGGCGGGGCACGCGGGGTCAGCTTGCGTCGGTCTGACCGGGGCCGGGCGGCACCGGCCTCGTGCGGGCGGCTTTCTGTCATGATGTCAGGTCTTTTCAGCGGATCGCGCCCCGCCTGCGCCTCGAAGTCAATTTATCAGGAATTCTTTGGCGGTGCCAATGTTGTGAAGGAAGGCCGGGGTTGCCGCCCTGGCCTCGCTTCACCGCCCGTCCAGAAACGCCGCAACCTCCGGCACCGCCCGCAGCGCGGCAAGGTCCGCCTCGGCCGGCAATTGCGGCCGGTCGCGTTCATGGTTCACCATGCACAGAAAGCCGAACGCCTCCCCCGCGGTCGCGCGAAACTGGTGCCAGGTCCAGGCCGGGATGGTCACCAGATCGCCCGGCTTGACCGCGCGCAGCTCGGTTGCGAGCAGGCAATGGCCGTGACCGCGGAAAATCATCACCCCGTGCATGTGCGCGTGGCGCTCCAACGTGGAATACCCGCCGGGGGCCATTTCGAAATAGCGCAGTTCGCAGCCCAGCGCCGGCTCGCCGAACAGCACCTGGCGCGAGATGGCGTGGAACGGCGCGCTGCCCTCCTCCTTGTAGGGAAGATGGTCCACCCCGTCCCAGCGGAAGTCGTGGAAGTCGCGAATATGTGGCTCGGTCATGGCACGAAATATTCCGCCACCGCCCGGTGGAAGGCCGCCCCGACCTCGGGGATGCGCTGGCGCGCCAGCAGCAGGCTGCCGCCGATCAGCAGCATCACGTCGGGGCCGAAGAAATCCAGCAGTTCCGGCACCCGCGCCAGCTCCATCCCGCCGGCCGGGGTGGGGGCGCTGCTGCGCATTCCATGCAGCGGCGCCAGCGCCTCGGCGGAAAGGCGGCGGCACATATTCCGGCTGAACCCGAAACGGCCGCCGTAATTGGCAAAGATCAGCGCGTCGGCGCCCCACAGCCGGAACAGCTTGCCGAACAGCAGGTCCGGCGCCAACTGGCCGCCGCCGGTCATGGAGGGATGCGCCAGGATGGCCATCTCCGGCCATTCCCGCGCGATCGCCGCCAGCGTGGCCACCCCCGACAGCATCGGCGCCATCATCACCGTGTCGATGCCGCACTCGCGGGCGAGGCGCAGCTGCGCCTGCATCCGCCCCCAGTCGCCGTTGAGCATGGGCACGTAGCGGGTCGGGTGGCCGGTTTCGGCGGCGGCGCGGCGCACCGCCTCGGCGATCGCCGGCACGCGGGTGGCGAACGGTGAAAAAGCCTGATCGGCGTGGCTGTGGTCGTCCTTGATGTAGTCCAGCCCGCCGAGCGCCAAAAGATGAGCGAGCCGGGCCAGCGCCGGCACCGGCAGACCCTGCGGCTTGATGGCGGTGGCGGTCAGCGGCCGGCGCCCCGCCCCCACGCGCTGGCGCAGCCCCTCCAGCCCGTGCCGGGGGCCGCCGAAGATGGCGGCGAAGGCGGGCGGAATTTCCACGTCCACCAGGCTGACGCAGGCGTGCATCGACGTGTTGCCGAGGATCATGTTCAGCATCTGGCCGGCATCCTCGCCGACCGTCTCGGTCGCCAGCGCGATCCGCACCTCGAACACGCCCTCGCCGAGGTCGGTGATGCCGGCCACCTCGCCGACGATCTCGGCCAGCACGCGGGCATCCTCGATGGCCGCCAGCGGCATCTCGACGCTCTGCTCGACAGCGATGCCGCGGGCGCGGTCCTCGATCTCGTCGGCCGGGCAGCAGACATGGTAGGTCGTATGAAAACGAGCGGACATTCAGGCGGGCCTCCCTGCCCGGTCGTGAGTCAGCGCGGCCAGCGCCATATCCAGGTCGCGTATCAGATCCTCGGCGGTTTCCAGCCCCACCGACAGCCGGATCACGTCCGGCCCGGCGCCCGCCGCCAGCCGCTGCTCGTCGCTGAGCTGGCGATGGGTGGTGGAGGCGGGATGCAGGATCAGGCTGCGGGTGTCGCCCACATTGGCGAGATGGGAGAACAGCCGCACGCCTTCCACCACCCGGATGCCGGCCTCGAAGCCGCCCTTGACACCGAAGGTGAATACCGAGCCGGCGCCGCGCGGCAGGTATTTGGCGGCCAGCGCGTGGTACGGGCTGTCCGGCAGCCCGGCATAGGACACCCAGGCCACCTGCTCATGGGCGCGCAGGAATTCGGCGACGCGCTGGGCGTTGGCCACGTGGCGCTGCATGCGCAGCGGCAGCGTCTCGATGCCGGTGATGGTGAGGAAGGCGTTCATCGGCGCCATGGTCGGCCCGAAATCGCGCAGGGCGACCGCGCGCGCCTTGGTGGTGAAGGCGAAATCGCCGAAATTCTCGAAGAAATTCAACCCGTGATACGCCGGCTCGGGCGAGGCGAGGGCGGGGAAGTTGCCGTTCCCCCAGTTGAATTTGCCCGATTCCACCACCATGCCGCCCATCGAGTTGCCATGCCCGCCGAGAAACTTGGTGGTCGAGTGGCAGACGATGTCGGCCCCCCACTCGATCGGCCGGCACAGATACGGCGAGGCCAGGGTGTTGTCGACGATCAGCGGAATGCCGGCTTCGTGCGCCACCGCGGCGATCGCCTCGATATCGACCACCACCCCGCCGGGATTGGCCAGGCTCTCCACGAAAATCGCCTTGCAGCGCGGCGTCAGGGCGCGGCGGAAATTCTCCGGGTCGGTGGGATCGACGAAATGGCAGGTCCAGCCGAGGCGTGGAAACGACAGGCCGAACTGGGTCAGCGAGCCGCCATACAGGTTGCGCGAGGCCAGGAACTCGTCGCCCGGCTCCAGCAGGGTGAAGAAGGCAAGAAACTGCCCGGCATGGCCCGAGGCCGCCGCCACCGCCGCCCGCCCGCCTTCCAGCGCCGCCACCCGCTCCTCCAGCACCGAGACGGTGGGGTTGGACACCCGCGCGTACAGATGGCCGAAAGTATGGAGGTTAAACAGCGAGGCGGCGTGGTCCACGTCCTCGAACACATAGGCGGTGGTCTGGTAGATCGGCGTGATGCGCGCGCCGGTGGCCGGGTCGGGGGCGGCGCCGGCGTGGATGGCGCGGGTCTCGAACCCGTATTCCAGGTTGCGCGGCGGCCCCGGCCGTTCGCGGCGCGGCCGTTGGGTCGGCGCCTGGGGCGGGCGGTTCTGGATCAGGCCGGTGTTCACCCCGGACCAGGAAAGCTCGCCGCCCAGCCGCCCGAACTCGATCTTCACGCAGCGGTTCATGATCACTTCGATCCCCGCCGCCTCGGCCGTCGCCGCCGCCGCGTCATGGCGGACGCCAAGCTGCATCCACACCACGCCGGCGCCGATGGCGATGGCGTCATCGACGATGCTCGGGACGGCCTCGGCGGCGCGGAACACGTCCACCATGTCGATCCGGTCGGGGATGTCGCGCAGCGAGGCATAGACGCGCTCGCCCTGCAAATCCCTCCCGGCCAAGCCGGGATTCACCGGGATCACCCGGTAGCCCTTCTCCTGGAGGTATTTCATGACGAAGTAGCTGGGCCGGTTCCAGTTGCCGGAGGCCCCCACCATGGCGATGGTGCGGACCCGCTGCAGGATGGAACGGAGCCTGGCGTCAGGATAAGGGATCGGCTCGAGGCTGCTGCTCATGGCGGAACGGGTTCCTGACCGGGGGCGTTGGGGTAGCCCAGCGGGGGGGTTAGCCCAGCGGGGGGTTAGCCCAGCGGGGGGTTAGCCCAGCGGGGGGTTAGCCCAGCGGGGGGTCAACCCGCAACCGGTGCGGCAGCCGGCATGGAGCTTCACCGGCATGGAGCGTCAGCAGGGCGCGCGCGCCGGTATCGCCTGCCGTCCGTCAGGTCCGGTGCGCCGGCAGCGGAATCACCCGGGCCACGCGGTAGAACGACGCCTCCCCGCCCGTCACCACGCGGATCTTTTCCCCCGAGCCAATCCGGTGGCCCAGCAGGTCGGTGGTGGCATAGCGGCGGGCCGGGTCGCCTTCGTAACCCATGCCGAAATCGATCTGCCCGTCCGGGTGCAGCACGCAGGGATCGAAGGATTCGTTGCGCCGATGGAAGTCGCCGCGCACGCCGAACACCGCGTGGCGGCCGGTGATATGGCCGTCGGCGTCGAGTACCAGATCGAAGAAGAACTCGGCCGCCACGGGGTTATCGACCGTGGGTTGCAGATGGATGCGCGAGTACTGGCTCATGGCGTCCTCCGTCGTCATGGTGACGCAACACTGGAACCACGCATTGACCTGCGTCAACGGCCACCGTCACGGCGGCGTCATTATACCGGCAGCTTGGGCGGCGGGCAGGCAGCCAGCAGCGCCGGCGACACCGTGTTCAGGTTTCCCGTCAGCGAGGCCCCCGCCAGCAAGGCCAGCGTGGCGATCCGCTGCGCCGCCTGCGCCGCCTGCCAGGTGCCGGCCAGCACCGGGCGCACCGGCGCGTCCAGCATCGGCGCCGTGTTCTGCCAGGCCAGGTAGTCGATCCATTCCTCGCGCCGATAGCCACGGCCACGTGGGGCGCTGGCGATCCGTTGCAGGCGCAGGCGCACCCCGTCCGACACGGCAGACACCCGCGTGTGCAGGCGGGTGCCGTCCGCCCCGTGCCATGTCAGCAGGTCGAGCGCCGCCACCCGGCCAGGTACGGCCACGACGAACAGGTCGCGCTCGCCTTCCGGCAGGTCGGCGGCGAAGGCCAGCACGGTCACCATCTCGCCGCCGAGCCGGACATTGGCCAGCAGCCGCGCCCGCGACGCCGGCACCAGGATGCCGCCAAGCGAAACCGTCGCCGCATCGGCGGCACGCGCCGGCGGCGGCAGAAAGCCCAGCAAAGGGAAAGCGAGCAACGCCCGGCGCGAAACCATGCTCCCAGCCTGCGCCGCGCGGGTTAACGCAGCCCTTCCGGCCGGCCGCATAACGGAGCATGGGTCACGCAAACCCGCCCATTCGCCGGCCGGAGCGGCCGCATCACGCCAGTGCCGCGGCCCCGACCAGCCGCGCCCGCCCGGCCAGCGCACCGGCCAGCGCGGCCACGCCGCCGGCCACCGCGAACAGCATGGCCGCCCCCGACCAGTCGCCGGTGGCGTCGTGCAGCACCCCCACCAGCAGCGGGCCGCCGGCCGCCAGGGTATAGCCGACGCCCTGCGCCATGCTCGACAGCGCCGCCGCGACATGCCCGTCCGCGGCGCGCTGCACGATCAGCATCAGCGCCAGCGCGAACGCGCCGCCCATGCCCACCCCGAGCATGACCGCCAGCGCCCATTGCCAGGCCAGCGGCGCCCACAGCAGGCCCAGGAAACTGCCCACGGTCAGCAGCATCACCGCCGCCGCCGGCATGCTCTGATGGCGCAGCCGCGCGGCCAGCAGCGGCACCGGCAGCGAGGCGGCGGTCTGCGCGAGGATGGACACCGACACCACCAGCCCCGCCGTCACCGGACTGTCGCCGCGGCTGCGCAGCACCGGCGCCAGCCAGGCGAACACGCTGTAGGCCAGCGCGGATTGCAGCCCCATGTACAACGTCACCTGCCAGGCCAGGGGATCGCGCAACAGCCCGCCCACCCGGCGCAGCCCGGCCATGCCGGCACCGGCGCCCGGGCCGATCCGCCGCCGCCACACCAGCGCCGCCACCGCCATGGCCAGCAGCGCCGGCAGCGCCCAGGCGGCCAGCGCCAGCGCCCAGTCGCCGCCCAGCGCCAGACACAGCGGCGCGGTGGCCCCCGCCGCCACCGCCGCGCCCAGGCACAGCGCCATGGTGTACAGCCCGGTCAGCAGCGCCAGCCCGTGCGGAAAGTCGCGCTTCAGCAGCCCCGGCATCAGCACATTCGCCATCCCCACGCCGGCCCCGGCCAGCAGCGAGCCGGCCAGCAGCGGGGCGAAGCCGCCGCCGCCGCGCAGTGCGGTGCCGAGCGCCACCGCCGCCAGCGCCAGCAGCACCGTGCGCTCGATGCCCAGGCGCCGCGCCAGCGCCGGCGCCAGCGGGCCGAACAGCCCCAGGCACAGCACCGGCGCGGTGGTCAGCCACGCCGCCCCGCCGGCGCTCAGATGCAGGTCGCGCATCGCCTCATTCAGCACCGGCCCGATGCTGGACAGCGATGGCCGCAGGTTGAAGGCGATCAGCACGACGACGCCGGCCGCGGCGAAACGGCCGGCCCGGTGCGGCGATGCAAGATGCGGCGATGCAAGATGCGGCGATGCAGCCTGCACCATCCTGTGTTCCCCCGTCTGCGCCGACCGTCACCGTCAGGCCGTGCAAGCGGCCTGTCAATCTGCCGGGCCTGTCAACAGCGGTTCTAAATGCGATGGAGTCGCATTCTGACGTCGCTCAACCCAGGTCGGCGTCCCGGCAACCGCGAGTTGCGAACCGCGAGCCGGCGGCGAAGCGAGTCCGATATGTCACACATTGTGGTA
>Ga0302320_10010629_pt1 | contig 19592 bp, 17 predicted proteins | sample Bog_T0_3_FD_202130 | JGI IMG/M metagenome (GOLD analysis project Ga0302320, IMG submission 202130) | Peat permafrost microbial communities from Stordalen Mire near Abisko, Sweden - Bog_T0_3 | ecosystem: Environmental > Terrestrial > Soil > Wetlands > Peat | place: Sweden: Abisko, Stordalen Mire... | reverse complement strand
ATGAGTTTTATCCGGCTGGCTTCTATGCCGCAGAGAACCTAAAAGGTTTCGCAAACAACACTAACGCGCTGGTCATCCGTACTGGCCTCAGCTTCTAACCCGGACGAAAGGAGAAATTGAAATGAAAAAGTTACTGTATGCATTGTTGCTCGTTGCGTCCACGTCGATCTTCGTCGTCCAGGCCAAGGCCCAGGTGATTGTCATCGCCAACCCAGGGGTGAAGGCAACCGCGGTATCGAAGAGCGATCTCAAGGATGTATTTACCGGTGCTGCAACCGCATTGCCCGGTGGAGGAAACGTCGTGCCGATTCTGCTGAAGGCCGGCACAGTTCACGAGGAGTTCCTGCAGGCCTTTATCGGCAAGAACGACACCGCCTATCGGGCGGGGTGGCGCAGTCTTGTCTTCTCCGGACAGGCCACCATGCCCAAGAGCCTGGATGGCGATGCAGCGGTCGTTGCATTCGTCTCCAGCAATAACGGCGCTATTGGCTACATCAACAAGGCAACGCCGCATGATGGCGTAAAGGTGCTGGCGATCAAGTGACCGCAACCCCGGCCCAAACGCAATGCGAGGTTTACCACCCTTGCGCCAGCGAAATGGCGCAAGGGTGGTGTAACCAGCCCTTCGCGTTCATCGGCCGGACAAGTAACCCGCACGTGATCCGAGTTCAATTGACTTTCGAGTGTTACAACACTCAGGGCCCAAGAACGCTCATCAGCATGAGAGGCAAGGGTAGACACCAAACACTCCTGCATCAACTGTTGTCGCGTTCGCTGAACCTGCGATCCAACCGTACGACAAGTCAGGGATCGCTTGGCAACTGTTTGCGCCAATTGAATTGCCCTCGACAACCCAGAGAAGGAGATACACAATGAGGCTAACAAATTACAAATGCATGGCCGCGGCACTACTCACGGCTTTCGCACTTTCCCCTGCTCTGCACGCGCAGGAATTCAAGCTTGGAACACGCTCGGTCCAGGTCCACGGGTTTGCGACGCAGGCTTACTTGCGCTCGAGAGTGAACAACTATCTAACCATGCCTACTGCGGGCGCTGGGAGCTTCGGACTCACCGATTTCGGCGTTAATGCGTCCTCGCAGATTTCCGACAAGTTCCGTCTAGGCGGGCAAGCTTACGACCGCAACGTTGGCGCACTCGGCAGCTGGCATCCCACTTTGGATTGGGCCGTAGCCGACTACAAGGCCAAGGACTGGCTTGAATTTCGCGGCGGCCAGGTCAAGACAACTTTGGGCTTGTTTAACGACACGCAGGACTTGGCGTTCCTTTATACCTGGGCTCTCCTTCCGCAGGCCGTCTATCCCGTGGATTTGCGCGGTGAGAACATCGCCCACATCGGCGGCGATATAACCGGCAGGATTCCTGTGAAGAGACTTGGCAAATTCACTTACACCGCGTTTGGCGGCAAGCAGCCCAGCGATATGCATGGCGGCTTTGTTTACGGCATCACCAGCCCGCCGACCGTCCCCGTTGCCAAAGGCCACATCACCCATCTCGACTCCTACGGCGGCACCAGCTTTGGTGGCGATCTCCGCTGGCAGACGCCAGTCAAAGGTCTCCTGGTCGGATCCTCCTTTCTGGCCAAAGATCTCACCACCACTGGAATCAACTACTACTGGAACACCAAACTGGTTCAAGTTCCATCGCCTTACGCCAAATACACCAAGGCAGACCATACCACGGGCGTCTACGCCGAATATACATTCCGCAACTTCCGTTTCGACGGAGAATATCGGCGTCAGCAAAGAGAAACAACCACTGTTCAATCCAAATTCTCTTGCACAACTGCCGGCGTGTGCACGTATGCGGCCCCGTCGACCAGCCCCAGCAGCTATGACTACCGCTACGGTTACGTTGCGGCCTCTTATCGGTTCAACAAGTGGGTCGAAGCGGGCGCATATAATTCGCGCTACATTGCGGCTGCAGGCACAAACTGGAACTTGCCGACGAATCACATTTACGATCAGACTGTGTCGGCAAAGTTCGATATAGACAGGTTTGTCGATCTGAAGGTGGAAGGGCATTTCATCGACGGTAACGGAGGCGCAAAGGTGGACCGCGGCTTCTACCCGAACGATAACCCCGGCGGCTACGGCCAAAAGACGGACTTACTCGTGGTCCGCACCGAATTCCACTTCTAATCAACTCGAAAGACACTAAGGAGGAAATGATGACAAACCTAAGATCGAATCGCTTTGCGAGCTGTGTGGGATTCCAGCTTGCAGCGGTGCTATTAATTCTCTCCATCTCATTGAGCGCGAAGGCCGCGGGCGTTAAGGTAATCGCCAATGCCAGCGTTGCGGAAAGCAGCATCTCGTCCGGAGATCTGAAGGCGGTATTTCTGTTGGACAAAGATTCTCTGGGCGGTGGCCATGTGCAACCGGTATTGAGCAAGGGCGGCGCAACACACGAGGCCTTCTTGAAGGAGTACATCGGAAGAAGCGACTCGGCGCTGCAGGCCTTCTATCGCAGCCTGGTATTCACTGGCAAAGGATCGATGCCGAAAGCTCTGGGCTCCGATGCTGAAGTCGTCGCATACGTGGCAAAAACAAAAGGCGCAATCGGTTATGTCAGCGGCGATGCAAGTGCCGAGGGTGTAAAGTCCCTGCAGGTCAAGTAAGAGAACAAGAGGTATCGCGCATTCTTTTTGCGAGATGCGCGATACAACACCGCCGACTGGAATGGCAGAGTCACCCAGGTAAAGGCGCAAGACTCTCTAGTTGGAAGGAACCCTGATGTTTGCACAGATGAAGATCAAAACAAGAATCCTGGGCATTCTGGCTGTCCTTGCGGGCGGCTATCTGCTGTTGTTGGCGATGGTGCAGCTTTCATCCACAGCCACGCACAGCAGGATGTCTGAAATATCCACCTCGATCTTTCCCGCCGCCATCAAGATGCAGGATGCAGAAGCCGCTTTCGAACGCATGAAGAAGAAATACGGCGACGCCGTTGTGCTTCAGGATGCTGGCTCTCTCAAAGGCGCGGAAGTGGATGGAGAAGCTACCGCGACGGCGTTGGGAGAGGTGAGAACCGCTTTGGCGTCTTCCCCGGAATTGGGCAAGCAGGCGGACGCGTTACTGGCCCAGTTCTCCTCGATCCGCTCGCGCGACCACGATACCTATGCGGCTATCTTGGGCGCAACAGGCGGACCCACCGAAGACATGATGACGCAGGTGGGCGTACTGGGCAAAGACAATAAGGCGTTAACCGAAGCCATGGGCCTGTTTGACAAGGCGATTTCCGCGGACTTCCAGAAGCAGTTGGATACGGTGGATGCCTGGTCGGTTCGCAGCCGCGTAACCGGGCTGGTGATGCTTGTGTTTGTCGTGTTGGTTTGCGGAGTCGCGTGGTGGGTGATCCAGTCCAAGGTCGTGCTGCCACTACATACGCTGGCACAACGCCTGCACGATATCGCCGAGGGAGAAGGCGATCTGACACGCCGCATCGAAGTCAATGGCACAAACGAAATCGATGAAGTGGGCATCTGGTTTAACGTGTTCATCGGTCGTATTGAAGAGATCGTACGGCAAGTAGCCGAACACGCGACCACTCTGGGCCAGGCAGCCACGGAGCTGGCAGCCACGGCGCGCGAGACGGCCGAGCAGTCCACTCAGCAGCAGACGCAGGCCGAGCACATCACGATCACCATGAACGAGATGTCAAGCGCGGTGCTGGAGATCAGCAACACGACCCAGAGCGCGGCCGAAGATGCGCGCAAGGCCGAAGAGAGCGCAATTTCCGGCGGTCAGACCGTGCAAACCACGGTGAATACCATCGAAGCATTACAGAGGGCCAACCAGGAAACCTCTGCGAAAATCGAGGGACTGGGCCGGTCTTCCGATGCTATTGGCAAGATCATCAGCGTGATCGACGAGATTGCCGGGCAGACCAACCTGCTGGCATTGAATGCCTCGATCGAGGCAGCCCGAGCCGGCGAACATGGACGCGGATTCGCCGTGGTTGCCGGTGAGGTACGCCGTCTGGCGGAGCGGACCAGTTCCGCGACCAAAGAAATCGACGAAACCGTGCGCGCGATTCAGCGAGGAACTGCGGAGGCCGTCGAAGCAATGCGCGGCAGCATGAGCCATGTGCAGAGCGGCGTGACTTCCGCCAGGTCTGCCGGTGAGGCGCTTACCAGCATCATCCACGGGTCAGAGTCGGTGCAGAGGATGGTGACGCAAATCGCCGCCGCCGCAACCGAACAGTCGTATTCCACGCAGTCGGTTTCCGTGAGTGTGAACGAGATCGCTTCGATCATTCAACACACGGCGGCCAGTTCGCAACAGTCGGTGGAAGCCTGCCAGCAGCTTGCACATTTGGCCAACGAACTCACCGGTCTGGTGGGCGCCTTCAAGGTAGGGCAAGGCCAGGACGACAGTAGAACATCTAGCAGCGGGACTAGCTCTGCAGGGTCATCCAAAGGCCCCACAGGCCGATACCGCACCGCGGCGTAATCAACCTGAGAAGTACAAATAGAATGGCCGTGGAGGCGTCGCTTCCACGGCCATTTTTTCGCGCCTCAATAGTGATTGCGTGGACGGGCCACACTGCGAAGGGCGACCTTACAAACCAAGGATTCCCCCCAGCGGTGATAGGAATCGAAGAAGCGAGTTCGAGGAGAGGATTCCCTTTCTGCATTCCGAATTCGATCAATGCCCGTGCCGAACTTTATAAATACTGTGAGAATCTTACAATTGCCTTGACCACTATACGAATACACGGCGAAAGTTCATCGCCTGCGCCGAAACTGGATTGAGGAATGCACTCCCCTAGCAATCCCATTGGTGCAAATGATCCGACAGTCCGTGACAAAGGGGGTGAGTTGAGCAATTTCGATCATCCTTCCGTCGGATGGTGACCTTATGCTCCATTATGCATGTCGGTGATGAAGCAGGGGACACGCCTCTGGAGAGTACCCGGATCGAGCGAGGGCTTCAGTTGCCGGAAAAGGCATTGTAATGTTACGGGGGGACGGAAATGCTCGATGAAAAGCACTATTCCTCCAGGACAATTCTTGTCGTGGACGATGCTCCTGCAATCCGAGAGTCGATATCGACCCTGCTTGCTGATATCGGCTTTTCCGTGCGAACTGCCGACAACGGATTGACGGCACTGGCCGCGATTCGAAAAGACATGCCCAACTTCCTTCTCTCTGATCTCAACATGCCGGAAATGTCAGGATTCGAGTTGCTCTCCGTGGTTCGAAGACGATATCCCGCGATTCGCGTTATTGCCATGAGCGGTTCTTTCTCCGGGAATGAAGTGCCCTCCGGCGTGATCGCAGACGGATTCTTCGGAAAGGGATGCAGTGTTCGCTCTTTGTTAAGAATCATCGAAGCGGTGGGGCATCAGCCCCCTAGGCCCGACCACAAGACGGCAGCATCATCGCCTCTTTGGCTTCAACGAAACAGGCTCGATCCATCTGCACTTCCGTATGTCATGATTGCCTGCCCAGCGTGCCTGCGGAGCTTTAAAGAAACCGTAAGCGGCTCGCTCACTCTGATTCGCGAAACGCGCTGCTTGCACTGCGCGGAATCAATTTGTTATGCAATCGCTGATCCTGTGGAGTGGGAACGAGAACGGCCCTCAACCAGGAGTCTTCGGTACGTGAAATCTAACCAGTCAGCCCAATCTGCGCCTTAAAGAGACCTTGAAACAATAGGTATGTGTCCGGTGCTTCTGCATGCAATATAATCCCTTTCTGCCCAGGAGAAATATGTTGAACGATGAAATTCCCACTGAGACTTTGAAGAAGGTTTCTCACTCGGAACTGATTGATTTGCTGAATCAGGACCTCTCTCTCGAATATCAATCAATCGTCGGCTATGTGGTCTATTCCCATGCCCTGAAAGGTGCGGGCTTCATGCCTGTCGCAGGCGAGCTTGAAAACTATGTTGCGCGAGAGCTGAACCACGCCCTGATCATCGGTGATCAGGTAGATTACCTGGCCGGTGCGCCGGAGGATCATGCCAGAGCTCTCAGCACTTCGAAGAAGGCCATCGAGATGCTCCGATGGAACTTCGAAAGCGGAAAGACTATTATTCGGAACTATAGTGAACGCATCCGCCAATGTGAAGAACTGCAAGAGTATGCCATGGGCGAACAGATTCGCGGAATCCTGATTGACAAACAGATCCACCAGGTTGCTCTAGCGGCCGCTTTGGGCAAGACTGTTCTCCCTGAACTCCAAAACGCTTAAAGTACATCAACGATTGTGCCCAGGCACAGACCAGAATCGAGACTCCTGTGCGGCTGCAGTCAACGACATTATCCAATTGGGAGTGAAGATACAATGTCCAAGAAGAATGTGGCAGAAAGCCTCATTGAGACTCTCGTTGCTGCCGGGGTGAAAAGGATCTACGGTCTTGCGGGGGATTCCCTGAATGGGATCACGGACGTTGTTCGTAGAGACTCGAGAATTGATTGGATCCACGTTCGGCACGAAGAGACGGCGGCATTTGCTGCAGGTGCCGAAGCGCATTTGACCGGGACGCTGGCAGTCTGCGCAGGAAGCTGCGGTCCAGGCAATCTGCACTTGATCAATGGGCTGTACGATGCGAATCGGAGTCGCGTTCCTGTCCTCGCCATTGCAAGCCAGATACCGAGTAATGAGATCGGAAGCAGGTATTTCCAGGAGACTCATCCGGAATCCCTCTTCCGTGAATGCAGTCACTTCTGCGAGGTCATTTCGCAGGCCGAGCAAATGCCGCGCGTCCTGGAGATCGCGATTCAAACGGCACTTAGCATGCGAGGCGTCGCGGTTGTCGTGCTTCCTGGCGACGTGGCGTTGCGCGAAACAGTTGATTTCAAGCCTCGAAGTCACTTCTCCGCATTTGGTGGGACCATTCGCCCTTCAGAGGATGAGATTAGCAAGATGGCCGCTATCCTTGACAAGGCGCGCAAAGTTACGATCCTCGGCGGCGCGGGATGCGCAGACGCGCACTCCGAATTGATGGAGTTGGCAGAGAAGCTAAAAGCACCAATTGTGCATGCGCTTCGCGGCAAGGAGTTCATCGAACACGACAATCCATTTGATGTCGGTATGACAGGATTGCTCGGATTCTCCTCCGGCTACCACGCCATGATGGACTGTGACACGCTCCTGATGCTCGGCACGGACTTCCCTTATCGACAGTTCTACCCGGAAAGCGCAACCATTCTTCAGGTTGATGTGCGCGGCGAACAGATTGGCCGTCGAGCCAACGTCGATCTGGGCGTGGTTGGCGACGTAAAGACAACACTCCGCGCTCTACTCCCTGTACTTACGGAGAAAACCAGTGATACTCATATATCAACTTCCGTGCAGAACTATCGCAAAGCGCGCGCGGCACTGGATGATCTTGCCGTTGGAGAGACGGGCGAGAAATCGATTCATCCCCAGTTTGTTGCCAAGATTATCAGTGAGCTGGCAGAAGAGGATGCCGTCTTCACCTGCGATGTGGGTACGCCCACCATTTGGGCCGCTCGCTATCTCAAGATGAACGGGAAGCGCCGGTTGCTGGGATCCTTTTCCCATGGATCAATGGCCAATGCCCTTCCCCAAGCAATCGGGGCACAGCTTGTTTATCCTGATCGCCAGGTGATTACTCTGTCCGGCGATGGTGGCCTTGCAATGCTCATGGGCGATCTTCTTTCCCTGCGCCAACTCAACCTGCCTGTCAAGCTGATTGTCTTTAGCAACAGCGCGCTGGCTTTCGTAGAGCTGGAAATGAAGGCCGCAGGCATTCTTGACTTTGCAACCGACCTCATCAACCCTGACTTCGCGAAGATGGCCGATGCGGCGGGTATTCTCGGGATCAGGGCTGAAACGTCCGAGCAAGTTCGTCCCGCGCTGGCACAAGCATTCGCGCATCCAGGGCCGGCATTGGTTGAAGTCATGGTGAGCCGCAATGAACTGGCATTGCCACCATCCATCAAGTTGGACCAGGTGAAGGGCTTCAGCCTTTTCATGATGAAGGCTGTAATCGACGGCCGAGGAAGCGAAGTCATTGATCTTCTCAAGACCAATCTCTTCTAAATGGGACGATGTTTTCGATGAAGCAGTTTACTTAAACCGGAAAGACGGAGGATTCTAATGCCCACGATTACCACCAAAGACGGCACGGAAATCTACTACAAGGATTGGGGCACGGGACAGCCCGTTGTCTTCAGTCATGGCTGGCCGCTCAGCGCAGACGCATGGGAAGATCAGATGTTCTTCCTGGCCTCGCATGGTTATCGCGCAATTGCGCATGATCGGCGCGGTCACGGCCGGTCGAGCCAGCCCTCGAACGGCAACAACATGGACACCTACGCCGACGACCTTGCAACGCTAACCGAGATACTGGACCTGAACGAGGTAATCCACGTTGGCCATTCCGCTGGCGGTGGAGAGGTAGCCCGCTATATTGGCCGCTACGGCACGACGAAGGTTGCCAAAGCGGTGCTGATTGCAGCCGTACCACCGTTGATGCTGAAGACACAGAGCAATCCTGGAGGGTTGCCGATCGAGGTCTTCGATGGAATTCGCACTGGCGTCCTTGGTGATCGCTCCCAGTTCTTCCAGGACCTAGCTGTCACCTTCTACGGAGCGAACCGGCCTGGTTCGACCGTCTCGCAGGGTTTGCGCGATTCCTTCTGGCTGCAGGCCATGCGTTCAGGATTCATCGGCGTGTTGGAATGCATCCATGCATTTTCCGAGACCGACTTCACCGCTGATTTGAAGAAATTCGACATACCTTCTCTCATCCTCCACGGCGACGACGACCAGATTGTGCCCATTGGCAACTCGGCCATCTTGTCGGCCAAGTTGGTCCATGGATCCACTTTGAAGGTCTATCCTGGCGCGGACCACGGACTCTGCTCCACCCACAAGAAACAGATAAACGCGGATCTTTTGGCTTTCATTCGCGCGTAACCGAGCGGCTTTTCCCGGGCTGCGCCGCAAGTGTTTTCACGCCGTCCGTGAAGGCACTTACGGCGCAGTGGGATCTCCCTTAGTCGGACGAGCTCAGGCCAACTTAAGAACGGATAAGATCGCCCACGGTCTCGCACTTTGCTGAATAACTCACGCCAGTTTCTTCAACTCAGGATACCGAGAGTAAATTCGCCGTTGATCCTCGGCAGTCAGTTGTCCTAACCGGAGCGGCTTGTCTTGAGGACGCGTGCCCTTCTGGTTCAGAACGTTCATCAGGCTCCATTCCCGCTGCAGTCCCTTCGGTTCGCTCGCGGGCAGATCATATCGCGTAAAGTCGATCACAATTACCGGACTCCCGCTTGCCCTGTTCTTCAGCAACCCAAGCCGAAACTCGCGGTTCATGAACCACTGGATTTCCAACTCCCTTTCAGAGCCCGGCGCTCCGGTTCCGATTGCATCGAACCGATAATCGAGCGAGGCATTGTTGGGTGTATGCTTGCGCCATTCCAAGCCAAACTTTCCTTCGGTCATCACTCGGGTGTCCGGCCATCTGTCTTTGACGGTTTGCAGCCACCACGCGAGGTCTTCATCATGCCCGATCGATAATTCCCAGATTCCTGTCACCCAGCCAAATCCGTTCAGCGCATGGCCTTGGTCAAAATGCATTGCGGTGGTATCCATCATCTCCCGGCGTCCCACCTCTCTTCCGAGGTTTCCCACCGTCTCGATGGGGCCCACGCCCATGCGGCTGTTGAACCCTCCTTCGAAGCCGTTGCGACGGGCAGCCAGAAAATCGCACGTCCAGCCGTCGAGGCAGACGCAGTCAATAAAATCCGCCGGTCCTTGTGCAGGCTTCAGGTAGTGCTCTCGACTGGGATAATAGGGATAACAGATGCCGCCATCGCCATCTCCGTTGTCGATGCCGTGCTGGCTCCAGATCTGGCCCTGGCAAACATGAATGCCCTCTTCTGTGGCAAGCCAATGCATGTTCTCCGCGTCCATAAAACCAGCGACCAAAGACTCCGGGCGATATCCACCGCCAACCATCTCTGAGACCAACTGAAGTGCCTTGTGAATCGTCACGCGGTTGTGTTCGCGGGTGTCATACATGGGTGCGAAATAGCCCCCGGGGATGAAGGTGATCTCGTCCCCATATCGTTCGTGAAAAGACACGAGCAGGCGCCGCGCATCCTTGTACTCCTGACGTGTGTCGTTAAGCGCCAGCCAGCTAATCGCCCAAGTCATTGCGCCCTCGGGACAGCCGCGCGCAAAAGCTTCGCGCCGCGAGCGGATGCGGGCCGGGCTGTTGTCCGCTGCCTCATCTTCTCCAATAGAGCGGGTAGGAGTCACCTCGATCTGGTTTACGCGCACAACCGACACGTGAGTCACGAATCGCCCCTGAAGCGCGGAGCTGCTGGCACCGTAGGCCATCGCAGTTTTTCCCGCCTGGGCCAGCGCCAGAGAGGCCGCCGCTACCACTGCCCGATTCATGAACGTTCGTCTATTCCAGAAATGGTCCATCGCGCTCCTTCTATTTCTAGCAGCCTGCTAGCAGATGTTTTGCGCAGAATTCTCTTTCTGCAGAAATCCTAAGGAAGGATACGTCATCTTGCCGTGGCCTGTGCGGGGCAGATCCGGCTCCTTGTTTCCCACGGGCGATTCGCGCCTGACAAGCTTGCGATCTCAACAACAGCTTTCAGCGAACTAGTGCGAAGCTGAATGTCAGTGCAAGCGTTGTAAGGAGCAGAATGACCGGTACGGCCCACAGGCCCAGCAGCACCATCTGTCCGGTGCGCACTTCAACTCCATCGCGGCGCGCAAACGCCAGCACGAGCATCGTTGCCAGCGAACCGAAGGGGGTGATCATCGGTCCTACGTCCGCACCGATAAGCGCAGCGAGAACCGTGCCCATGTGGGCGTGGGAGCGCAACAGAACGCTGCGTGCGATCAACGCCGCAGGAAGATTATTTACGATGTTCGACGCGAAGGCCGTGGAGCAAGCGGCAGTCAGGAGCTTCGCCGGCGAGCCAGGCCGCATCTGCGCAAGCCATCCGGAAGACAAGCTGACAATCCCCAGGTTCTCAAGCCCCTGCACGGCGATGAAAAGCCCAATGACGAAGGGGAAAAGATCCCACGAGAGTTCCAATACACTTCGCACCTGCACGCGTCCTGCCAGCAGACCAGTTATATTCAGCACCGCGCTCGCTGCGAAGGCGAAGACGTAAGGCTCAAGCCCCAACAACGGCGCCAGGAAGTAACCGACCAGCACGGCGGCCAGCACAGCGATGCAGACGGCGAAGTAGAAATGATTGGGAACCGCAGTGGACGGGTCCGGCAACGCTTCCCCGTGGAAGCTACTGGGCAGATCCCGGCGAAAATGCCAGCGCAGGATTGCGTACGTCGTCACCAAGGCCACCAGTTGCGGCACGACCATTCTGGCAGCAAAGGCGGCGAAGGTCTGATGGAAGGCATCCGCAAAAAGCAAATTGGTGAGATTGCTGATGGGCAGCAGCAGCGAACCCACGTTGGCGACGAACGCGCACAGTACCACGTAGGGCGCTGCCGGGACCTTGAGCCTCTTCACCAGAGCCAGCATGACCGGCGTCAGCATCACCGCAGTGGTGTCCAGCGACAGCACTGCGGTAATAATCGCTCCGGCAAGGAATGCGTTGCGGTAGAGTCGATGCGCATCTCCCTGAGCCATGCGTGCGCATCGAATCGCAGCCCAATCGAAAAAGCCGCTCTTGCCGATCAGCAGAGAGAGCATAAGAAGCGATAGCAGGAACAGCAGTGCGCTCTTCCCCGCCAGCACAGAACCGATGGCCTCGTGTGGCGTGACCAGGCCAAGGGCCAGCATCGCCACGGCCGCCAGCGTTGTCCACCACGCGTCGTTCCATCTGCGCGGGCGAATGACCACCAAGGCAACCATCGTCGCGAAGATGGCCAGGGTGACGACAATGCGGACGGCGCCCGTCACGCGTTCTCCAGTCGTAAGTTGCGGGTCTCAGGCATAGACAGATACAGAATAGCGAACGCAGCTAGAGCCACTGCAGCAAGAAACAGGAAACCGGCCCGAAAACCCAAATGATGAACGATGCTTCCGGCGATCACCTGACTGAGCGCCGCTCCCATGCCGACAGCAGTGGCGATGGCCCCTAGCGTGAGGTTGAAGCGACCGGTGCCGCGGGTCAGATCGGCAATCACCAGCACCGATACAACGCCGAAGATCGCAGCGGCAATACCGTCCATCACCTGGATTGCCACGAGCAAAGTTGTATTGGCGGTCAAAGTATAAAGAACTGCGCGAAGGGGAAGAACGCCAAACGCGATCAGCAGAAGCGGCTTGCGGCCCCATGATCCGGCCTTGCGCCCCGACCAGGAAGCAAGCAGCGTGACGACCAGTTGCGTGGTGATCACGCAGGCCGACATGAACAGCATCGAGCTTCTGCCGCGTCCCTTTGCCAGCATCTCACCCAGCAATGGAAGCATCGCCGCGTTGGCAAAATGGAACATCACGGAGCAGACAAGAAAGAGGACGAGCGGGCGATCACGAAACAGAATCCAGACGCTCTCTGCTTTGCCGCTGCTATCGTCATCTCTGGCCCCACGTGCCAGTTCGTAGTCAATCTCGGCAGGCGGAATCCTCCGCAAGACGAGAATCGTCGGCAAGGCAAAGATTGCGACGAAAAAGAAGATGCTGCGGTTGGAGACGAAATAACCGAGCAGCCCCATCGACAACGCCGCTACTACGTTTCCGGCGGAGTTGAATGTCTGGTTGCGGCCCTGGCGTGCGTCGAAGGCTGCGCGTCCCACAATTCCCAGCGACATGGCGCAAATGGCAGGAATAAAAACGCTCGACGTACCGCCGATCAGCACCTGCGCGCCCATCACAGGCCAGAAGGACGGAAAGAGCGCGATCAGCAGCGCCCCAGCGGCCAGTGCAGCGACGGCCGCGCCCACCAGCGCACGTTTCTGTCGGAGAAGATCGACCAAGCCGCCGGCAGGGGTCTGCGTGAGAATGCCCGCTACGCCGCCGATGGTCAGCGCCAATCCCACGCTCTCTTCGTTCCAATGGTATCCCGCCAGATATATCGCAAGGAACGGTCCCACGCCGGTCTGCACGTCGGCAAGGAAGAAGTTGAGCCAGTCGAGGCCGAGCAACGAGTCACGCGAAGGACGCCTCGTGGACTCGAGGACAGCACCGGGCTGGGGATCTGACTCCATCTTCCCTATCGAACTCCGCCTCCAGGATTCCGACTACCGATCTCTGAGCTTGAGCGCTTTTTTGCCGTCTTCCAGTTTGTGCGGTCCATGCTGCCTCACATGAGCCAATGCCTCAGCCGCGCGTGCAAACTCCAGTGCCTGATGGAAGGCGCCCTGCTTGAGAGCCTTGGTCGCTTTTTTGCGGGAGCTCTCGTAGACTGTTGTCAAGACGCTTGGTCCCTCTTCATGCTCCGCCCTGTGCGCATCAGCTTTTTCGGTTAATTCCTTGAAATGCTCGGTGATCGCTTGCACAAGCGTTTCCGAGAGTTGCATCTGTCTGGCGTCTTCCTCTGCAAGCACGGCAAAACTCAAATGCTCCGAACCTCTCAACAGGTCGGCAGCCTCTTTGTTGTTGCCTATCTCCAGTTCCAGACGGGCCAGCTTCGCTAATGCTGTTACGGACTTGGCGTCGGTGGGCTTCAGGGATTTCTGCAGAATCTCGACCCGGCTCATGTGTTCGTAGGCACGCCGCAGATCGTTCCCCTGATGATGATCGGGAGGATGCTTGACAGACTTCTTTGCAGCTTTTTTCGCGGCTTTCTTCGCGGCTTTCTTCGCAGGAGGCATGACAGATTTCCTTTCGTAGGGCTGGGATTTCGAAATATGGACCCGACGCTCTTCGTGGCCCTAGGTGGACCGCGATTCACAAATGCGGAGAGCGCCACACAAGCGTCAGCTGCGCGGGGCAGGCCGCCGCTTTGCACCATCCATGATTGTGTCAAGACAGGATTCTTGGATGTCTCACTTTGCTCATTTCAGCGGATCTGGGTTGCAGCCCAGGCAGGCCCAACTCCTAGGAGTTCCTTTGCACGACAATGCTCTCCAGAATTCAGATGGCCATGCGCTCGTTCCGCACGGCCCGGTCGTGCGCGTGATCTCTCATGGGACTGAGATCGCGGTGATCCCCAGTTTGCTGGAAAGCGAATGGACCGCAGCAGAAATCGGCCTTGACCCAACATTTGGGTGATGTATAATTTTCAACTATGAACAAGTATGCGTTCTCGATTACTTCGTCATCGACACCCACTCTGGCTGGACGCGGCTCCTCGCTGCGCGCTGAGTTGGGCACGAAGTGTTGTCGGGTCTGCTAAGCACCCTCCAGAAAACCGCGGTCTGATCTCTCGTGGCACGCCTGTCGCTGGAGCTTGTTGCACTCTATTGGGCTGAGGCCCATCCACTAATTCAAACTGCTTGAGAGCACTCTGAAAACGCGCCAAGACACGTGCCTCCCCACGTGCGCAAGAGTGCCTCATCCGCTCTATTCAGAGGAGGACTGTAGTATGCACATCATCTATCCCAGTGTCCGCAAATATTTTGGCCTTGCAAGTGCCTTGGTCATATCGTTGGCGTTTTCCACACCCGCGATGGGTCAGGTTGCTGGAGGTGCGATTCAGGGATTCGTCTCCGATCCATCGGGAGCCGCCGTCACCGGCGCTCAAGTAACGCTTACGGAAGATGCTACCGGCGTGACGCGAACCGCACGCACAAACGCTGCCGGGCTCTACGCCGTCGCCAACCTGCAGCCATCGACCTACTCGGAAAGCGTTACGGCGGCGGGCTTTTCAAGCGAACGTGCTCAGCGCCTCTCGCTCACCGTCGGAGCGAATCTAACGGTTAACTTTGTACTCAAGGTGGGCGCGGCCAGTGAGCAGGTTGAAGTGCGAGACACTTCCGCTCAAATCGATCTGGTTTCATCCAACCTCAGCGAAGTGGTGGACAGCACCACGATCCGCGAGCTTCCCCTGAACGGGCGCGACTGGTCGCAATTGATTACCTTGCAACCAGGCGCCGATGAAGTGCGCAATCAGTCCACCATCGGCGGAGCAGGCACTTCCGATGTCAATCGCGTGTTGCGCGGATTTGGCAACCAGATGAGCATCTCCGGTACACGCCCGCAGCAGAACAATTACCGACTCGATGGTGTCAGCTTCAACGACTACACGAATGGTGCTCCGGGCGGCGTGCTCGGCACCATCACGGGCGTCGATGCGGTGCAGGAGTTCTCGGTCATCACGACGAATTACTCTGCAGAGTATGGAAAGACTTCTGGCGGTGTGATCAACGCCATTACGCGCTCTGGTACCAACCAGTTTCATGGCAGTGCTTATGAGTTCCTGCGCAACAGCGCCCTGGATGCACGAAACTATTTTGATGCCGCGACCATCGCTCCGTTCCGTCGCAATCAGTTTGGCGGCACACTCGGCGGTCCTGTGCATCACGATAAGACCTTCTTCTTCTTCAACTATGAAGGTCTGCGCCAAGCGCTGGGAGTATCGGAGTCGGACCGTGTGCCCACGCAGAGTGCGCGTAACGGCATTCTTTCCGCAGGCAATGTCGCGGTCGACGCTGCCGTGACGCGTTATCTGGACTTCTGGCCACTGCCGAACGGCGGGGTGGATGCTTCGGGAGATGTGGGTAATTATCGTGTCGCAACCAATCAGATAGGAAACGAGAAATTCTACACTGGAAAGCTCGATCATCACTTTTCCCAGCGCGACAGTGTGGCGGGCACCTTCCTCTATGACAGCACCGATCTCTCGCAGCCCGATGCGCTGAACAACCTGCACTTCGTCAACAAGGACGCACGCACGTTCACCAGCATCGAAGAGACGCATGTATTCAGTCCCACGTTCTTGAATACGATCCGTTTCGGTTTCAGCCGCAACCATGCGATCTCGAACACTTCCGATCCCATTAATGCGCTGGCGGCGGATACTTCGCTCGGGTCTGTCCCAGGACGTCCGGCGCCGTTTCTGATTGTACCGACGTGGTCCACTTTTTATGGAGGCGTAGGCGGCTTTCCGAACTTTGTCATTGGTTGGAATTCCTTCCAACTCTATGATGATGCCTTTGTGAATCGTGGCAGCCATACGTTCAAGTTCGGTTTTGCGCTGGAGCGGATGCAGTCGAACAACTTCATGCACTTCACGCAAAATGGACGCTTCGTCTTTGCCAGCGTGCAAGACTTCCTGACCAACAATCCACGTGCCTATAGCGTTCAGTTGCCGAGCGGGGAAACTGAGCGAGGCTTGCGGGAGACGCTCTTCGGCGGCTATGCTCAGGACGACTGGCGCATTCGGCACAACCTGACGCTCAACTATGGTGTGCGCTACGAAGCAACTACCGTGCCCACGGAAGTGCATGGGCGGCTTTCCACGCTGCGCAACATGACGGACACGCAAATGCATCTCGGCAATCCCTACTTCAACAACCCGACGCTCAAGGATTTTTCGCCGCGCGTGGGACTTTCCTGGGATCCGTTCGGCACCGGCAAGACCGCAATTCGTTCCGGCTTCGGCATCTACGATGTGCTGCCCTTGCCTTACACAATTCTGATCAGTGGCGCTGGATCGGCTCCTTATACGACCGCGCCAACACTGGTTCATCCGGGGGAAGGAACGTTTGCCACCGCAGCCTATAACCTGGCTCTGAACGCGGTGGCCCAGGGACCTTTGGTGAGCGAACGCGTGTCCTACTTTCAACCGAATCCGCCGCGCAGTCTCACCTACAACTGGAACCTGAATGTGCAGCAGGAAGTCGCGGCAACCGGAAAACTGACCATCGCCTATGTCGGATCGCGCGGGGTTCATCTGCCGTACCACACCGATGACGCCAACATCGTGTTGCCTACCAGAACGGGTGCGGGCTACATCTGGCCCTCGGGCGATAACTATCAGAATGGAACCGTGCTGAATCCGAATGTGGGCGACATTAATCGCACCGCGTATGATGCCGACTCCTACTATCACAGTCTGCAGACAGGATATGAGCAGCAGTTCCGTCATGGATTGCAGATCCGTGGCGCGTACACCTGGGGTCGCAGCATCGACACCGGATCTTCAACAATCGCAGGGGACCAGTTCGCGAACTCGCCTTCCAGCGTGCCCTTGTGGTTCGATCCAAAGACGCGCCGCGGGCTCTCCGACTTCAACCTGAGCCAGGACGGCGTCATCAGCCTTCTCTGGGATACGCCGGAGTTGAAGTCAGGTTCGAGCTTGGTCCGCTGGGCTGCGAATGGATGGCAAGCCGGTTCTATCTACCAGGTCAGCAGCGGCTCTCCTTTCTCCGTGCTGATCGCGGGCGATCCACTGGGCATGAACAGCACCGACCCATGGGATTATCCCGATCGCTTGCGCAATCCGGGTTGCAAGTCATTAGTAAATTCAGGCAATCCCAACAACTACATCAAGCTCCAGTGCTTCTCCGCTCCAGTACAAACCTTCCAGACCTCCTCTGGTCCGCAACAACAAATCGTGCGGCTAGGGAACGAAGGACGCAATGCACTGGTTGGGCCAGGTCTATCCAATCTGGATCTCTCGTTTGTGAAGAATTCCAAGCTGGCGGGCTTCGATCGCGGCAACGTGCAGTTCCGCGCGGAACTCTTCAACATTCTCAACAAGAGCAACTTCGCCGCACCGCTGGACAACAGCACCATCTTCAATCAGGACGGTTCCGCAGCCGATGGCGCCGGCGTCGTCGACCAGACACAAACCACCTCCCGTCAAATTCAGTTTGGCTTGAAGATTCTGTTTTAAGCAAAGAGTGCCTGGCCGGTTGAACTCGATAGCGAGCAGCGGGCCAGGCGTTGAAATTAGAAAATCAAACAAGGAGAAAGAACCATGCTTACAAAGATCCGCAAAAACGCTTTGGGTTTATTGATGCTTGTTGTCATCCTGACCACTTCCCTATCCTCCGTTGCCCGCGCACAGGCGACGATTGGCGCAGGAGATGGAAAGAATACCGTGTCGGTGGATTTCTACAAGGTTCCGCCCGGCAAACAGGATGAGTGGCTTGCACTGTACAAGAAGTCTCATTATCCGATCATGCAGTATCAAAAGGCCCACGGACAGGTGATCAGCGAAACGGTCTATACGCGGGCAATTCATCAGATAACTCCTTCCTGGGATTTTGCGATTGTCATCGTCGCGCCGCCAGCCGAGAAACGGCCCAAGCCGGAGTACACGCGCAGCCAGCTCATCCGCAAACTTTTTCCGGATATCGAAGAATACGTAAAGGGCGAGAAGGCTCGTTGGTCGCTTACGGTGGAACACTGGGATGAGAGTTGGACAGAAGTGGACATCGAAAACCATCCTTCCCTCTATGAACCCTTCTAGGAGAACTGTTGGCATCGACATATGCGGCGCAAACAAAACAGCGCCGCATTTCATGGGGATACTTGAATGAATCTACGCTCTGGTTTGTTGTTCACTTCGATCCTGTTTGCAGCTTGTTTTCTGCACGCCCAACAGCCCTTGACGCTGGTGCAATCCATCGAGATGCCTGAGGTGCCCGCCGGTCCTTATGCAGACCACATGGCCCTGGACCTGAAGGGACTTCGGCTATTCACCACGCCTCAAGCCAACAAAGCGGTCGATGTATTGGATCTGAAAACGGGAAAGGTGCTGCACACGATTCCTGGCTTTGGCAATCCTCATGCGGTCTTCTATCGAGCGGATAGAAACCGTCTGTTTGTAACAGATGGTGGCTTGGGTCTGTTGCGCGTATTCGATGCTACAACCTACCGTGAAGTGAAAGCCATCAAGCTCGAACTCGATGCAGATGGGATCGGCTACGAGGAACAGACCGGATATCTTTATGTCAGCAATGGAGGAGACGAAGCCGGGAAAGATTACTCCTTGATTTCGATCATCGACACGGTGAGCGAAGAGAAGGTTGGCGACATTCGCATCGAGGCTCCCGGCCTTGAGGCGATGACCTTCGACCATGCGAAGGCGCGGCTCTACGTCAATCTTCCTGAATCGAATTCCATTGCGGTCGTCGACCTCAAGCAGAGGGTAGTCATCGCGACTTGGCCGCTAACAAAGGGCAAAAAGAATATGGCCTCCGCACTGGACGTCGAGCACCACAGGCTCTTCGTAGGCTGCCGCGATACCGATGTGCGTGGAAGCATCGTTGTTGTCGATACGGACACTGGCAAAGAGTTGGATCGATTGCCTATTGGCGGTTGGGTAGATTCAATCTTCTACGATGCGGCAAAGGGACGTATCTATGCTTCCGCGGGTGTTGGCGAAGTGTTCACCTACCAGCCGCAACCAGATGGCAGCTACAAGCAACTTGAACCGGTCGATACTGCAGTGCTTGCGAAGACGGCTTTCTACTCATCGGAATTGAATCGCCTCTTTGTGGCAGTCCCGCATCTTGGAGGAACAACGGCAAAGGTACTGGTCTTCAAGCCAGAGTAAGCATTCGTCCTTTTGGGTCACATTTAGCCGGTTACCAAAGAGTGGCGGCCGCTGATATCTCCGGCATCCTGACCAACGTATCAGTCTGCTCCGTCTTTGACGCAACTCGGTCGAAGCCGGAGCAGACTTTCTTGCGCGAATAGGGCACTTGTCACGACCAATCCGTTCAGTTGCTGACGAGACGAAGGACTCGCGATTGCATAAAAGCCGAG
>Ga0302320_10010628_pt1 | contig 19594 bp, 13 predicted proteins | sample Bog_T0_3_FD_202130 | JGI IMG/M metagenome (GOLD analysis project Ga0302320, IMG submission 202130) | Peat permafrost microbial communities from Stordalen Mire near Abisko, Sweden - Bog_T0_3 | ecosystem: Environmental > Terrestrial > Soil > Wetlands > Peat | place: Sweden: Abisko, Stordalen Mire... | reverse complement strand
CGATCCCGAAGCGCAATGCGAGCACGCGTTGACGAAGGCCGCGACGCACAACGCACGGGAGCTGCTGACGCGGCAGGAAGCGGTGTATCAGCCGATTTACCAGCGCATGTCACTGCATCTTGGCGCAGCGCCCGACGTTGAGGATTCGCTGATTCCGACCGATGAGCGGCTGAAGCGCGTGGGCAAGGGCGCGGACGATTTCGGGTTGCAGGAGCTTTACTTTCAGTTTGCCCGCTATCTGCTCATCAGCTCGTCGCGCCCGGACGGGCTGCCGGCGAATCTGCAGGGAATTTGGGCCGCAGGCATCGACAACCCATGGGGTTCGAAGTGGACCATCAACGTGAATGCGGAGATGAACTACTGGCTGGCCGAGCCCGCCGGACTTGGTGAGACCATGCTGCCGCTGATCAACCTGATCGACATGGCGCGCAACCCCGCGAGCGGAACGGGGACGCAGGTGGCCAAGGACTACTACGGCGCGCGCGGCTTTGTGATGCACCACAACACCGATCTGTGGGGCGACTCGGAAGCGATCGACATGTACCAGTCGGGCCTGTGGCCGATGGGCGGCGCATGGCTTTCGCTCAACGCGTGGGAGCACTACGCCTACTCGCTCGACAAGCGCTTTTTGCGCGAGCGGGCGTGGCCGATTCTGCACGATGCTTCGCTATTCTTCCTCGACTATCTTGTAGACGACGGCAGCGGACACCTGGTGACAGGGCCGTCGGTTTCTCCTGAGAACACCTATCGCCTGCCCGATGGCAGCAGGCACTCGCTGGCCATGGCGCCGACGATGGACATTGAGATTTTGCGCGAACTGTTTACGCGCACGCTCGATGCTGGTCACATCCTGGGCGAAGACCCGGCGTTCCTGAAGCAGGTGGAAGACGCGAAGAGCAAGCTGCCCCCGTTCGAGGTGGGCAAGCTGGGACAACTGCAGGAGTGGCAGAAGGACTACGACGAGTCGGAGCCTGGACATCGCCACATCTCGCATTTGTGGGCTCTGTATCCGGGCACGCAGATCTCGCTCGAGCATACGCCGGAGCTGGCCGAGGCGGCGCGCGTCTCACTCGAGCGGCGGCTTGCGCACGGCGGTGGACAGACGGGCTGGTCGCGCGCGTGGGTGGTGAACTACTGGGATCATCTGCATGACGGCAAGCAGGCGTATGAGAGCCTGCAGGTGATGTTCAGTCAGTCCTCGTTCCCAAATCTGATGGACACGCATCCGCCGGGCCTGTTCCAGATTGACGGCAACCTGGGTGCGGCGAACGGAATGCTGGAGGCGCTGGTGCAGTCGCGCTGGACGCCAGAGCAGACCGAGATCGAGCTATTGCCGGCACTGCCTGCGCAGTGGGCCGACGGCTCCGTCGAGGGAATCCACGCGCGCGGCGGAGCGGTGCTGGACATGCACTGGAAAGACCAGAAGATTGAATCGGTAAAGCTGCACGCAACCAGCAACGGCACGGTTCGCCTGATTCTGCCGAAGGACGAGACCATTGCGGCAGTCCACAGCGCGGGAAAGGCAATCGCGGCCAAGGATGGCGTGATTCACATGACGAGCGGAGCAACGTACACCATCAGCTTCCGCTAAAACCTCAAGCGCGAGCCGGGGAACTTTCGTTTCCCGGCTCGCGCAGACGGGTCATCCACTCCCTTGGCCCGTGGAACCGGCAAGACTCGGTTGCGAGCTTGGATGCTTCTTCGAGAGCCTTGTCCAACGCGTGACCCATCGACAGGTAATAGCAGAACGCGCCGTGCAGAATGTCACCCGCTCCCATGGTGTCAACTACATCGACGTTTACGATGGGCACTGTTCCGCGCTGCCCGCCGAAGATGAATTGGATCGGCTCAGGCCCTCTGCTGATGGCGATGTTTGCGACGCCACGAGTTTGCAGATACGCGATCAGCTCTGGTTCCGAAGCGCAACCGGGCGGCATGAAATCCGCTGAGCAGATGGCCGTGTCGACGCTCTTCAGCAGTTCGTCCGCGCCTTGCTTCCAGCTTCCGCCATCCAGCACAACCGGCATTCCAAGCGCGCGGGCAGCACTGGCCCAAGCCTGGCAGGCCTGCATGTGATGGCCGTCAACCATGACGACTGCGGCTTGCCGGAGCAACGGCTCATCGATCTGCGCGGGAGGTGTGCTTATCCGCGTGGCGTTGGCTGAGACGACGTTGCGTTCGCCCTTTGCATTCACAGTGACCGAGGAGATGGCCGGCGTCTGGTCAAAGTCAGGATTGAGATCGATAAGCTGGACGGCGTTGCGCCTCATCTCATCGGCGACGATGCCGGCCAGCGGATGAGTGCCTACGGCCGTGACCAGAGTGGCTTCGCCGCCAAGATGCGCGAAGGCGATGGCTGCATTCGCAGCCGGTCCGCCGGCGTAAACATTTTGGCTGTGCGCCGCAATCTTCGTGTTCGCCGAGGGAAACTCGTCAACCCCGTAAACGATATCGACGGTCGAGAGCCCTACAAAAACGCCGCTTGGCACGGGTTGTCCTTTCTGCAAATTGCCCCGCAGGTATTGTATTGCCGCCAGGGCAGCGGGCCGGTCCATACTGAATCTGGAATTGCGGAATAGTTCACGGCGCAGGTGCAAAGCAGTCATCCATGGTCAGTTCTTTTTGACCAGCAGATTCGCGGCAAAAGTAAATGAGGGCTATTGAAATGTTCCGCCCATTCTCATCGGGTTCAGACCGGAGAGAAACTTCTGTGCTTCTGCTGTAAGCAGATCGTAGTTAGCTTCCTTTGAGGTGCCTGCGTGGAGTCGATCGATCCGGATCATGATTGGTATCGGGTGTTCTGCCACCGCGCTGAGTTGGTTGAGCTGCGGCTTTACGAAGAGGAATCCGAACTGCTGATTTGAGGAGCTACGCTGGAAAAGCAGGCACGACTTCGATGTGCAATCAGCACTCACCACAATGCTGTCGGTCACTCCGTCGCTATAGAAGCCAATGTTCATCTCGATAGGCGGTCCCTGCGCTACGGAGAATGTTCTGGTGGTGAGGATGTCGGCTTTCTGGCCGCGCGCCAGCCAGCACGCATTGGGATCGTGAAAGATCTTCGCCACCCAAACACCAAGGTAAACTTCATCCGATCCTGGCGCGGAGTAGGCAGCGCTCTCCTCCACGGTCATGCCACTCTGTTGCTCGTACCATGCGCGGCTGAGGGCGAAGCTGCCTACCTGCCTGGGCATGAGACCGATGGAGGGTATGGCCGTGGACGATCTCTGCGGCCGGTATCTGAGCGCGGACGAAGGCAGTGAGAGAACCACCGCAAGCGCCAGCACAAAGGCAACGCACTTGATTGCTACCGCGCGAAATCGCGGGGTGGGCCGACGGTTTTCTAGCGAGTCTTCTTCCGCCGGAGAGCCGGGACGCCGGTTTGCGAGGCGCATGAAGATGAACATTGCCACCAAAAACAGGCAGGAGCCGATGCAATAGTCCGCCCACTTGGCAAAGCCCTCAAGCGTGGGATGACCGAGCGCAAGCCGGTAGTACACCACAAGGACGCAAAGCCGGATGAAGTTGAAGAGGTATCCCAGCATGGCCGCGCCCAGAACGTAGGCCGCCCAGCGAACCATGGAAACGCGCTTGAGATAGCCGAGAATAAGCGCCACATACGCCATGGTGACAGCGCCGCGAATTCCGTCGCATCCGGGCGCGATGAACATGCCGAATCTTGGCGAGAACATGAGGCGCAGTTGCGGCGTGGTGGGCGTAAAGCCGATGAGAGTGGCGAACGAGCGCGCCACCTGGGCCGATACGGTCTGCAGAGGAATATCGATAAGCGTGCCCACTATGCCGGGAACCGGCTTGGACAGCAGCAAAAGGCAGATGGGAAACCACGCCTTGCGACCCACGCGGGGGCCGGCAAACAGCAGAACAATGCCGCTGCCGTAGATGAACACAGGCACTGAGGCAGGGACAAGGGAGAGACGCGCATTGCCGATGAACGCCTCGATCAGACTGCTGTCATGAAGCATGCTGAGCAGAAACGCCAGTGCAATCACCGGCAAGCCCCACCATGTACCACGCAGCTCCCAGCCGGATTGCCGCCATACACGCAGCGTGAGAAGAATGCTGGCAGGGGGAATCAACATGCCGATAGAACGCAGTGGATCTGTGGTCCACAGTGTCCAGAGACTGCCAAGCACTTGATAGATTCCAAGACATCCAACAGCGGCGAGGACCGCAATCGCGCACCAGATAAGAAGAGCCGCAGTCGAAGGCTTGAGCCCAGCCGTTTCCGCGGATGACGCTGGCGGGATTGCCGCATGTTCCGGAATCGGCGTCACTCTGCCATTGTTGAGCATTAATCCAAAACCTTTCGATAGACTTTTCGAGAGAGCTGCGGCTCGTTCTCTTCATTATCGCCGCGCAGATATGCGCGCAAACTCGGCGGAGGCACAATGCCAGTTACTTTGGTGGCTTGCTTGCACCGGCTCAAGGCGCCTGCGGCGGCCCGATCAATGGGGTCTTTACGGGCGCGGCCACGCCGATGAACTCAGTAAGCGAGTTGGCGGCAGAGTTTGCAACCCAGAGATTGCCGCTTGTGTCGACGGCCACGCTATACGGATGGCCCAGCGCGGCATCGGTACCGAAGCCGGCGGCGGGCGAAAGAAAAGTGCCCGGCGCAGCGCTCGACGCGCCGCTCAGTTGAGAAAGGGAGTCGCCCAGAAAGTTGGAAACCCAAACGGTCCCCGCGCCATCCACGGCAATTCCCTGCGGACGATTGACGCCGCCACCGGTCGCCGCATTCAGCGCCAGTGTGCCGCAACTGTTCACCTCGCTGATGCTGTTGCCGTAGTAGTTCGCCACCCAAACGTTGTTGCTCTGGTCGATGGCGACGCCGGATGCGCCGTTGCAATTGCAGTCGTAGTTGGTGACCTGCGAGCCATCGAGCGAGATTTTTGTAATGGGAAGCAGACCCGACTGGTTTGCCACCCAGGCGTTGTTGCTTGAATCCACGGCCACGGCCACGGGCAACGCGAGAGAAGTTCCACCCCAGCCAGCCGAGCTGGACAGCGGCGCGCCTGATCCGTTCAGCAACGTGACCTTCGCATCGCCGTAATCCACAAACCACATATCGCCGTTGGGGGCGGCCGCCACCGCGGTGGGAAAGTTGATTCCTCCGCCGGTCAATCCGCTGGCAAGCTCCTGGCCCGTGGCGCTGAGTTCGGTCACATTGCCCGAGCCCTGGTTTGAGGTGGTTTGTTGATTGGCGATCCACACGTCGCCCTGAGCATCGAGCGCCATGCCGTAAGACTCGTTGATGCCGTAGCCGGTGATGCCCGCGGGAAAAGCAGGCACGCCGGCGGGCGAAAACTCCGAAACCGCGTTGAAGTAACTTGCCACCCACACATCTCCCGTTGCCGCAACGCTGACCGTTGTGGGCGTCGACATGCCACCGCCGGTGATGGTGTTCGCGAGCATCCAGTCAGGAGGCGCGGTGGAGAGCGCCGGGGGAAAAACTGGGCTGGCCGCCGCCAGGGCATAAATTGCCGCTACGTTTGCGGCCGGAGAGTGCGCAATGTTGAGCGCCGCATCGATAGTGTTGGTAGGAGCAGCGTTCCCTGTGACAGCGGCATTGAGCAGCGTGGTGCAGGCCGCGCCGCCGCTGGAACCGGAACAGGAAGCCAGGGCGTTGGCGAGCGTATTCAGCTTTGTGGTGGGAACCGCGGCGGTGGATGGATTCCCCGCGCCGGGCGAGGTGCCTGTAGCGGCATTGGCAAGGCTGTTTGCCGTTGCAAACGCATTGTCGAGGCCCTGAACATTGGTGCAGGTTGAGCCAACATTGCCACCGCTGGACAGGAACGGCGCGAGCGCCCAGACGGCGGCGACCGTGGTAACTTCATCCACAATAAAAGTGCTTCCTGCGCCGATGCTGCCGCAGGTGCCGATGGCGGTCATCAGCCAGAGAGATGGGCTAGAGCCGGAATTGCCAGGCTTGCCGCCCTTCGAGAGCAGATAGATGGGAGTTTGCGCGGAGGGGCAAGTGTATCCGCCCGGAATGGTGAAGCTACCGTCCAGGCCGGTCGTCGCCGCGGTTGACAGCGCGGTGGGCGCCGAGCCATTTCCGCCGATCCCCGCCGCATACAACTGTACTGAGGCTGCATCTAAAGGCTGCTGCTGGGCAAGTACTTTCCCAGCCAGAGACACGCCTGCAACCGGCGTTCTAACCGGGCACGAAACGGAGGCGCTGGATGTGGGTCCAGCGCTGCAACCGGTTTTTGTTGTAGTGGTGGTGCCTGAATTGCCGCCACAGCCGACGGTTGTCACCACAGAGATTGTGGCGGCGATAGAGATAAGAGCGCGGAGAACCCTGTTCATCGGCCACCGATTCGGGGAAGTGGGCGAGATCGGTTCTCTCGGGGCAGGAGTGTTCTCAATTCGATTCGATGTCCTTCGAAAGCGCGAAGAGACCGTCTGCGTAATCCTCCCCATTCCCAGCCTGCATCGATCCCCCGGATCTTTCACCTCGCAACCGTGCTTCGTTCCCGGAATTCGTGAAGTGCTTCGACGCCAGGACTCTGGCGTTTGCCGGCAACCCGCCGGCTACTTATCCCGCTTGCGGTTGACTCTCCACGTGGTTGCCAATGCGCCAGCGCCAGCCACCAGTGCCAGGACGACGGTTGGGTCCTCAGGGGAATCGACGCATCCAACTACGTCCGATCCATCCGATTCCTGTGCGCGCAGGCGGGGTGAAGTGGCAAGCATGAGTGCAAATCCAATGACAAGAAGCATCTTCTTCATGTTTACGATCTCCTCGAATTCCTATTCAGGTGTTCTTGATAACCGGGCGTGGAGCGAATGACTGCGCATGAGCGGGCACTGTTGCGCCCGCTCATGAGGAAGGGCTACGGCTTGTTAACGGCCGCAGTGCTGTACGGAGTAATTAGGTTAGCGACGACTGGCGTAACAACCGGTGCGGCTGCGCCAATGAACTCGGTAATTGGGTAGTTGGCAGCTCCAGCGCCTGTACCAGACACCCAAACGTTGCCCGAGCCGTCAATTGCCAGGGCTCCAGGCTCACTCAGACCGATGGGGCTGGTGATGCCGCCATAAAACCCGGTTGAAGTGGTGATCGCTGTACCCGAGGAGTTGAACTCGCCGATGCCGGCGTTGCCAAAGCTGGCGACCCAGACGTTGCCGTTGCCGTCGACAGCGACGTAAAACGGTTCGCTCAAACCTCCGCCGGTGTAGCCCGTGCCGCTGACCGCCGAACCGTTGGAGGCGTTGAATTCGCTCAGGAAGTTGTCTGTGTCATCTCCAACCCAGACGTGCCCTGAACCATCTACCGCGAGCCCATAGGGGGCATCCAGCCCACCGCCCGTAAAGGGCGAAGAGCCAAAAACAGCGTGGGTTGAGGCGGTGTAGGCGGTGAGCTCGTTTCCACCCCGATCGGCGACCCAGATATGGCCTGCTGCATCCGCAGCGATGCCTTCAGGCTCCGAAGTCGCGCCGCTGGCTACGTAGCCAGTGCTCGTGGATACGGCAGTACCGGCAGAACTGAACTCGCTGACAGAGCCGGCGAGGTTCACCGGGGTTCCGTCAAATGCGTAACCTGGGTTGGTCACCCAGACATTTCCTGTAGCGTCGAGTGCAATCCAGGCGGGAAGGTTGAGTCCGCCGCCGATGAAGTTTGCGCCTGTTTGTCCATCGGAAGCGATCTTGCTGATGCTGTTTCCGGACTGGTTTGTGATCCAGATGCTGCCCGTGGAGTCGATGGCAATTCCATTGGAGCCGCTAAGAGTGGCCCCGGCTGCGGGATAGCCTCCTGAGCTGGCCAAGGTGGCAGCGGGGCTCAGCGCCACACCTACAGGACTGAGCTCGCTCAGGTTGCTGCTCGCGTTGCTGCAAGTCCACAGATTGCCGGACGCATCGACCGCGATACCGCGCGGGTAGTTTATTCCGCCGCCGTTATATTCGACGACGAGCGTGAAGTCATTGGGCGCCGAGGCCAGCACCGGCGAGAAAGGCGCCGGGGATGGCAGCTGGCTGTACAGAGAAGCAATGTTCGCCCAGGGGTTGTGGGCAATGTAGATTGCGGCCGTTGCCGTATCGGTGGGCGCCGTGCCGGACGTGCCGGCGGATTTGGCTCCCAGCACCGCACTGCACTGGGATGAAGAGCTACCCGTCGAGTTAATGCACCCGGCCAGAATATCGGCCAGCGTGTTGATCATGCTCGTCGGCACCGTGCCATTCGATCCCTGTGTTGTAGTTGTGGCTACGCCGGTTCCCAAAGTCTCAAGAGTCGCAATGGTATTGAACGCATTCGCCACTCCGGTTGCGGCCAGCGCCGTGTTCGAACTGGAGATGTGAGTCGCGTCGGTCGCGTACCCGGCCAAAGCATAGGCCGTCGCGACAGTCGATACCTCGTTGACAATGACATACGGGAGCGATGCGAGATCACTGCAGGTCCCTAGCCCAGCCAGAAGCCCGGCTGCCGAGTTGGCCGCAGTGCCATTCGCGTTTCCGCCAACCGAATACAGATAGACCTGGGAGGACGCGCTGGGGCAGGTGTAATCGGCGGCCACGAACGAGAATCCGCCGGACGCTGTGGTCTGCACGTAATAGTTGGTGCCGTCCGAGACCGTGTCCGCGGAGCTTTTCAAAAGCGACGTAGAAGCCTGGCCATAGTTGACGGTGGATACCGCATACAGGTAAACATGCGCGCCGCTGATCGGCTGTCGCCCACCGTGGACCATGCCCTTCAAAGGCACACCGTCAATCGACGATGGGGAGATGAGCATGCTGCCCGAGCAACCGGAGAGAAGAAGTGCACACGATAGCGACGCAATCGCCCATGAAATACGCACGGAGAAGCTCCTTTTTCGTTTGGTCATGACCTGATGTGTGGGGCCGCAAACTTAGCCGTCTTAAGGCTACGAATTGAATTGTCCAATCAACGCTGCGTTCTGTATATCACCCAAAAGTGAATAAATCAATTTGACTTGTTCAATTCTGAGGATTTACAAAGTTCTCGAAGAGTAACATTCATTGAGATTTAAAACAATGGCGACTTGGTCATCTAGTTGGAAGTACCAATACCTTACTGGTAGTTACCTAAGATTTAGTACAACCTCACACGAAGTGGGCATATCCCTCGTTACATTTAGGATTCATGCTGATTTGACCGACTGGTTAAAGAAACCAGTCTCCCCCGCTCAATTGGGCAGAAATGAAGGCGCAAAAGTGAGCGTCCTCAGGGCAAATTGAAACCCTTCAGCTTGCACCAGAAGAGGGGCAAAAGCGGCGGGCAGGTTGATGCGGGAGGTGGGAAAGCTCCAATGCCGGGCCTAACTTATGGGCCTGGATTCTCTTGTCCAGATCCATGGCCGGTGCGCGGGGGCGAGTAAGATGATCGTGAAGTGAAATGATCAATGGGCTGCGTTCGGTGCTCCCTCAGGTTGCGCAGGACGAAAACTACGATTCCACTGCCGGCAACGGCGTGCAAACCACCAGCGGCGATGAACCTACAATAGTTCTTATTTCCTGAATGACCGATAGCCAGCGCAATCGAATTCTGAACGAGTGGAACAACACCCGCGCCGATCTGCCCGACGCCTGCACGCACCAGCTTTTCGAGCGGCAGGTAGAGCGCGATCCCGAGGCCATCGCCGTGGCCTGCGGTGACCTTTGCCTCACATACGGAGAGCTGAACCGGCGTGCCAACCAGGTGGCGCATTTTCTTCGCAGGCAAGGGGTGGGACCGGAAGTGCTGGTGGGCGTTTGCCTGCGGCGCTCGCCGTTGCTGGTGGTTGCGCTGCTTGGAGTTTGGAAGTCGGGCGGCGCCTATGTCCCTCTGGATTCCGCGTATCCTGAAGAACGGCTGAGCTTTATGGCAAGGGACGCGGGAGTGCGCGTCTTGCTTACCGAAGACCAGTGCAGACATTTGTTTGCGGCGGCAAATTCCAATGTGGTTTGCCTCGACTCCGATTGGGCGGCCATTGCCGAGGAAAGCGAGGTCAATCCCGAAAGCGGGGTAACGCCGGCAAACCTGGCGTACGTCATGTATACCTCGGGGTCGACGGGCAAGCCCAAAGGCGCAATGATCCTTCACCGCGGATTGGTGAATTATCTTTGCTGGGCAATTGGCGCGTACGGCGTTCAGCCGGGGGGCTCGGTTCCGGTGCACAGTTCCATCTCCTTCGATCTCACTGTGACCAGCCTTTATCCCGCCTTGCTTGCCGGCGGTCAGGTGGAGCTGCTGGCAGAAGACGTGGGCGCGCAGAACCTGCTGGCCGCGCTGCGCCGCCAGAAGAATCGCACGCTGGTCAAGATCACTCCGGCACACCTTGAAGCACTGAGCCTGCAACTCGGCAGCGATGAAGTGGCGGGGATGACGAATGTCTTCGTCATTGGCGGTGAAAACCTGCCGGCTGAGAGCCTGCGGATGTGGCGGGAGTTTGCACCCGCAACACGCCTCATCAATGAATACGGGCCCACGGAGACGGTGGTGGGCTGCTGCATCTACCAGGTGCAGCCCGGCGATCCGGCGAATGGTCCGGTGCCCATCGGCCGCCCCATCGCCAACACGCAGCTTTACATCCTCAACGAGAATCTTGAACTGCTGCCGCCGGGGGGGATGGGCGAGCTGTATATCGGAGGCGCCGGCGTAGCGCGCGGCTACCTGAACCGGCCCGAGCTGACGCGGGAACGCTTTCTGCCCGACCCGTTTTACGGGCAGGCCGACGCCCGGATGTACAAGACCGGCGACCTGGCCCGCTATCGCGAAGACGGCGTGATCGAATACATGGGCCGCGTGGACAACCAGGTGAAGGTGCGCGGCTACCGGATCGAGTTGGGAGAGATTGAGGCGGTTCTGGCCGGTCATCCCGCCGTGCAATCGTGCGCCGTGCTGGCGCGGGAGGATAAGCCCGGCGACAAGCGGCTGGTTGGTTATCTGGTGGCACGGGATGGCAAGCCGCCGGTGACAGGCGAGTTGCAGAGCTATCTTAAAGACCGGCTGCCGGAGTATATGGTCCCGGCAAAGTTTGTGGTCCTCGACGCTTTTCCGCTGACCCATAACGGCAAGGTCGACCGCAAGGCGCTGCCCGCGCCGCCGGCCGAGACCGCGCAGCACGGCATCCAGACAGACGCACCGCGCAACAGCACGGAAGAAGCGCTGTCAGCAATCTGGAAAGAGATGTTCAAGCTCGACCATGTCGGTATCCACGACGATTTTTTCGACCTGGGCGGGCATTCCCTGCTGGCCATCAAGGTTATGTCGCGCGTCCGCGACCAGCTCGGCATCGACCTGCCGGTCCTGAACCTGTTCGAGAATCCCACCATTGCCAGCCTGGCGGTGAACTTGCAGCAAGCTATGGCCGCGAATGCGCCGGAGGGCTCTGAAGAGCCTGCTCAGCCAGCGCGCGAACCAGAGGAAAGCAGGAAACACGAAGAACGCCGCGGTTTGATGCCGTTCTATTTTGGAGAGGCGGATGCACCGCTGTTTGGCGTGTACTCGCCGCCGAATGCCGCCGTTGCCAGAGACACCTCAGTCTTGATCTGCGCGCCCATCGCTCTCGAGCACATGCGCACGCACTACACGATTCGTCTGGTTGCACAACAGCTTGCAAGAGCAGGATTTCCTGTGCTGCGTTTCGACTACCACGCGACCGGCGACTCCAGCGGTCAGGTCGGCCCCGGCCAGTTTGACCAGTGGATTGGCGACGTTGGGCTTGCCGCGCGCGAACTTGCCGAACGATCGGGCGCACGCAGTCTCACTGTCGTGGGACTACGGATGGGCGCGGCGATTGCGGTCGAGGCGCTGGCACAGAAGGCGATAAGAGCAAACAGTCTTTTACTGTGGGATCCGGTCGTCTCCGGACGAGAGTACCTCTCTACGCTCGACAGGCTGCATGCGGAGTTCGTGGCCGAACGCAAGAGGCCGCTCAAGCCCACGGACGAACTGCTGGGCGCGCGTTTCCCCCAGGATCTACGGACCGCGATCGAGGGCGTGGATGTTGCCGGCCGCATACAGAATGCCGGCGTCAGTAGAGTGTCGCTCGTCGTCTCTGAAGATCTGCCCCAGTACGTCACGCTGCTCGGCGCGATGCAAGACCGATGGCCAGAAGCGGCACTTAGAAAAGTGGACGACCCTATTGATTGGACCAGTCTGAAGGCTGTGTTTCGGGCGCGCATCACCGGACCCATTGTGCGGGCCGTTGCTGAGGCGGTGGAGAGCTTGTCATGAAACAACGCCCATGCCAGTTCGGACCCGAGCATAACCTCATCGGCATTCTCACCGAGCCCGATGCAAAGGATCTGCGACCCGATGCTCCCGCCATGCTGATGCTCAATGCGGGATTGCTGCATCGCGTTGGGCCGCAGAGAATGGCGGTCGATCTCGCGCAACGTCTTGCCGGCTGCGGAGTCCGCAGTCTGCGCTTCGACATGGGCGGCTACGGCGACAGCGAAGTGGCCGCAGGCGCGCAATCGGATGAGAGCCGCACCTTCACCGACATCAAGAGCGCCATGGACTTCCTTGAGATCGAGTGCGATATTCACAGCTTTGTGCTTTTCGGATCGTGCTCCGGCGCAGACAATTCGTTCTCGGTCGCCCTGCGCGACCCGCGCGTTGCCGGAGCGGTCCTGCTGGATGGGCACGGCTACTGGACGTGGAGAAGTTACGCCAACTATTACCTGGCTCGCATTCTTCGTCCGAAAACCTGGGTGAATTTCATCCAGCGCAAACTCTCTCCCGTCGACTTAATAGCGGAGGGACGCGGCGAGCACGAATCGCAGATGCGGCGGCCGTTCGGAGACAGGCTCGAAGTCAAGCACGAGATTCAGACTCTCGTCGACCGCGGCACCGAGCTGCTGTACTGCTATACCGGCGGCGTGTCGCAGTACTACAACTATGCGGGGCAGTTCTATGACATGTTCCGCGGGCTTGCGCCCCGCGGCAAAATCAAAGTGGAGTACTACCCGAACGCCGACCACACGTACACCTTCGCTGAAGATCGCGAGCGCATGTTTGCGGCAGTCGTCGAGTGGTACCGCTCAAGGCCCTGGAAAAACCGCTGACGCTCGGCGCATCTTTTCAGGAATCGTTCTATTCGCAAGCATTGTGATTCCGCGCGGCTTCATGCGCCGCTTGCTCTCACTGGGTCCGGTTGCGGATACTCGATTGGACCATGTTGAGCCAGCAAACGAATCTTCCCCAATACACTCTCGAAGACTACACAACAACCTTTGCCGACCGGCGCCTGCTCCACGGCGTGGTAGCCAAGTGGGCCGCCGCAAAGCCGGACGCGGTTGCGCTGCTGAGCGCCGACGGCAGCCGCACGGTGACCTGGCGCGAGTTCGACAAGCTGACGGCGGCGCTGTCGCATGAGCTGCTGCGCATGGGACTGGCCAAAGGCGATTACTTCGCCACGCTTCTGCCTCTCACCATAGATCACGTGCTGCTGGAGTACGCCTGCTTCAGAATCGGCGTTATCGTTGCTCCTCTCGACTTGAGAACCCCCGCGGCTGAGTTGACGCGTATGTTAGCCATCTTCAAGCCACGCGCGTTTGCGGCTCTCGGCGTTTACGGTCCTATGGATTTTCGCGAGACCTGGCGCACCGTCCAGGCTCAGTGCCCATGGATCGAACACCAGTTTGCGGCCGATTCGGCTGAAGCGATTCCCGGAACTCGTCCTTTGGCCTCTATCCTCGAAGCCGCGGCGCAACGTGCGCAGAGTGCGCATTCCGACGCCAAGCCGGCAATTGCTCCCGACGATGGCGCGTTGGTGATCTTTACCACCGGCTCAACTGGATCGCCCAAGCCAGCCCTGCTTTCGCATCGCAACATCACGGTGCAGAACATGTGCATCTCCGGCGCAATCTTCGGCGAGGACCGCGGGCTGCGGGCGCTGGTTCATCTGCCGCCCTCCCATGTGGGCTGCCAGACCGAAATACTGATGACCACCCTGTTCTCGGGCGGTTCCGCCGTTCTGCTGGAGATCTTTGAGGCCACACGCACCCTGCGCGCCATTCAGCAGCACAAGGTGGAGATGTTCGCGCAGATTCCCGCCATGTTCAACCTGGTGTGGATGCTCAAGGACTACGACCGCTACGATCTCTCGAGCCTGAAGCTGGTTGCCTTTGGCGGCAACTCGGTATCGAAGGCCTTTGTCGATCGCGTCGCCACCATGGGGCCGGCTATCGGAACCGGGCTTGGCCTTACCGAGTGCGCGGGCTTTTGCACCTACATTGTGGCCGATGCCGGCAGCCACGACTCGCTGGCCAGCTCGCTCGGCTACGCCATGCCCATCTACCCTTGCACCATTCGCAAACCCATGCGCCCGGACGGCGCAGCCGGCGAGGAGCTGTCCGGCGGCGAGATCGGCCACGTCTGCTTTCGCGGACCGCAAACGTTTCTCGGCTACGTCAACGATCCCGAGGCCACGGCAAAGACAATTTCAACCGACGGCTTTCTCTACACCGGTGATTTGGGACGAATGACCGCCGACGGCCTGCACCTGACCGGGCGCGCCAAATGGGTCATCAAGTCGTCGGGACATCAGATTTTTCCTGGCGACGTGGAGGCGCACATCCTCGCACTCACCGACAAAGTGGCCAATTGCGTAGTGGTGGGCGCGCCGCACGAGATGGTTTCAGAGGCAGTGGTGGCGCTGGTGGAGAAACGGCCTGGCGTCGAGCTAACCCCAAAAGAGCTTGACCGCCATGCGCGATCGTTGCCGCCCTTTATGCGCCCGCGGCTCTGGATTCTTCTTGAGCCGGGAACGATGCCGTTGAATCGCATCGCCAAGCCCGACCATCTTCGCGCCGAAGAGATGGCGCTGCAGGAGATCGCTCACCTGCGCCAGCACGGCGGGTGGGACCGCAGGCACACGCGGGACTAACTGACAGCGAGGCGGCCGCGCTTCAGATCTGGATCAGCGGCCTGGGCAGGCGCGTATTCGCGCGATCCAGAAAGATCCTCATGCGCAGCGCCTCGGCGCGTTCGACCGCCACCAGCCGCATCTGCCGGCGAATATGATCGCAGTCGTCGATGTGCGCTACAAAGGCCTCGTCGGCTTCCGCATCCCGCTCGAGCCTGGCGATCCGCGCTTCAACCGTCTGGCGAAACCGTGGGCTGATCTCATAACCATCATGGGCGGCGAAGTTGCTGATCACGGCAATCTCCTTAGACCGGAATTGGTGGGCTCAAAATTTCCTATGAAAAGTTCTCAAGTAATTTTGAGTTAAGCCGATGCTAATGAAGAGGCGTGAAAGAGGCCAGATTACGGAGTTGCGGGACTTAGGTAATTAACTGTCCAAGAATTGGACACTTTGCAGTGTTACCTTCTGTTCGCTGTCGCGTTTGAAGACAATGCTGTGGGAATCTTCTGAAGATTCCCGCACTCGCCTGCAATCACCCCAGCAAAAATGCTTTCCAAGTGTCCCAATTTCATACACAGAAAGCGCAGGCCTTAGTGTCTGCTCATAATTGTTGGGTGAGTTAGTGGGATTTAGTTTTGCGGCGCCATCGCGTAGTAGCCCCGGCGCACTTGAACCTTCAGGTTGTCGCCCTGGCACTGGATGGCAATCTTTCTGAAAGTTCCATCGAGCTTGATATTCGAGGAAGTGTAGCTGGCCACATATTGTGTGCGCAGCTCGTCGGCAATCTGCTGAAACGCCGCCTCCAGCTTTTTGCCATTATTGCCCACGTCGATCAACCGGCCGCCGGTCTCTTCTGAGATCCGCTTTGCAGCGGAGTAGCCGCTGTAGCCCATGTTGAATCCGCCGTAGAACTCGCGATCGGCGATCAGGATTACGTAGACGATCACGTTTGCTCTTTGCGCCGCGGCAATGGCATCGCCGATCTTGGTGCGGCTGCCTTCATCCTCGCCGTCGGTCAGGATGATGATCGCTTTGCGACCGCTCTCCTGGTTCAGCTTCTCATTGGATGCAAGGTTGATGGCGTCGTAAAGCAGCGTTCCCTTGGGATCGCCGATGGTGGGCACCGTGCCACCGCCTGCGCCGGGAATTCCGCCCGCCCCATTGCCACCCGCGGTGTTGATCTCTGCCTTGTCCATGGCGCGCGCCAGCAGCCGCGGGCTGTTGGTAAAGTCCTGCAGCAAATCCACATTCACATCGAACGAGACCAGAAACGCCTCGTCCTTCGACCGCAGCACACTTTGGAGGAACTGGCTGCCGGCCTGCTGCTCCAGCGGCAAAACGCGCTGCTGGCTGCCGGAGGTATCGAGCAGAATGCCCAGGGTGAGCGGCTGGTTGGTTTCTGCTACAAAGCTCTTGAGCGTCTGCGGCACTTTGTCTTCAAGAACCGTGCAGTCGTTCTTGGTCAGGTGCGGCACCAGCTCGCCGTTCTTGTCCTTGACGGTAAAGAACAGGTCGACCAGGTTCACGTTCACCTTCAAGGTCGTCATCGGTTCTTCGTCGGGCGCGGCAGCGGGAGCCGTGCTCACCGGCGGCGCGTCTGGCGAGGGCGCAAGCTGGCACCAGCCGGCCGCGGGAAACAGCGGCAACCCCAGAACGATCGCGAACACTCCAATTCCTACGCGCATGTCAGGCCCTGGTCGGTTAGACGGAAACCGCCCTCCATAGAGAGCATACCCTGAAGCGATTGCGGCCGCGATTCCGGTCAATACGCAACATGCGGGGCTCTAGCGCGTCTGATACTCTGACAGGTGCAGCGCCGTGCGCGGCGCCAGCCGGTTTGGAGTGTGTCCGCGGGCCATTCTGCGGTAGTTCCGGCGGTCTGGGAGGACGAAATTTCAGTGAAGTTCGGTTCTAGAGCAATTGCGCTGACAGCGCTTCTTGGTTCCAGTCTGTATTTGGGCTCGGCTCCGGCCCAGCCGCAGCAGTCCAGTGTGCCTGACGCTCCGGTGCCCCAGCCTGCGCAACCGTTGACCGGCATTGGCCCAATTACACCGGGCCAGGGTACGACCACTCCCCAGAGCAGCTCCGATACAAATCCTGGCACAGCTGCAAGCCCAGCCGCGGCCCCGGCAGCGCCTCCGCAGCAACCTGCCCCCGCGCCCAAGCCCGCCCCGCAGGCTCCCGACACGGTGCAGAAAGAATCCGCTGAAGAGGGCGCTGGCGCCATTACCAAGTTCGTCTCGTACACCAACTATGTCGAGGTTCCCGTCACCGTCAAGGATGCCAATGGCAAGCTGGTGGCCGGGCTCACTCAGCGCGACTTCAAAGTCTATGAAAACAACGTACGCCAGCCGCTCAACGTGTTCAGCGTCGATCCGCGTGCGCTTTCCGTCGCGTTTGTTATCGACCAGAGCCTGACGGCCGATGTGATGGCTAAAGTGAACGAGTCTCTCGGGGCAATTCAGGGAGCCCTCGCTTCCTACGACGAAGTTGCTGTTTTTAAATACGGCAACGGCGCACAGGAGTTAACCGGATTTACCGGCGCGCAAGGCAGCCGGGTGCCCGCGGTGCTGGCCATGGCAAAGTCCGCAGGAACCGACGAGCAGATCCCCACCAACAGCGGCTCACTTTTCGGCTGCTCGATCACCAAGAATGGCAACTGCGTCGATCCCAATCTGCAACCGGGCCGGTCGGCGGGCGGAAACACCTTTGGCAATCTACCCAAGGAGATTCACACTCTCAACGACGCCATTCTTGCCGCGGCCAAGGATCTCTCCACGCGACCCAAAGAGCGGCTGCGTGTTATCTACGTCATCTCCGATGGCAAGGAGTACGGCAGCAAGGCCACGGCCAAGGAAGTTATCCGTTACCTGCAGACCAACAAGATTGCCGTCTATGCCACTGCGGTCGGCGCTTCAGCCCAGTGGGGCGAGGGCTTTGTCAGCCGCTTCCACCTGCCCTTCGAGATGTACGACAACATTCTGTTCAAGTACACCTATGCCACCGGCGGCGATATGGAATCCGAGCGCGGCGTGAACGGCATTGAGCAGAGCTACTCAAAGATTGCCGAAGAGGCGCGCACACAATACACGCTTGGCTATCTGAGCCACCAGTCGGTCTACGACGACAGGTATCGTTCGATTGAAGTAACCGTCGACCGGCCCAACCTGGACGTGATCAACAAGAAGGGCTACTATCCTTCCGGCCAAGACACAAAGTAAGACGGAATGAACGCTTCGGGAGCGTCGGCAGGGCTTGGCCTGGTTTCGGCCGCCACCTGGGGCGGGTCGGATTTCGTGGGCGGCATGGGCGCGCGCCGCTCCCCCGCTCTGCTGGTGGTCGCCTCGGGCCACGTGGTTTCGCTGCTGCTGCTGGCAGCCATCTGTTTGAGCGCCCACATCCCTCTGCCCGGCAGGCACGAACTGCTCCTGGCTGGGGTCGCCGGCCTTGAAGGCTCTCTCTCGCTGGTCCTGTTTTACCGCGCCCTCTCACTGGGAGCCATGGGACTGACCGCCGCGCTCACCGGCCTGCTGACGGCACTCATTCCCGTTCTCTATTCGCTCGCAACCGAAGGTATGCCGGGCCGCCTTACCCTGGCGGGATTGGCGCTGGGCCTGGTGGCGATCTGGCTCATTACACATACGCCCGCAGAGAACGGCCCCGCCTCGCCGCCCGCCGCGTTGCTGCTGGGCGCTCTGGCCGGCACGGGCTTCGGCACGCAGCTCATCTTCTTCAAGATGGCCAGCAGCGGTGGCGTGCTCTGGAATATGACCTCTGCCCGTTTCGCCGGCACGGTGGGCCTTCTGCTGGTGATTCTGGTAAAGCCACCGCGCGGAGCAGGGCGCGCTTTCTGGCAGTTCGGCATCCCTTCGGGGCTGCTGGACACCGTCGGCACACTGGTTTATCTAAGGGCCGTCGAGTTCGGCCGGCTCGATGTTGCCGCGGTTGTCTGTTCGCTTTACCCGGCGGGCACCATTCTGCTGGCCGCGCTCGTGCTCCATGAGCGGCCCTCGCGCCGCCAGCTCGCGGGAGTAGCCGTAGCGCTGGGCGCTGTCATGCTGCTCAGCGCGTAATCGGCGGCAGTGTCTGCGCTCACGTAAAAGGCCTGCGCGTCCGCGCAGGCCTTACTGAAACTCCTATATCTGGTCAGCGCCTGGAACTGCGGCAATGGAGCCGTAGCCCAAGCAGGGTTCTCGCTCTGCCTCGTGCGGCTAGAGCGACGCCGTCAGCTCTGCTTGGTCTCGATCGGCGAGGGGTTCTGCGGAGCCGGCGGAGCGCTCTGCTGCACGTTCTGCACCGGAGGCGTCGGGTCGGATACGCCCTTCAAACCCTCCCTGAAGCCCTTCAAACCTTCGCCCAATCCCTTGCCCAACTCCGGCAGCTTTTTCCCACCAAAAAGCACCAGCAGCACGATCCCAATCACCATCAGGTGCGTCGGCTGTAATAGATCTCCCATGGTATTCCTCCGTGTACCCGCGCAAGCCGCCGGCACACAATCTCAATGGTTATTGTCGCACAGAACAGCATTCAAGCGCAGTTTCGCCCGCTCAGGTCACAGGGCAATCGCATTTGGATTTCTAACATCGGCAGGATCAGGTTTGAAAGGGCACGGATTTATCCGTGCCGCTAAAGATATGTAAAATCGATCGGCTTTAGCCACTGGGGGACGGTTTCTGCTGCCTTCGAAAACCATCCCTCAGGTGCTAAAGCACATTTTGTTCCTTGCCACCTTCTTCGGCACGGATAAATCCGTGCCCTT
>Ga0302320_10010626_pt1 | contig 19597 bp, 13 predicted proteins | sample Bog_T0_3_FD_202130 | JGI IMG/M metagenome (GOLD analysis project Ga0302320, IMG submission 202130) | Peat permafrost microbial communities from Stordalen Mire near Abisko, Sweden - Bog_T0_3 | ecosystem: Environmental > Terrestrial > Soil > Wetlands > Peat | place: Sweden: Abisko, Stordalen Mire... | reverse complement strand
CTGGAAGTAGTCGAGCAGGCGCGAGGCGCCCCAGGCCCAGGCGCGCAGCGTTCCCCAGTCGTCGAGCTTGCGCTGTTGGCCGTGGTTGACGAGGCCGATGATGCCCTGGGTGAGGCCGCCGGCGCTATCGGCCTGGAAGCTGGTGGGGTAGAACAGGGCGAAGCCCCAGCCCTTGGCGAGGGTCTGCTGCTTGGGCGATGGACCGGGCGGGGCGGCGGCGCTGCCGCTGAGGGCGGGGCGCGCGGGGGTGGGTGCTGCTGGGGCGGGCGTTGCAGCTGCCGCGGGTGCGGCCGGGCGCGGTGGGCGCGGCGGCGGTGGAGGCGAGCCGAGCGGGCGGTCGAAGGTGATCTCGACGACGACGGGGACGGGGCCGTGGGCGTCGGCGGGCAGGATGAGGTCGGCTTCGATGTCGACGGTGAGGGCGGGATAGGCGGAGTTGTCGACATGGCCGAGGAGGCGCTTGGTGACGGTGGCGATCCCGTCTTCGGAGCCGGGAGTGGTGGAGACGACCTCCCAGCGGACGGTGGGGACGTTGGCGGGAACGCGGCCGAGAATCTCGCGGTCGAAGAGCTCGACCAGCTCGGGACGGCGCTGCGCGGTCCACACCTTGGCCGTCTTGACGGGCTTGCCGTTGTTCAGGATGAGCGGGTCGGGCAGGGTGGGCCAGGGATTGGCCTTGGACTCGTCCCAGTTGACGGGGTGGGGACCCTGGCCGTTCTGGGCGACGCTGGGGCGCAGTGCCGTGATGCCGAGCAGGTCCATCATGTGCTGGTGGTCCTGCGCGCCCGTGGGCTGGGACGGGCTGGCAACGGGAGCTTGATTTGCGGGCGCGGTTTGCGCGACAGGCTGTGTGGCGGGCTGGACTCCTGCTTGGGGCGTGGGCGCCTGAGCGAGAGCCGGGGTGAGCAGCAGGGCGACGGTGAGAGCAGTGATTTGGGTGCGCATAGGAGGTCGCACAAACGATAGCAGATTGGCGGCGGCGTGGCAGCCGAAACAGATACCGCAGGTCCCTTCGACAAGCTCAGGGCAGGCTCTTCGACTGCGCGAGCCGCATGGTCCGCGACTCGCTCCGCTCAGGATGACAGCGCAGACAAGAGGACCGTGAAGGATGGGGCACCCGAGCGTTGATGACTTACTCGCGGGTTAGTAACTCATCGCTTATTACTGTTGTTTTCGACGTAACTGAAAAGGATTGCGCAAGATACGCAATGGATTGCAGCCTCGCAATTTTTCTTTCGTTCGCGACTGTAAATCGGTTTACTGTCTGCCGATGATTGGGTTAGTCTCTCTGAACTTATGCGCAGAATACTGGCTGGATTGGTTCTGACATGGACGGCGGTTGCGACCTCGGCGGGTGCCTCTCCGGACCGCTGGGTGGAGGCGCGCAGCACCCACTTCATCGTCATGACGAACGCCAGCGACCGCTCCGCGCGCCATCTTGCCAGCGAGTTTGAGCGCATGCACGCGGTGTTTCATGCGCTGTTGCCGACCGAGGGCGATGATGCCGACCCGCCGATCGTGGTGCTGGCGCTGAAGGACCGGAAAGACATGCAGGCGCTGGAGCCGGCGGCCTATCTGGGCAAGAGCCAGATCGATCTGGCGGGGTTTTTCCTGCGTGGGCCGGAGAAGAACTACATTCTGGTGCGGCTGGACGCGCAGCAGGAACACGCGTTCGCAAACGTCTACCACGAGTACACCCACTACATGCTGCGCAAGGCGGACGGCTGGCTGCCGCTGTGGCTGAACGAGGGGCTGGCGCAGTTCTATGAGAACACCGACATCGACGACAAGAATGCGTGGCTGGGCCAGGCCGACGCCGAGGCGCTGCACTGCCTGCGGGTGAACGACCTGCTGCCGATTGCAGCGCTGCTGGCGATCGACACGAAGTCGCCGTACTACCACGACGAGCAGAAGGGGTCGGTCTTCTATGCGGAATCGTGGGCGTTGACCCACTACCTGATCGTGCTGGACCGGACCACGGGCAGCCATCATGTGCATGACTACGCCCAGGCAGTGGCGCAGGGCGAGGATGCGGTGAAGGCAGCGCAACAGGCGTTCGGCGATCTGAACAAGCTGCAGGAGGCACTGAGCGCGTATGTGCAGCGGAGAAACTTTCTCTACTTCATGATGCCGGCGGAGCTGACCACGAAGGATGCGGCGTTCGATGTGCAGGTGGTATCCACGACCGCGGCGGACGCAGTGCGCGCCGATGTGCTGTTGTATACCGGTCGAACGATTGAGGCCAAGATGCTGCTGGACACGGTGCTGCGGGACGATCCAAAGAATGCGCTGGCCCACGAGAGCATGGGCCTGCTGCGCTACGGCGCCGGCGATATCGCGGGAGCGAAGAGCTGGTTCGGCGAGGCGGTGGGCCTGGATGAGGGCAATTATCTGGCGCACTATTACGAGGCGGCCGCGACGTTGCACGGCGGAGGCAGGGGCGAGGATGCGGCGATCGAATCGAACCTGCGCAGGTCGATCGAGCTGAATCCGGAGTTTGCGCCGGGGTACGACACGCTGGCGATGTTCTACGCGATGCGGAATCGCAGGCTCGACGAGGCGCATACGCTGGATCTGCGCGCGGTGGAGCTGGAGCCAAGCCGCCTGAACTTCCGGATCGACTGCGCCTACGTGCTGACGGAGCAGCGGCAGTTCGCGGAGGCGATTGGGGTGCTGCAGACAGCGCTGCGGCTGGCGCGTACGCCGCAGGAGGTTGAGGCCGTCCAGACTCCGCTGGCTGGGCTGGAGAAATACCAGACCGCGCTGGCCGGGTCGCTCGACCGGTCGCATGGCGAGGATGCCGTGGGAAGGTAACCGGTTATACTGCCATTGCATGTCGGAAAAAATCATTGCAGTACTGATGGGCCTGATCGCGAGCGGCGGGTACCTGAGCGTCGTGATCCTGATGGCGATCCAGTCGGCCTGCATTCCCATTCCTTCTGAAGTCATCATGCCGTTTGCGGGCGCCGCGCTGGCGCACTCGCAGATGGACCTGATTCTGCTGGCGACGGCGGCTTCGCTGGCGTCGAACCTGGGATCGATCCCGGCGTACTGGGTAGGCGCACGAGGTGGGCGGCCGATGGTGGAGCGGTATGGGAGCTGGCTGCTGCTGAGCCGACACGATCTGGACCGGGTGGACCACTTCTTCCAGCGGTATGGATCGATCACGGTGCTGGTGGGGCGGATGCTGCCGATCGTACGGACGTTCATTGCGTTTCCCGCGGGTGTGGCCAAGATGAACCAGGTGCGCTTCCACATCTATACCTTTGTGGGCTCGTGGCCGTGGTGCTACGCACTGGCATATATCGGCATGACGCTGGGCGACAAGTTCCGCAGCGATCCGCGATTCAAGGAGGCGTTCCATCGCTTTCACCTGGGCGTGGAGGCGGCGCTGCTGGCAGGGCTGGTGTGGTTCGTGGTGTCGCACTGGAAGAACCGCATTCGGGCGGAAGAAGCCTGAAGACAAGCCTCGGTCTCAATCGTCTATGGCGGTCATTCTTGGGGCGGTCGGCCTTATCTGAATTACTCCTCTTCCAAGAGGTTTCCTTGCAGGTCGGCAGGATTGGCACGCCGCCGATACGCGACTGAAATGTCGATAAGCGGCAGGTTTGGCTTCTTGCCCTTGAGTATGTCCTCAACCTCAAGTATTTGGACGAGCGGATAGCGATGTCCATGGAACTCCACCGTGCCTGCCGAAGCCGCGTCGGCCAGCATCCCAGCAGTCGGCTTATTCAGCGTCACCAATACTCCAAATCCTAACGACGTTGCCTTTTCGCTCTCTGCGACTGACTTCAATGCGCGGATGTCGTCGGGTTTGAGCTTGCCACTCTTGACCGATACGACCGCGAACTTGGAGGTCTTACCGTCGGGCTTAAACCCGATGCGGCCATCGATGCCCCGGTCGGCGCCTTTCTTATTGTTGGGTATGCCATCTATCTTGGCGACAGCCCATATCTCAAAGCCCTTTCGCAATTGATCCTGTTCGGCCATCATCCGCGCACCCTCAAGGGTCGTCGGCAGGCCCTCGATGACGTAATCAACGCCGGGTTTGAGGTGGGGGAAAGCGCCCTCCAGGCGTTGCTTCCGAATCAACTCAATAGAGAATGGCGAAATGTCGATGCCGATCCAGCGCCGCGCAAGCATCTGGGCTGCCGCAACGCTGGTTCCGCATCCACAAAACGGATCGAGAACGAGATCTCCCGGGCGGCTGGACGCGTTGATGATGTGGCGTAGCACACCAAGCGGCTTCTGTGTCGGATAACCAAGCCGTTCGGCGTCTTGTGGGCTAAGCCAGCGAATGTCTGCGTCGATGCCAGCTGTTGTTCCGAAGACGGTACCCTCGGTATAGGGCTGATATGCCCACAGGTCCGGTGCGGCTGGACCATCCCCGGGCGAGACTGTGAGCTGATACATGGGCCACGCTTCGCCTTCAGTAATCGTAATAAAGCCCTTCTCGTATAGCAGGTCCAGCTTTTCATGTTGTGACAGGCCGGCCGGGTCAATGCCAACTTCATCCCAAATCTTGCCTGGGATCGCCCAGTGTCGTCCCTTTGCGGTCGGATCGAAACCGCGCCATGGCTTTCCTGACTCGCCGCCACGAATGCCCGATCCGGTAAGAACATTGCCGTAGTAGTCCGTCTTGTACTGACCGTCGTCCGCCTTTACAAAGTTGTCGCGTACGTGCCCGAGCATGTAAGGGCGGCGGGGGTTGTTCCAGATGTATGAGTCGCTCTTGGTATAGAACAGGATGACATCGTGAATAGGCGCCCAGCGCTTAGCCTTGTTGTGCGAGCCTGTACGGCGCCAGATGATTTCGCTCTTAAAGTTAATCGGAGAGAAAACAGCATCGAGCAGAATCTTCAAATAGTGGCTAGCCGCGGAGTCGCAATGCAGGTATAGCGAAGCGGTCGGCTTCATCACGCGGTGCAACTCGAGAAGTCGGATCGCCATATTCACCAGATATGCCATCATCGGCGTGCGCGCCAGCCCGACGTGGAGAGCATTTACCAGATTCACGAGCAGAACATTTGGCGTGTTTTGCAGCTCATCAAAGGTCGCTTGAGCGGCTGTGTCCCAGGTCCAGGTGTCCTTGAACACGGTCATCTGCGCTTCGTCGGCACTTATTCCGTCCGCCTTGAAGAACACGTTGTAGTTGAGGTCGGATTTGAACGGCGGGTCCAAGTAAACGAGGTCGACCGATTCGTCGGCGAGCTTTTCCCTCAAGATATCCAGGTTGTCCCCGTATAGAAGGCGGTTTTTCATGTAGCGACAGTCTATATGAAGGACGAGCGTGGACGGGTCGGCTGCTATTCTGAGAGTGCGATGCCAGAAGAACGACGGGCCCTCACTCCTGCGCAGACTTCAATTGTCAAGCGGCTTCGATTTAGCACCGATGCCAGGCTGCGGCGTCATTTCCTGCTGACCGATGAGCCGGTGCGCTCCAATCTGCGGTTTGGGCTACTGCTCGAAGTACTGGACAAGCTGGCTGAGGATACGGCGTTGCGCTATGTGCGGCGCAGCTATCCGACGGGGCGTGTCGTGACTGCGGCGATGGATTCGATGCGGGTGCGGGGAGTGCCCGACGAGAGCCGCGACATGGTGCTGCGGGCGCGGGTGAACCTGGTGGGCACAACGTCGCTGGAGGTGGGCATCCGTATTGAGCAGCCGGGGGAACCGGTGCTGCATTTGGCGTCCTGCTACTTCACGATGGTGGCGCGGCTGCGCGATGAGGATGGGACGGAACGCAGCGTTCCGTTGCCGGGGCTGGAGTATCGCAACAAGCAGGATATTGCGCGGGCCGAGCGGGCGCGGCATCGGCGGGAGAGTTACCGCGAGTATGTGAGCGCGGCGGAGGCGCCTCCGTCAGCGGAGGAGTACGCATTGCTGCGGCGGCTGCATGAGGCGCAGGAACAGCCCGGAGTGCATGTTTTACTGGCTTCCACGCTGACGGCGGAAAGCTGGGAGCGGACGTATCTGGAGCACGAGAATGTGCCGCACAAGATCTTTGGAGGGTATGTGGCGCACCGCGCGTACATGGTGGCGCACATCTGTTCAGAGATGGTGGCGAGCCACAGGGCGCTGCTGGTCAGCGTGGACCGGATCAATTTTCACCAGCCTGTGCGCATGGGGGACAAGCTGCATTATGTGAGCCGGGTGGCATTTACCGGGAATACGTCGATCACAGTGGAGACGTCGATTACGCGAATCAGCCGCGACCGCAAAAGCACGGCGCTGAGCAATGTCTGCACCTTTACGTTTGTTAATGTGGACTCGGAGCTGCGCCCGATGCCTGTGCCGCAGATTTATCCAACGACCTATGCGGAGGACGCGCGGTATCTGGCGGGCTATCGAAGGCACCAGGCGCATCTGGCGCTGGGAAGGCGAGGCTGAGACAGACGCAGTTCGAAGCAGCCGTCTCAAAAACCTTCTGAACCCAGGGGAAGTGGTTCCAATTGTGGAGTGATCGGAGACGGCGGTGGCGCCATTTCCGGGACAGCGTACTGGCCGGTGCAGATGACGCGATTGCGCCCCGCGCGCTTGGCTGCGAGGAGCGCCCGGTCGGCACTCGCGACGAGTTCTGCCGGAGTAAATGGGGAGCCGATTCTGCCGCGGATGGCTGCGGCCCCGGCGCTGACCGTGACTACAGAGCCGGGCACGCCGGGAAATGAGGCGGCCTCAATCGATTTGCGGGCCCGCTCGCCGATTGCGGTTGCCTGTTGTTCGTCGGCGTCGGGGAGAATGGCACAAAACTCTTCGCCTCCATAGCGGGCAACGGTATCGACCCCTACGCGGACGCTGTTTTGGAGCAACTGTGCGACCTGTTCAAGACAGAGGTCGCCATGCTGGTGGCCGGCGATGTCATTGACTTCCTTGAAGTGGTCAATGTCGATCATGAGAATGCCGATCCAGCGGCCCTTGCTGAATGCGACTTTGCACAACCGTACGAGGGCGGCATCCAGATAGCGGCGATTGAAGAGCCCCGTGAGCGGGTCCAGGTTGGAGAGGCGGCTCAGTTGGGCGTTCATGGTGAGGATGTCCTCAACCCGCATCCGGTTAAGTTCATTGAGCAGAAAATCGCGCCTCCGGCTTCGCTCCCGGCTGTGCCGCTCGTAGAGAGCGGGCAGGCTAAAGCCAACCACGAAGATCAGGTAATCACTGGAGATTCGGGGACCGAAGTGTCCGGGCCATACAGCCAGTCCCATCGAGCAGAAGAGAGCGAGGTTGACGAAGAGGCCGCGGACGGAATACCGGAACGGAGCGGGCATAAGCAGCGTTTGGGCGAAGATGCCGATGCCCGCGGCAAAGACGTACCGGTCGGCGGCGGCCGATCCGGAGAGCCGGCCGAGCAGCATCACGAGGGCGGTTTCCGCAGTCAGAGGGACGAAGGCAGCCAAACCCTTAACCCATGCAGGGAAGGGGCCCAGCAGCAGGTAAACGGCCAGGACCGTAAGGGGGAGGACGATGCCTAGCCGCAGCGTCATGGAGACGCGAAATACGGTCGAGCCGACCTTGAGGTTGCACCAGAGAAAGAGGAGCTTGGCGGCCAAATAGATGACAAGATAGCGAGCGATAGAACGATTTCGAGCGGGGGAACGAACCTCGTCGTAGCCCTTTTCCAGCCAGGGAATGAAGCGGAGCCTGAGGCCTCCGGTAGCGAGGGCCGCCTCGATGTCGGCGATTTGACCCTTACGCTCAGTCGATGTGGCGGGCAAAGCCAAAGATGACGGCAAGACAAACTCCTTGGTGCGACCTCGTTATTGCGTGTTATCGGCACCGAGGCCGAATAAATTCATCGATTGAGCGAATTTCGGCGCCCATGCGCCAAATAGAGATTGTGGGGCCTGCGACCTCAATCGCGAATGCCCTGGAAGTCGCAGCGGAAGTGTGACGGAGATCACTGCGGGCACAACCTGCCAAGGCACACTCGCCGACCCTGGAGGAGATGGAGGGACGCGCATCTGGCGCTGGGCAGGCGTGCAAGAACCGGCATGGCGCGAAGCAGCCGCAATCGCAAGAGGAACGCCGGTGGTGTATGCTTTGTCTCACTCCCCGGGGCCCCAACGGAATCCAATTTGAAAGGCGGCATGTCCATGCCCAGTTATCTGATTCAGTTGTCCTATAACGCCGAAACGCTGGCGTCCTTCATCAAGAAGCCGACCGACCGAACACCGGTGATTAGCAAACTGGCCGAGAAGCTGGGAGGCAAGCTGGTGGGGAGCTGGTTCTCCTTCGGGGATTACGACGCGGTGATCATCATCGAGGGGCCAGATTTGGTGAGCGCGGCGGCCTGCTCGTTGGCCGTTTCCGCGAGCGGCGCGTTCAAGGCGTTCAAGACTACCCCGCTGCTCGGCATCGAGGAGGGGATGGCGGCGATGAAGAAGGCCGGAAATCTGGGCTACAAGCCACCCAACGCCAAGAAGAAGTAGGCGGTGCGCTGGATACTGAGCTGGTGCTGCCGGTTTACGTCAGCTTGTGCAGCGATGTCTTGTCCGGGCCGGGGAAGCCGGTCGGGATGGGTACGGTGATGCGTCCGGTCGCGGCCCACTGGACGCCGCGCGTGAGCAGGGTTTGGAAGCCGATGCAGTCCAGATTGGGGCAGGGATCGCCGGCCCAGGTGTGGCCGAGCATGGTGGTGTAGACGCGGCCGAGGCCGTAGTCGCGCACCCAGTCCATAGGCTCGTTCTGGTTGGTGACGGGAGAGTGCGCGCAGGTGAGGATGGTGAGGCCCTCAGCCGGGCCGTGCTGGCCATGCGTCAACTGCTCGAAGGGGTGCATCCACACCGGCGGCATGCCCTGGGTGATGGGGTGGTGGGTGTCGCGCACGTGAACCTGGAAGTCGAGGTTGGCGGGATGGCCGGGTGCGTGGCCTTCGCCCTTGGGAATGTAGACGACGCTGTCATCTTCCGCGATGGCGATGCCGGTGCCGAAGGCTGCCGGACGCCAGCCGAGGCCGATCATCTGGTTGTAGGCAGGCCAGGGAGTGAAGGCATTGTTGGCAGCGTGGTAGGAGACGAGGCCTCCGCCGGCAACGACGTAGGCTTCGAGGGCTGCCTCGACCGGTGCGGGCCATTGAATGCCGGTGGGGGAGTCGCCGCCGTTGAAATTATTGACCACGACGTCGTAACGCGAAAAGACGGGACGCCAGATGTCCCACGCGGCGGGCGGGGCTCCGCGCGGAGGCGTGGTGGAGACGTCGAGGGTGAAGAGGCCGGTGGCGGAGAGGATCGCGGTGATCCCTTTTGTGGCAGTCTTCCAGTCGTGGTTGTTGATGCCGTCGACGATGAGGACGCGGAGTTTGGGCGCAGGCTTGGGCGCGGCGAATGCCTGCGACACCTGGGTGGCGGCGATGGCAACCAGGGAACGGAGGGTGAATTGGCGGCGGGAGAAGGTCATGATGGCTCCGGGATGAGGTCTTGAGCTGGACGGGGTTGATGGGCTAACCGTTGACGGGCTAAACCGTTGATGGGTTAAACCAGGCCGAGGGACTCCAGCGCGATGCCCGCGCCGCGCAAGTTCTCGGGCTTCATCTCCGAGTAGCTGCGCGAGAGGACGACGCCCTGCGCGCCTCCTTTGTAGGCTGCGAGGACGGCGTCGCGGACGCCTTCGGGGGTGCATTTGCTGTGGCCGCTGGCGGTGGGCACATCGATGTCGATGCCGGGATAGACAAGGGTGCTGGTTCCGGCGAACGAGTCAATGGTGCGTTTGGTTTCGCGGTAGACGTAGTCGGCGGAGAAGCCCGCGGCGGCGAGTTTGTCGAGCGGAGCTTCGTTGCAGTTGAGCACCTTGTACTCAAAGTCGAGCAACTCGGCGCGGGGCAGGTCGCCGTGGATGTTGGCGCCGACGCTCTCCATGTAGCTGATCATGCGTTCGCCGGCGCAGTTGTTGTAGAGCACCGGCTTGACGTAGTCGGTGAAGGGGGCCAACGCGGCAAAGTCCTGCTCGGCGCGGTAGATGGGGTTCCAGGAGGAGTTCTGCCAGATGTGCCAACCGGCCTGGAGGCTGGGGTTGATGGACTTCACCTTGGTGTGGAGGGCGCGGTAGGTCTCCTGCTGGCCATTGGTCCAGAAGCGCTCCCAGACGAGGATTTCGGGGTAGTCGAGCAGCAGGCGCCAGAAGGCGACGTAGTAGCCGTCGATGGGGCGCTGGTTGGCGCGGCCGGCGCCGACGTACTTTTCAAGCGCGAGGTAGCCCTGGCGGACGCGAGCGAAGTCGATGCCGAGGCGGCGGGCCTTGGCCTCACAGAACGAGCAGAAGCAGCATGTGGTGGCGGGATCCGCGCGCGCCCCATTGTGGTAGGCGCCGAGCGAGTAGCCGAGCGGGCCCTGGCGCTCCGAGCCGAACATAATGCCATCGACCGGGTAGCTGCGGGTGTAGTCCTCCACCAGGCCGAGCAGATAGTTGGTGTAGTTGGGATTGTTGAAGCATGGCCCGCCGGGATGGCGCGTGACGGGATGGCCGTCGAGGCCAACCTCCCAAAGCTTGTCCATATTTGGGACCTGGGGAAGGGTGTTGTCCTCGATGATCCAGCAGAAGGTCTTGATGCCGCGTTTGCGGGCAGCAGGAACGACGGTGGCGAGGATGTCCAGATTGGGGAAGTCGGTGGAGCGAGTGTCCTCGGGCTTGAGGATGGTGTCGTGGTAGTACTGCGGATGGACGGTGGCGAAGTTGCCGCCGCGGAAGGGCGCGGCGGGGCGGGCGTGGACGCGCTCCTCCATATAGGTGATGGTGTAGAGAAAGAGCGCGTTGACGTGGGCGAGGCGCTGGATGTCGTCGAGCACGCGGTCGACGCCCTGCGCGAGGATCTGGCCGATGTCCATCTGAATGCCGACGAAGGTGCGAGGCGCGGCGGGCGGCTGGGCCGGAGCCGAAGTGGCGGCGAGGGCGGCGGAGGCGCTGGTGAGGGCGGCGGACTTGATGAATTCGCGGCGGTCCATAGATTGTCCTTGAAGTTCCCGAGATAGCTTACCTCGGCAGGCGGATGTTCGGCTCTTTGGGAGTGATGGCCTGCCTCGCCGGAGGGACCAATGGGCCTGCCTGGGCTCGGGTGCAAAGCCTTCGCGGAGGTCTATACTGGACATTCGGCCTAACGGCGGAAGCGTACATTAGATTGATTCACAGAAGGGATTTGCAAAGCAATGTCTACCCCCGGAGCCGCAACGCCAGACGCGGCCAGCATCAAGCCCGCCACAGGGAAACTCGGCATTATGACTGCCGGTATGGGAGCGGTTTGCACCACGCTCATTGCCGGTGTTGAGGCGATCCGCCAGGGACTCGCCAAGCCCATCGGATCGCTGACCCAGATGGGGACCATCCGGCTGGGGAAACGCACCGACGCCAACAGCCCGCTGATCAAGGACTTTGTTCCGCTGGCCAAGCTGGATGACCTGGTGTTTACCGGGTGGGACATCTTCGGCGGCAATCTGTACGACGCCGCGCGGACGGCGCAGGTGCTGGATCGCGATCAGTTGGAGCAGATTCGGCCGTATCTGGAGTCGATTGAGCCGATGCCTGCGGCGTTCGATCAGTATTACGTCAAGCGCCTCCACGGCAAGCGGATCAAGCAGGGCAAGAACAAGTGCGATCTGGCCAGCCAGATCCGCAACGACATTGCCGAGTTCAAGACCAAGACCGACCGCCAGGTGCTGATCTGGACCGGCTCGACCGAGATCTTCATGGAGCCTTCGGCGGTGCATCAGTCGCTGGCGGCGTTCGAGAAGGGGCTGGACGAGGACGATCCGGGCATCGCGCCGTCGCAGCTATATGCGTGGGCGGCGTTGAAGGAGGGCATCCCGTTCATCAACGGAGCGCCCAACCTGACGGTGGACATTCCCGCGATGAACGAGCTATCGCGCAAGATGAACGCGCCGATCTGCGGCAAGGACTTCAAGACCGGCCAGACGATGATCAAGAGCGTGCTGGCACCTGCGTTCAAGACGCGTATGCTGGGGGTTTCCGGGTGGTACTCGACCAACATTCTGGGCAATCGGGACGGCGAGGTGTTGGACGATCCGGAGTCGTTCAAGACCAAGGAGGAGTCGAAGCTGGGCTTGCTGGAGATGATCCTGCAGCCGGAGCTGTACCCCGACCTTTACAAGGATATTTTCCATAAGGTCCGCATTAACTATTACCCACCGCGTGGTGATAACAAAGAGGGTTGGGACAACATCGACATCTTCGGGTGGCTCGGTTACCCGATGCAATTGAAGGTGGATTTCCTGTGTCGGGACTCGATTCTGGCGGCTCCTCTGGCGCTGGATCTGTGTCTGTTCATGGACTTGGCCGCGCGGACCCCGAGCCTGCGCGGGCTGGGCATCCAGGAGTGGCTGAGCTTCTACTTCAAGGCGCCGGACAGCGCCAAGGGCGTTTATCCGGAGCACGACTTGTTTATCCAGTCGATGAAGATGAAGAACACGCTGCGCCACATTATGGGGCAGGACCTGATTACGCACCTCGGCCTCGACTACTACGAAGGATAGGCGGGGACCGAACGATGACCGAACGCGCGGAGGACCTACAGTTAGAGGCCCTCCGCGCGTTCACCTTTTTGTCTTGGCTGAGGCAGGACTGGGGTGGCGTGCTGATCGTTGCGTGCGGGCTGGGGCAGGGCGGCTCGGCGCTGTCGATTGCGGGCAATGTCGCGGGAGCGGGGTGCCTGGCGATCGACCAACGCGCGGAGGTTTGCAGGGCGGCGGTGCGCAGCGGGGCATGCGACTTTGTCGTGAACACGGTGGATGAGGCGCTGCGGATCCTGAAGAACGAGATTCGCAAACGCCAGCCGGTGAGCGTGGCGCTCTCAATGGATGAGGCGGCGGCGCTACAGGAACTGCTTGAACGCGGAGTCCAGCCTGAGATGTTCGCGGCGTTCGGCGAAGGGGCAGTGATTGCGGAAGACGCGGCGCTGCGGTTCGGCGCACTCGGTGCTGTGGTCGCCAATTTCGGTCAAGGGTCAGGCATCGGCGTCGATGTGGACGCACGGCTCGGAGAGTTCACAGCGCAGCGAGGACTCAGTTCAGCGGTCTTGTTGTTTCATGACGGCGAGCAGCTTCGAGTCAGAGATGCCGAATTGCTACAACTCATTCCTCCCGACGATCCGCGCAGGCGCTGGCTGACCGCTGCTGCTCGATTCTTTCATCGCGAAAGACCGCACCGGCGGGTTGTGTATCTGACATCAGCCGAGCGCGAGAGGCTTGGGGTATAGGTTTCGGGGTCGCGGGTCAGTTTGAAAGGCTGACCTCAGGGGCTAAAGCCCGTACCTTTCAAAACGGTGAACTGTCCGTCTGCATGATGCACTACGCCAAGAGACCCTATTCGGCCACGGCCAGCAGGCGGGGCCAGAGCGCTTTGACTCCGGTAGGAGTGTTGGCGGAGACGGGGAGGACTTCGCCCACCTCGTGCTCGCGTTTGAGGGCAGCGAGCGACTTGGCCAGCGCGTTGTTGGAGAGCCGGTCGGACTTGGTGCCGACCACCAGGTAGGGGCGCTGGGTCTGCTTGAAGTAGTCGATGAGTTGTTTGTCGCTAGGCTGGGGCGGAATGTTGGTGTCGACCAGGCAGACGGCGAGGGCGAGGGTCTCGCGCTCGGCGAGGTAGGGTTCGATGAATTTGGGCCACTCGGCGGAGATGGACTTGGATATCTTGGCGTAGCCGTAGCCGGGCAGATCCGCGAAGATGAGCGTGGGGCGCTGCTTCAACTTTTCACCGGTGCCCTCGTGCAGGGCGAAGAAGTTGATGGCGCGGGTGCGGCCGGGGGTGGAGGAGGTGTGTGCCTGCTTCGATCCGAGCAGTGCATTGATGAGCGACGACTTGCCGACGTTGGAGCGGCCGAGGAAGGCGATCTCGGGCGCGGCGAAGGTTTTCGCCGGAGTGGGGAAGTGGGCGACATCGGTGGCGGAGAGCAGGAATACCGGCGTCAGTCGCATCGATCCAGTCTACGCTCCAGTTCTACGGGCATCCGCCGAAGATGTGACGTTCCAGAGTCGGGGCGGGGGTTTTTGCTTCGCGAACACTCGCAGTCAAGATAGGCTTTCGATAGCCCTGCAGCCAAGACCCCAGACCGACATGCTGACTATTGGCCGAACGAAGGAGAACAGCGTCATGCACTCCCCCTTTGGGCCCCGCAAGTTTCGTCATCACATGTTGAGCGAGATCTATGAGCAGCCGGCGGCGATTGCGCGCACGCTGGAGCATTATCTCGAACTGTCCAGCGGCGTGCCCGCGTTCCGCGATGAGCCGCTGCATCAGGCGGCCGCGCTCTTCCGCCAGCATTCCGAGCTGATCATCGCGGCCAGCGGATCGAGCCGGCACGCGGGCCTGGCCGCGGAGATTCTGTTCGAGGACCTGGCCGGCCTGGCCGTCGACGTGGAGTATGCGGGCGAGTATGCCTGCCGTTCGACCACGGCGCGACGCCATCCGGAGCGTCCCAGCCCGGTGCTGGTGCTGTCGCAGTCGGGCGAGACGGCGGACACGCTGGCGGCACTGCGCGAGGCGAACCAGCGCGGGCATCCCACGATTGCCGTGACCAACGTTGCGGACTCGACCATGACGCACGAGGCGGGGATCGCGCTGCCCACGCTGGCCGGTGAAGAGCTGGCGGTGCCGGCCACCAAGAGCTTTACCACGCAGCTTGCGTTGATGCTGGTGCTGGCGTTGCTGGCCGCGCGCGAACGGGGCGCGCTTGCAGACGAGGAGATTGAGACGCGACTGGCCGCGCTGGCGCGCATACCGGGGTCGATTGCCGCGCAACTGCCGGCATGGGAGCGGAAGATCTCCGGGCTGACACCGGCGTACACGGACGCACGCAGCTTCCTGTATCTGGGGCGAGGCGTTCACTATGCGATTGCGCGGGAGGGCGCGCTGAAGCTGAAGGAGTCCAGCTACCTGCACGCCGAGGGCTATCCCAGCGGCGAGTTGAAGCATGGGCCGAATGCGCTGGTCTCTGCGAAGACCCCGGTGGTGGTGCTGGCGACGGTGGACTACGACGATCCCGAGTCGCTGCTGCGCTACGAGAAGACGGTGTCGCTGCTGTATGACCTGCGCGAACAGCATGCTCACGTGATTGCGCTGGCCAACCCCGGCGATGGCACCATTGCGACCCTGGTGTCGCACACCATCACGGTCGACCGGGCGGCGGAGTCGCTGATGCCGATCTCGGAGATCGTGCCGCTGCAGCTGTTCGCGTACTTCATGGCAGTGCGCCACGGCGTGGATATGGACTGCCCACGCAACCTGACCAAGGCCGTGACGGCGGAGTAGAGGATTTCGACCCGCCGATGCACGTTCCCATTTTGAGTCGTCCTTGACCCAATGTTCAACATCGCTCCGCGCAGCGGGAGTAGGGTTGATGTATGCCTCCGGACACATGCTTACGTGTAAGCAGCGGAAGTCTGCGTCCGGGCGAGGGACCGAGGGCCATCGATGTCCGATACAGATACAGTTGCAGGAGTATTGTCGCAGGTGCAGTTGCGGAAGGGCCAGAACGGAGACCGTGGCGCACAGGCTCTGGCCGAATCGTTTCTGGCGAACCTGCTGTTTGTGCAGGGAAGGACGCTGGAACGGGCGACCATCAACGATTTGTACATGGCCCTGGCCCACACCGTGCGCGACCGGCTGGTGGAGCGTTGGATGTCCACGGTGCAGAACTACCGGGCACAGGATGTGCGCGTGGTGTGCTACCTGTCGGCGGAGTTCCTGACCGGGCCGCACCTGGCCAATAACCTGATCAATCTTGATATTTACAAGGACGCCGAGCAGGCGATGCAGGACCTGGGGCTGGACCTGAATGCGCTGATCGAGCAGGAGGAGGAGCCGGGGCTGGGCAACGGCGGGCTGGGGCGGCTAGCGGCCTGCTTTATGGATTCGCTGGCTACACTGGACATTCCCGCCATTGGCTACGGGATCCGTTACGAGTACGGCATCTTCGACCAGGAGATTCGCGACGGCTGGCAGGTGGAGACGACGGACAAGTGGCTGCGCTTCGGCAATCCGTGGTCGCTGGAGCGGCCGGAGGACGTCTTTGAGGTGAAGTTGGGCGGCCACACCGAGATGCACACCGACGCGGGCGGACAACTGCGGGTGCAATGGATTCCGCAGAGGATGGTGCGCGGCGTGCCCCACGATACGCCGATTCAGGGCTACAAGACCAACACCGTGAATACCATGCGGCTGTGGGCGGCGCAGGCCGTCGAGTCGTTCAACCTGGGGGTCTTCAACACCGGTGATTTTCTGGGCGCGGTTGCGGACAAGGTGTCGTCGGAGAACATCTCGAAGATCCTGTATCCGAACGATGAGGCACTGCAGGGCAAGCAGCTGCGGCTGGAGCAACAGTTCTTCTTCGTCTCCTGCTCACTGCAACACATCCTGGGCATACAGATGAAGGCTAACCGTCCGTTGGACGAACTGCATCGCAGCTTTGCCATCCAGATGAACGATACCCACCCGGCGATCTCAGTTGCGGAGCTGATGCGCCTGCTGATGGATGAGCACCAGATGGAGTGGGAGGCAGCGTGGCGGGTGACTCAGCATACGCTCTCCTACACCAACCACACGCTGCTGCCGGAGGCGCTGGAGCGATGGCCGCGGAGCCTGTTTGGCTCGCTGCTGCCGCGGCATCTGGAGATCGTCGACGAGATCAACCGGCGGCATCTTGAGGTGGTGCGGAAGACGTTTCCGGGCGATGAAGCGCGGGCGGAGCGGCTGTCGCTGATCGACGAGAGCGGCGAGCGCTACGTGCGCATGGCCAACCTGGCGTCGCTGGGGAGCCACGCGATCAACGGCGTCGCCGAGTTGCATACGGCGCTGTTGAAGAGCAGCGTGCTGCACGATTTCTTCATGTTGTCGCCGGAGAAGTTCAGCAATAAGACCAACGGGGTGACGCCGCGCCGCTGGATGGTGTTGAGCAATCCCGGCCTGGCCAAGCTGCTGACGGCGCGGTTGGGCGCGGGATGGATCCAAGACCTGGACAAGCTGCGCCGGCTGGAGGTGCTGGCCGACGACGAGGAGCTGCATGACGAATGGAGGGCGGTGAAGCAGCACAATAAGATGGAGCTCGCCCGATACATTCAGGAGAACCTGGGCTTCAGCGTCGATCCCGATTCGATGTTCGACGTGCTGGTGAAACGGATTCATGAGTACAAGCGCCAGCACCTGCAGGTGCTGCACGTGCTGACCATGTATCACCGCATTTTGCGCAATCCCGGCATGGAGGTGGTGCCGCGCACGTTTGTGTTCGGAGGCAAGGCCGCGCCCGGCTACCGCATGGCCAAGCTGATCATCAAGCTGATCCATTCGGTCGGCGAGAAGATCGACCAGGACCCGCAGGTGCAAGGCAGGCTGAGGGTGGTATTTCTGCCCAACTTCAGCGTAAGGCTGGGGCACCGGGTGTACCCCGCGGCGGACCTGTCGGAGCAGATTTCATTGGCCGGCAAGGAGGCCTCCGGGACCGGCAACATGAAGTTCCAGATGAATGGCGCGATCACGATTGGCACCCTCGACGGCGCCAATGTCGAGATCCGGAAAGAGGTGGGCGCGGAGAACTTCTTCCTGTTCGGACTGACGACTCCGGAGGTGGAGCAGCAGTTGCGGGCGGGATACCACCCGCGCGCGATCTACGAGTCGAACGCCAACCTGAAAGAGGCGATCGATTCGCTGAGCAGTGGCGAGTTCTCCCATGGCGACCGCAGCCTGTTCGCGCCGCTGGTCAACTCGCTGCTGGAGAAGGATGAGTACATGCTGTTCGCGGACTATCAGTCGTACATCGATTGCCAGGACCGCGTGGACGAAGCCTACAAGAACCAGGAAGCGTGGACGCGGATGTCGATCATGAATGTGGCCCGCAGCGGCAAGTTCTCCTCCGACCGGGCGATCCGCGACTACTGCTCCGACACCTGGAAGACGTGGCCGGTGAAGATCCAGCTGTAGCCGTCGGGGTGGTCCATCCGCGTGGCGGCGGTGATGGCGGGCACTGCGTCTGTCGCCCCTGGGGTCTAAGCTTTAGGATTCTCCTGCCGCATGGCGACAGCTACCCAACTCGCTGAAAGCTCTACGGTCGCGCAGACTGCGGCAGGCAGTGGGGTGGTTTCGCCATCGGCGAACCCTTGGATTGTCGCCATATCGGTGATGCTGGCGACGTTTATGGAGGTGCTGGATACGGCGATCGCCTCGGTGGCGCTGCCGTATATCGCCGGATCGCTGGCGGCGTCGAACTCCGAAGCGACCTGGGTGCTGACCAGCTACCTGATCGCCAATGCGGTGATCCTGCCGGCGAGCAACTGGTTTGCGCTGCGCTTTGGGCGCAAACGGTTCCTGATGTCGTGCGTGGTGCTGTTTACCATTGCCAGCTTCTTCTGCGGCGCGGCGCCGACGCTGGGGCTGCTGCTGGTGGCGCGGGTGCTGCAAGGGGCTGGCGGCGGAGCGTTGCAGCCGCTCTCGCAGGCGATCCTGCTGGAGAGTTTTCCGCCGGCCAAGCGGGGCGCGGCGATGGCGCTGTTCGGGTTCGGCGTGGTGGTGGCGCCGGTGCTGGGGCCGACCCTGGGCGGATGGCTGACCGACACCTATAGCTGGCGCTATGCGTTCTACATCAACATCCCGGTGGGAGCGCTGGCGATCTTCATGATCAACCGGTATGTGCACGATCCGGCGTACGTGCGCAACGCCAAGCCGGGCGCGTTCGACAATCTGGGATTCGGCCTGCTCTGCCTGTGGAGCGGATGCCTGCAGGTGGTCCTGGATAAGGGGCAGGAGGTGGACTGGTTTGGAGCGCCATGGCTGCGCTGGGCGACACTGGTGCTGGGCATCTCGCTGGTCTGGTTCGTCCGCCACTGCTGGCACGCGCGGGCGCCGCTGGTGAATCTGCGGGTGCTGCGCAACCGCAACTTTGCCGTGGGTTGCCTGCTGATCTTCATGCTGGGATTCACCATCTACATCACCATCACCGTGCTGCCGCTGTTCTACCAGGAGGTGATGGGTTATACGGCGCTGGCTGCCGGCCTTGTGGTGGGGCCGCGCGGCATCGGGTCGATGCTGGGACTGCCGATGATCGGCGCCATCGCCAACAAGGTCGACAACCGCTATGCAATGAGCGCGGGATTTATCGTCTTCGGGATATGCACGCTTTGGTTCTCGTTCGTCAACCTGGGGATCAGTCCGCTGACGCTGCTGGCGCCGATCATGATTACCGGCTTTGCGCTGAGCTTCGTCTTTGTTCCCATCTCGAATATGGCGGTCTCGACCTTGAGCGACGACCGCATCGGAAACGCGACTTGCGTCTTCAACCTGCTGCGCAATATCGGCGGGTCGATCGGGATCGCCTTGGCGCAGACGTTTCTGGTCCGCCGCACCAACTTCCACGAGACCCTATTGGCGGCTGATTTACCTAGCAGCAATCACCACCTGCAGCAGCAGTTGCAAGCGGCCGGAGCATATCTGGGACAGCACTTTGGCGCGGCGGCTGGGCAGCCCGCGGCGCTGGGATTGACCTACCGCGAATTGGAGCAGCAGGCGATGCTGCTGTCGTTTATCGATGTCTTCCGCTGGACCGCAGTGTCGATCTTCAGCGCGGCGGCGATGGTGTGGTTGTTCCACAAGGTGAAGCCCCATGCCGAGG
>Ga0302320_10010624_pt1 | contig 19600 bp, 15 predicted proteins | sample Bog_T0_3_FD_202130 | JGI IMG/M metagenome (GOLD analysis project Ga0302320, IMG submission 202130) | Peat permafrost microbial communities from Stordalen Mire near Abisko, Sweden - Bog_T0_3 | ecosystem: Environmental > Terrestrial > Soil > Wetlands > Peat | place: Sweden: Abisko, Stordalen Mire... | reverse complement strand
CAAACCTGCCAGCCGCTCGATCTCCGCACGGCTACGACGACAAACCAACACTCCAGCGTCCACACTCATGACCAGAGTTCATCACAAACACTCAGCAGCAAAAAAGGTGTGTTCCTCGGACGCTTACGATGTAGCGGCGACCTATGCCCCGGAGCGGACGCAGATCTCCGTAAGCCCCAACGACGGCTTCTGGCTCCAGGGAGGCGGCGTGGAGGCGGCGGTGAACTTCCAGCGGGGTCTGGGCCTGGTCGCCAGCGTCTCCGGGGGACACGCGTCCAACGTTACGCCCGGCGTGGACGTGAACAAGGTCGTCGTTCTGGGCGGCGAGCGGTACACGCACACGGTCTGGAGACCGCGAAAGGGACCGGCGCGGGACCGGCATCTGGAACTCTTCGGCCAGTGGCTCTTCGGCAGCGTGCATGGGTTCGGCGGTGTTTATCCGGCCAGCGGTGGTGTCAAGTCCAGCGCCACCGCCTTTGCCATGCAGGCCGGTGGCGGCATGAACCTGGCGCTCTCAAGGCACTTCGGCCTGCGCCTGCTGGATGTGGAGTTTTTGCAAACCGCGCTGCCCAATAATGGATCCATCACGCAGAACGACCTTCGCCTGGCCACCGGAATCACAGTCCACTTTGGTGCTTCGACCGCGCACCGGTAACGACTGCGCGTCTACTGCGCGCCTACCACTCGTCCGTGCAGGATGGTCTGGCGCAGCTCGCCTGTGGCAGAGTAGAGGTTGAAGTTTGCGGGGCGTCCAACCGCGACTTCAGTGAGGTTGTCGAGGCCCAGCATTCGCGGTAAGGTCGGTCCCAGGCATCGGAGTTCCCGGTTTATATGCATTATCACCGTCTAAATCGATATCAGTTTACACCGACAATCTTGGTGCCCTTTCAAGCTGCGGCTGGCTGGCACTTCTGATAAAGCCGTCTGAGAGATTAGGGCCGTCGCTCCGGGTAGTGTATGACTCTCCAATTGATGCAAGTGCGGACGATGTGCCGGAGTTAGAAACCTTGCTCAAGATGGGGTCATTGATTGACAGAAGGAGTTTGCTGGCGGGGACGCTCGTCGTAATAGACGATGAGCAAGTGGTTCTCACAAGTTCAAGACTTGAAGTTGAATCGGCGCGACATTCCTATTCTGCAAGGATTGGAGTGGCTTTGCGTGGGCAAGCTGTCGCGGTCAACCTCCTAAACATTCTTGACCAGCCGCCGATCAATCCGTCAAGCACAGCGAAAGGATGACTCTATCCTTGGCGGAGCCACAAATTAAGCTTCTCACGTGAACTGCCCATCTGCATTGTCGAAGAACTCGTTCCGTTGCTTCCAAATGATGCTGATGTTCAGCTCGGAAAGCCATCCGAACAACGAGGTATCTGGTTTTCTTGGCAGGAGTATGGCCATCTTGGGGCTGCCGAGGTCAGCCCTGCCGAGATAGGAATAATCCAGGAGTTGCCCTACCGCCATCCGAATATATTCGCGCTTCGTCGAGGATTTGGCTTCAACTAGATTCCGCCGAGCTTCTTCATATGCATCGCACCTAAGGCCTCGATAACACGCTACATTCAATTGGCGGTTCTTGCCGAGAAGCCATTTGTGATACTGACCAACGAGTTCTTCCTCGACTTTCTTCGCCTTCCGGACCATCTCACGCGTTCTCACCTCAAACTCAAGTTTGTTGGAAGACGAAAGGGGGCCGAGTGAGGTGACGGCGTCAGGCACACGCGATTTGGATCGGCGGTTGCCAGTCGCGTAGACGAGCTCGTTCAGCATCCAGTTGCAAATGGTCTTGTGATCGCGATTCGCATGCGGCCTCAACTGACGCAACGCAATCGTGTGGAAGAGGGCACTCATTATCGGTATTTGGGCCGGTGGAGTGCTCATCGAAGCGAAGGGTGAGAGTTTACGGAGAGATCCTTGCCATTTGTCCTTTTCCGGCGCGGTAAAGCCTCGCACTGTCTTTTGAAAGGCTCCCTTTACAATCCCGAACCCGACAACTTCAGCTTGGTTCCGGTGCCGTCGCGCGATCAGAATGACATCGCCCTGCGAGACTGTATGAGCGAACTTATATCCTATCCCCTTGTGTTTCCGCTCGTCCGGACCGTATCCCATGAAAGCTGCGCTTTGTTTGACACTCGCCTGCTTCCAATCCTCAACTGTCTTGCTGCTGTTCATCACGTTTGGCGAGACAACCCAGAATTGTCTGCCGTCAACTGGAAGTGGCGACGACCTATCGCTTGCCTTGACGGATTTATCAGAACCGTCAGGTGACGCGCCAGAGCGAGCACGCTTTTTAGCGATCTTGAAGCCCTTGTGTTCAAGGAATTCGTTAGTCTGCTCTCCACCTCGGAAGCCGCGAAGCAGGCCGGACACCGGATTGACAAAGCTGTGGGCCAAAGCCACAACGTATTTTGGAGGGTATCTCTTCCCTCTGTACAAAACGTCGTATCCGGTGGACTCTCGATGGGGCGGGAGCGTCCCAGCTTTCTCTATCGCATCAAGTGCTTTCGTGATGTGTTCCCGCTGAATTGTCTGCGGAATCGGCATAGCCTTGCTCTCCGTTTCCTTCCCGTCCAGGGAAACTCCTCATTTTCCAAGTAACCTTATGGTGTCCGCAAGTCCGCCGCGATCAGCGCAAACTCATCCAGAGCCGCCTGCAGATCCTCCATGATCTCAGCCGCGATCACGTCGGGAGCGGGCAGGTTCGCGGCGTCTTCCAGGCTGTCATCCTTCAGCCAGAAGATGTCCAGGCTGGCCTTGTCGCGCTTCACCAGTTCGTCGTAGCTGAAGCAATGGAAGCGCTCCGACTCCTTCCGCTTATGCCGGTTCTCTGCCTTATAGCACGCCACAAAGTCGTCCAGGTCCTCGCGCCGCAGAGGGTTCGTTTTCAGCGTGAAGTGCTCGTTCGTCCTGAAGTCGTAAATCCAGACTTGCTTCGTCCAGGCCTTCTCGCTGGCAATCTTGCGGTCGAAGAACAGCACGTTTGCCTTTACACCTTGTGCGTAGAAGATGCCGGTCGGCAGCCTCAGGAGCGTATGGACATCACACTCCTTCAGGAGACGACGGCGGATCGTCTCCCCCGCGCCGCCTTCAAAGAGCACGTTGTCCGGCACGACGATCGCCGCCCTTCCGTCGATCTTCAGGATCGACCGCACATGCTGGAGGAAGTTGAGCTGCTTGTTGCTCGTCGTGGCCCAGAAGTCGTCACGCGCAATCGTAATCCCCTCGCGCTGTTCCTCGCCGTCCTCGCCGATCACGGTGACACTCGACTTCTTCCCGAACGGCGGATTCGTCAGCACCATCTCGTATTCGCGCGAGCCCCTGCTAATCAGAGCATCCGCCACATTCACCGAGTTCTCTCCACCCACGCCGTGTAAGAACAGATTCATGGCGCAGAGCCGGGCCGCAGCATCCACAATCTCGGTCCCAGACAGTGACTTTTCTTTCAGGAACCGTTTCTCATCCTTGTCGAGCGTGTAGTTGTGGCTGATGTAGTCGTGCACGGCGAGCAGGAAACCTCCGGTCCCGCATGCCGGGTCGTGGACGAGTTGCCCCGGCACTGGCCGCATTACATCCACGATGGCCTGGATCAGGGCACGCGGGGTGAAGTACTGTCCCGCGCCGCCCTTCACGTCGGCAGCATTCTTCTCCAGCAGCCCCTCGTAGGCATCGCCCTTCACGTCCACACCGAGAGTGGTCCACTGCTCTCGGCCAATCAGGTCCGTCACCAGCCGTTTCAACTTGGCAGGGTCCTGAATCTTGTTCTGCGCCTTGCGGAAGATCGTGCCCAGCAGTCCGGACTTCTTCCCCAACTCCACCAGGATGTGCCGGTAGTGCTGATCCAGTGCGTCACCGTCCAGCCGCTCCAGGCTCTGCCAATCGAGATCGCGCGGGATAATTACAGCCTTCCCCGGCATCATCTTCTGCCGCTCATCGGCCATCTTCAGGAAGAGCAGGAAGGTGAGCTGCTCAATGTAGTCCTGATAGGAAAGGCCGTCATCCCGCAGAATGTTGCAGTAGTTCCAAAGCTTCTGGACGATTGCGTTACTGGTCATTGAGGCTCTCCATGATTCGCGCCCGTGAAAGAAAGCCCGGGTGCGCCGCCCTGGCACTTCGGGCAGAGGCGTAGGTGAATATCACTGCCGTTCGCGCCGTAAACGTGCCCGCAGTCTGAGCAGCCAAGCTGATACACCGACTGCATGTGATCGCTGCCAGGCAGACCGGTGTTGCGGATCACGACTTGCCTGTTTCGATTCACAAAGCCGGGTTGCGTAGTCTTCGCATCAGGCATGGACGAACTCCTGTCGGCGGCGGCGTGCAACCGTCGTGGATCCCGTCGCACTACGTTCGGCGCGGATGCGCTCCAGAAGCACCGAGGCGGGTTCGTCGTTTGGATCTTGAGTAGTTAATCGGCCGGAAAACGCCGCTTCCAGGATGCTTCTCCGGAGGCTTGCCAGTCTCCGCAATGAAGTATCTAGCTGTGTCTCCAATGCGTGAATGCAGGAAAAATGCCGGTCAAGTTCGGCGGCGATACGCTCTTGTTCCTGTATCGGCGGTAATGGGACCGGGACACTGTTGCAGTTATCCTTATTGAGGTAAGCAATAGTGGTCGCAGTTGAAAGCGAGCGCATGTAGTCAACCTGCGTGCGCAAGGCATACGCAAAGTATTTGGCTGTCAACCAACTGGGGATAAGAAAGGCATGGAGCTGCTGGTTGATCACTGAAGGAAACTTCAGCACTGCCGTGATCCCAAAACGTCCCACGCAACTCATAACTACGCTACCCTCGGGGATCAGCCTCGCCCGATAGCGCGACACCTCTTCCATTGAAAGGCCCAATCCAGAATCGGAAATTCCAACCTCGATATCCTCAGTGAAATCAGGCAGTGTGAGCCACGGGATAGGTCCGGTGAACGACTTCGGTTTGTCGCGATTCGGGACGACGCAGTCGAAGGCGTAACCGATTCTGGTCCAACACCATCCTTCTCGCGGAATGGGTTGCTCCCCCGTGATCGGCACGGCTGGCTCTTTGTACTTCCGCTTCCATGCGTCATCCTTTGGAGGCTTGCCGCAGGCGATCAACTTCGCGAGGGTGTCGGCTTCCCAGCGAGCGCGGCGCTCGCGGAGGATGCGTTCGAGGAGCTTGTCTGCCGGTTCGTACTCGCGGCCTTCCTTGCGGGCGAGTTCTGCTTCCGCCGGAACCAGACGGCCTTCACATGCTGCATTCAGCACGGACGCGCGATAGCGTTTCAGGTTCGCCTGCACCCGCTTCAGCGCCGTCGTCGCCGCATCCAGCCGCGAAAACTGCTTCTCAATTTCAGCGACGATCCGGTCTTGCTCCTCTCTTGGGAGTAGCGGCGCATGCATTGCTCGCACGTGCTGCAGATTCACTCTTGGCCGAGTTGTACCCTTTGTGAGCCTCTTGAATTCATCTTGTATGTGGCTGGAGTTGATGGCATACATCACTGCCGACTTATTTAGAGAGGGGTGAAGTCTTATCCGGACGATGTCGGCAACGATGATGCCGGGAGGGAAGTCTGAAGGGACGATGCAGGCTTCGCCAAGCGGGTCGCCCAGCTTCGTCACGAGTAGGTCACCGGGCAGGTAGGAATGTCGAGCGAGGCTGCGTGCCTTATCCTCGCTTACAAACTTGATGTTCTTTTCGACAAATTGTGCTGGAGTTACATTCTGGAGCCGAATAATCGGTGTTCCCTCACTGATGTACTCAGAAGCCTTCAAATTGGAGCCGAAAGGCCCGTCGACAATATCGTTCTTGGGATTTCTCACCAGTTCATCGAGTCGCACCAGACACCAGGACGCAGGCAGTGCGTTTACATTCGATTTCATGCCGCCAGTACCTCATTCAATTCACTGAGCAATGGAAAGAACCTGTCTCCGAAGACCTGCTGTGCCTTGCCTAGGCCACCCCACTGCACGAATGGATCAAGGTCGAAGTCATCTTCATCCACAGCGAGACTCGCTGCAATGTGATCGCGAATCGCCTGCAACCAGCGAAGCTGATCGGCTGTGAACGACACTCCTGCGCTCTGCTGCTGTTTGAGCCAGCCAGAGAAGCGCTCTTCCAACTCGGACCGGCGTGGCATGAGTTCATCCTTCTGCTTAAGCGCGAAGCGCACCAGGTTGACCAGGTCGGCAGCTACCTCTGTCTTGCTACCGTGAACATGCGAGCTGTCGATCCGCTGGTAAGCATGCCAGAGCTGGTCGGGAGTCGCACGCGGGCTGCCGTCCATCGGTTTCTCAAGGATGCTGGCCAGCGCTTTCACCTGCTTGAGCGATAGCCCGGCTGCATACGGCTTGCTGTAGAGAATCTGCAACACTTCAATCTCGTCTTTATTGTCCCGGATGAACTGCTCAAACGTCTGAACCATGCGCAGGGCGCGTTCCAGCACCACCTCCGCCGGGCCAGCCTCAAGCAGTTGATCCTGATTCACAGTATCGATAATCTGCTCATAACTCTTCTTTACGCTCAGGATCAGGTTGCGCAGCCCGGGGTTTCCCGACAACGGCTTCGCCGCCTGCTGTAGAAGCTGCTTGCGGGCCAACGCAATCTGCTCTTCGGTCGGTTCGTTCGTGTCGTTCGCTACACGCGCGGCTTCGACGTGCCGGTCTGGGTCGAGCGCGGAGACGATCTCGCTGGCAATGGCGCAGAGCGGCTGCCCCTGCGCGGCGTCATTGAGAGCCGTCCGATCATTTGGGGTGAGCTGCCGATCCAGGCGCGAAAGCCGGGATGCGATGGAGCTGAGAACATCCGGCTCGCGGTTGCCGAACGTGACCAGCTCGAACAACTTGTCCAGGCTGACGTTCCGCTTCTTTTCGAGCGGCTGCACATCCTGCATCTTCTCCGGTTCGAGCCCAACGGCGTCGATGATGACAAAGTGGTCCTTCGAGGTGCCGTCCGGAGTGACGCTCCTCAGTTCCGTCGCGGTGACGGTCCGCGCCCCGCGCCCCTTCATCTGCTCAAACATCGTCCGGCTCTTCACCGCCCGCATGAACATCACGATCTCCAGCGGCTTGATATCCGTGCCGGTGGCAATCATGTCCACGGTGACCGCGATGCGCGGGTAATAAGCAGTCCGGAATTCGCTCAGCAGGTGCTCCGGTTTCAGGCCGCTGGAAACCCACTCGTCCGCCTCATATTCGTTGCCTTCCTTGTCTGTCTTCTTTACCCGGACCTTCGCCGCGCCGGTGCGATACGTGATTTTCTGGGCAAACTCATTACCTTTCCCAAACTCCTCCCGCAGGATCTGCACGATATCGTCGGCATGGCTATCGTCCTTGGCAAAGATAAGAGTCTTCGGTACCTCCGTTCTGCCAGGGAAGATGTCGGTCGAGAGCCGATCCCGGAACGTGCGTACGATGGTGCGAATCTGATCCGGAACGACGACACGGCGATCAAGCTCATCGGAGTCGTAAGGAATGTCCTGGTCGGCGAGTTCCCACCGAACCTTTCTCGTCTGCCGGTCTCGATAATCCACCTGATATCCGGCGTTGATGATGTTTCCCTGCTCGGAGATGAGCGTGCGTATGGTGTAAAGGTCAAAATCGACATTTACACCATCCGCAACGGCCTGCTCGTACGGGTACTCTACGACGAGGTTCTGATGAAAGAAACCCATCGTCTGCTTGGATGGCGTTGCTGTGAGTCCGATCAGCGAGGCATCGAAGTACTCCAGCACCTGCCGCCACTGGTTATAGATGGAGCGATGACACTCATCCGTGACGATAAAGTCGAAGGTGTCAATCGGGATCGCCGGGTTATAGATGATCGGCTCCGGGGCATTCTTGAGCATTTCGAGCGATGCCCCGGATAGCTCATCCAGCTCCGGCTCTAGCTCTTCTCCTTTGAGCATCGAGAACAGACGCTGGATGGTCGAAATGCAGACCTTGGCCACCGGATCGATCCGGTTCGACTGCATGTGCTGGACGTTGTATAGCTCCGTGAAGATCCGCCCGTCATCCGGTGTACGGAACGCCTGAAATTCTTTCAGCGCCTGTCGACCGAGGTTCCCGCGATCAACCAGGAAAAGCACACGTCGCGCTCCCGCAAACTTGATCAGGCGATAGAGGAAGTTGCAGGCCGTGTATGTCTTCCCGGCACCAGTGGCCATCTGGATGAGGGCGCGTCGGCGTCCCTGACGCAGGGAGTCTTCCAGGGAGTGGATGGCTGTGATCTGCGCGGGCCGAAGCCCTTCCTCGATCAGCGTTGGCATCGACCGCAGGCGAGCTTTCGGAGTGGACCCCGTCGACTGAACCTCATCCGCCAGCCACCGTGCCAGCGTATCAGGCGTGTGAAAGCAGAAAACAGGACGGCTGCTCGCGTCCGGCTCCAACAGATTAGTAAACCGCGTCTCCACACCGGTCGACTGGTAGCAGAAAGGGAGCGGGCGGAACGGGGCAGGCAACGCCTCGGGGATACCTTCGCTGTACTTCTTGGTCTGGGTCTCCACCCCGGTGAGGGTCGAACCCTCCTTTTTTGCCTCAATCACTCCGGCGGCAACGCCATCCACGAACAGAAGATAGTCAGCCTCGCCGTAGCCCCGCCCCAGTGCAAACTCTCTGATGGCAACGCCGGGGGCCGCATCGATGTTCGCATCGGTACGGTTCTGAACGGTCCATCCGGACGCTGTCAGCAGTCCGTCAATGGTTTGCCTGGCATTCTCTTCGGGCGTCATTAGGGCATCCGTGATTGTAAACATCAAGTGTACAGCGGGCCATATTTGTTCATGGCCCGCTGTACTGGCCCGGTACTCCGCCGCACTCAGAGTCTCTACAGCGCATCCGTGAACGCTAGGGACGGGGAATGGACACCCCCAAACCGCCGGATGATCGAGTGGATGGACTAAACGCCCTTCAGCAACTCGGAAACTGAAATCTCAAAGCTTACTGCCAGCATCTCCAGCACCCGGAGCCCGGCTTCGCGGCGTCCGTTTTCCAATTCCGAAATGTGGCTTCGCCCGATTCCGGAGACCTCGGCCAAATAAGCTTGGGTCCACCCACGCTTGTTCCTCAGTCCTTGGAGGCGACGGCCCAGCCGCACAGAAATGTCATTTGCCATCCTTTCAGAGTCGCTATATGCTTAGGCGGCAATGTTGTTCATGCACAACATCGCGTTGCGGCGAATCCCCTCCGCCATGAGCTTTTGAACCCTTGCAACGAGTTGTGGGCAGACGCTTGAGTCCGACAGGCGGATGTTCGACTTCCCGCGCAGCGGTTCGCCGAGTTGGTAGGGACGATAACGCCGGAGGCGCAGCAAAAGGATATTGCGGCTAGATGAGCCTACTTGGTATTGCGTCGGCGACGCACTGCCGCGACGGTCGGAGGCGGCACGGCCTGAGAGGGTCGTCGTCCGGCTGCGTTCCACGCTGGAGACTGTACAAGGCGGACGAGTCGAGAAGCCTGCATCTGCTGCCCCAGATTGCAGCGCGGCTCCACTTTTCGCACGCAGGGGAGGATCAGACGTCCTCGTTCCAAGGAGGCTCGATTTTTCTGTTTTAGAAAGGATGTTGTCTCGTGCGTAACTTACTCAGAAACAAACCCGAGGTTCATTTGAGCCGTGGGGTTTCCATTACTCGTTATACCTGCCTTTCAGCCGTCGTACTGATTGCAGCGCTCGTGGTCTTCGCAGTGACCTTGTTCGTGCTTCCGAACGTCAAGTATGTCAAAGCACTCAAAGGAATATGCGCGTACGAATTAGGCCGGGCCTCTCAATCTCACTACAGACTTGCGCTAGAGTGCTACCAGAGAGCTGCTGATCTGGGTAATGCCCGTGGGATGGACCAACTCGGTAATCTTTTTTGGAACGGTCATGGCGTGCCACAGGACTATGCGCAAGCATTGACTTGGTATCGCAAGGCGGCTGATATAGGCGACCCGGGCGCGATGACCAATATTGGCGATGCTTACTGGGACGGTATGGGCGTGCCACAGGACTATGCGCAAGCATTGACTTGGTATCGCAGAGCGGCTGATCTCGGCGATGCCGATGCGATGAATACCGTTGGGGACTCTTACTGGTGGGGGCTAGGAGAACCCCAGGATTACGCGCAGGCTCTGGCTTGGTACCGCAAGGCTGCCGATCGAGGCTCAGCTAATTCGATGTTTATGATCGGCTACTCCTACCATGCCGGGGTAGGAGTGCCTGGAGACGATGAGCAGTCACTTGCCTGGTACCGCAAGGCGGCCGAGCTCGGTTTTAGCAAGGCGATGTTTTGCGTTGGCGATGCTTATCGTGATGGTCGCGGCGTGCCTCAGGACCACATAGAAGCATTGGCTTGGTACCGAAAGGCAGCCAATCTGGGGAACCCCGATGGTATGAATGATCTTGGCACAGCCTACTTCCATGGCGACGGCGTGTCGCAGGACTATTCGCTGGCTGTCGCCTGGTGGCGTAAGGCGGCTGATCTCGGTAGTTCCGAAGCGATGTCTAATCTTGGGATCGCTAACGAGGGCGGTTGGGGTGTACCTAAAGATAATGCGCAGGCGCTGGTCTGGTACCGCAAGGCCGCTGAGCTGGGTGATCCCGATGCGGCGCTCGCTGTTCACCGGTTTGCTCCGCAGATTCTTACAAAAGACCCTGCTTACATGCAACTCCTGCATCCCCCACAAGAGGACGCGCTTCTGAGTCTTAGCAAATCATTTGCACTGCGGAAGCAGGAAATTGACGCGAAGCTTGCGACTATTCAGGACCCGGAACTGCGTGCTCGCCTTTCTGACGAGGAGTGGGCAAAGGTCGACCGATCTGAATACATCGAGCAGCAGAAGGGCTTGTGGAAGGATGCCTTCCCGGTGGCGATGAATAGTGTGCTTGCAAGGCATCGATCCGATTGGTTCGAAATCGGCCATGTGAATTTTCCGAGTACTTCAGAACTAGTAATCAGTCCAGTTGAGGCCTCTCCACTCATTCTTCCGGACGGCGCAACGGTCATAACAACGGTCGCCGCGATGGATGGCGTGTACGCGAAATTCCACGCTCAAATCCAAGGGCAGGTTGAGAACGCAGTTAGCTTACGTGCGATGCAGCAGTCATGTGATCAACAATTGAGAAATGTCTGCGAAAACCTTGGTGGTTCCCCGAACCAATGCTCTGAGCCGAGCGAGCTGGAACATGTTCGGTCCACTCTTGAGTTCTCATGTCAGGCCGGGCCTTCAGTCGATGAAATGCGCCAGACTATGGAATCGGAGATACGCGCGAACCGCTTAATACTCGTCGGCCAGGGCGACTTGGTGGACCACCGGATCGACAAGCTAATGCTGGTCGATTATGACACGGAGTCAGTCTTCATAGAGATACCAACGAGTTCACTGCACGGCGAAATCCGTTGGAAATCTCTAGATCCCGCACAATGGATTAACGCGCAGTAGCGTTGCGTATTCGCCAGCGCTCAACATGCAAGTATCAAAGAACTTCAATCTTGCGGGTTATGGGGGGAGCTATCGGCAATTCGGTGGCGGGATTGACACCGGTCGATGCGGACCGGGTGCCCGTACTCGGGGGCATCAGGATGGCAGGCATGCGATCATGGCTGGTCCGCACCGCGCCTCCTCCTTCTCCTAAGGTTGGCTGGTCTATGGCTGCGCCTTCAATCGGGCCTCAGCGACAGGGAATGCGAAGTGACGCAGGATGACAAGTCCAGACCTCGCGGCACGAGCGGCATACGCCTATGAAATTTTAGCGTCCTTTCCCGTCAGCAGCCATTCCATGCTCTTGCCATAGTGCCTGGCGATTCGCAGCAATATCACAGCGCCGATCTCTCCCTGCCCGTGCTCGATAGCGGAGATATGGCTCTGCGCGACGCCGATCGCCGCAGCGATGTCAGACTGCTTGGCGTCGTAGCCGCGAAGCTCGCGGATTCGGCGTCCCACAACCTTCCAATCAATCACGATATGCTCTTGCGATTTAGGTGTTGACATTAGTATCTCTACAGAGATACAGTATCGTCATTGCGATACAGTACCAGCAGTAATCAGCAGTCCTCTCTCTCACGATACTGCAATATTCACGCTTTCAACATATATAAGGAGCACCACAGATGAGACTCATTGCCGTTTGGACGCGAGATCAGGATGTAGGCACGGAGATGCCGAACACGATGAAGTGGGATGACGGGACGCCAGCCACCCTGGACGATTTCGCCAAGCACCGGCTCGACACCCACACCCTTGTGGCCGGTCGAAACGGCGGGATGGAACAGCACTTCTTCCCCGACATTATCGCCCAGGTGATCTACGACCCCTTTGCGGGGGACTGGGTTGTGAAGGGGCCTGACGTCATCACCACCGCCCTCCAACTCCACGACCCGGATGCAACAGACGATCAAATCACCACGGAGCTGTTTGCTCTTCCGGTTGTGTACCGCGCGACGATCACACGCAACTGCGTGTTGATGCACTAAACCAGCGCAGATCAGCCGACGTAGCCCCAGGAGTTTGACTCCGACCGTTTGGCATTGATGGTCGGGTTACCAGTCTTTGCTAATGGCGATGTGTTGCCTTCCCGCAGAGGACGTATTTATCAAATGCCCGGCGTTGCTTCGCCGGGCATTCTTTTTCTTAAAGATGAAAGGCTAAGGACGGCATATTGCATAGACATTTCTGCGATTTCAAAGGCCATTTTTGGAACTGTGAAGGAAAGGCTGCTAGACCACTGACCGGTCGCACCGAGCCGACTGTATGCATGTGCATGGATCATGGCGTTCCGATGGAGGAGGGCGACCACAGTCAATGTTCTGTCGAGCTGCTCGCCTGTCCGGACCATTGTGATGAGCAGCTTCGCACGATGGGTTACGAACCTGGAACCAGCAACATGCCGCACATTTCGGACGAAGAAGCTGGGCCTCAATGGCACGATAAGGATGGTAAGCCAATCATTGGATTTTGCCTGTGGTGCAATCGAGATTTTTATACCTATGACGAAGTGCAAGCGCATAACGCAAACGATATGGCCGAATGTGCCGCATACCAAGAACACAAGGCAAAAGAGCGTCGCCGCGCGGCTGGTAAGAAGCAGAGCGCGACCGACGACATCGCGGAGATCTTGACGAGGAGATCGGAGTCAAGCACCTCCAAACCTGCGACGGGTATCTTCTGGTTTTGCGGCTCGCGTTTGTTCTTCGCCTGTACATCCTTGAGCGAGTCCGAGCGTTACGGGGATTGCCTAACCAGCCCACTCTCCCATGACGATTGTTGGAATGAACTCCGTGAAAACGGCACCGTTGGTGCGGACGAAGAATATGATGAGTTTCCTCGGGGACGTGTCGTATACGATGTCCAGCGCGATCTTTTTGTTCTCTATGCCGATCCATGCATTCTGAAGAGAAAGAAGTGGCTCGACGTTCTTATTGAGCAATTTGGTTTGCCGACGCACAAACTAGAGACGAAGAAGGACGCGCATTATCGATGTCCTGCCTGCCTGCCCAAAACATCCAGGTGACGAGGGTATCGGGCGAAAATCTTGCGCACTCCCGCGTTGCTGGGCTGACTCGATCATGACCCGACCGGTATCGCCTCTCCCTCCTACTCCGCAAATTATAGGGAGGCTTCCAAAATAAACTTCCCGCTTTCCATTCGACCGGACAGAGTGTAGAGGAGGGAGATCAGGGACGATCGTTCTGTGACCCAAAAAACTGTGAATATCTAGATGTAAAGTTTTTTCGACGAATACGACATCGATAAGACGAGTGCGGGGGTCGAACCCGGTATCTACATTAGAGGGCGAGAAGAGATGTTTTCGCCCGAGAAAGACAGGAGAGAACAATGACGAATGACTGGAACACGAAGAACCCATCTGTGCGCTGCGCAATCTACCTGCGCTCCGCCTGCATCGAACAGGGGACGGATCCCCTCAACGACCAAAAACTGAGCTGTCAGGCAGCAGCGGCGCTGCATCCAGATTGGACCATTCTCGACGACCACGTGTATCGCGACGCGGGCGTTTCTGGATATTCACACCTTGGCCGCACTGGGCTGAGTTCACTGCTGGAAGATGTAAAGAGTCTTCCGCGTCCTTTCGACTGTATCATCGTCGCAGAAACAGCTCGTGTCGGTCGAAACCCAAGCGATGTAGCCGAAATCCTGGACCAATTGGCTTGTCACGGGGTGTACGTCTATTTTGCCAACCAGGGCCTTGATTCGCGGCACGCGGACTTCCAGCCGGTTCTGTCTGTCATGGAGAGCTTCAACGGCGGCAAGTGCGCCGCTAACCACAGCGGTAGCCGCCCAGCGAATGCAGAATTGCCTCGTGGCGCACGCTCGATTTATGCCCGGTTTTCAGGCGGTATTTCAATCGAGGAGCAACGCCGTAATTGCCGAGAAGCTGCTCAACCGATTGGCTATCGCAGCGCACGTCAGGAGGTTCCGGCCAGCGATGTTGCGAGGGGGCCAGGAACGTCGGGTTCGCAGCTTGAAATCGTCGAATCCGAAGCCGAGGCTGTTCGCCACATCTACGAAATGTACGCGGGCGGAATGAGTGTTCACGAGATATTGAAGATCCTGAACATAGAGATGGTTCCCGCTGCGCGGAGGCCTCAGGCCGGAAGCGCAAGAGGTTCTTGGAATCGCAATCTTGTCAGCCATGTCCTCCAGAACGAGCGTTACATCGGGACCATGGTGTGGAATCGGACGAAAGCGGCACCAGGACCGTAGCACGGGGCGGATCGAGCTTTGGCAGAATCCGAACCGCGAGACTCTGCGCGTCCCGACACCTCACCTTCGCATCGTCACCGACGGGCTGTGGAACAGCGTTCAAGACCGGCTTAAGCGTAGGCGAGCGGACTAAGGCTCACCGGCTGGGGGTCTTGAACCGCACTAGGGGCAGGGCCAGTCTCTCGCGGTCGGCTCAGATGAGACGACTGCCCAGAGGCAGGCATTCAAGTTGCTTGCCTGGCACGGACGTTTTCAAAGGAAGCTAACCGACTTTGGATCAAAACCACTGATTAGCAGTGACTGAAGTTAAAGGAACAAGTGAGGAACGATGAAAAGTGAAGAAGATCACAGTGAATTGTGGGAAGCGGACTATCACATAGATGAAATGAAAGGGGAGATTCCGTCCGGATTCATTACAAAGAACCGCAAAGCGCCGTCCGGGAAACCCGCACCCCAAACGAGGCGTCCAGTGACACTTATGTTCCGCCCCGCTCAACGAACTTCTGAGGTGCCGATGAGAGCACTGATCGATGGTGGTCTGGCGCGGTTGATCGCCACCCGGGTCGCTGTGACGGCGATGAGAGCCGACAAGCAAGCCCCATACGATGGGTCAACCTACAGCAATCACGTGAAAGACAGGACACAGAAACTATGAGCAACGACTATATCCCTGCCGCAACCTCGCAATTTGCCCGGTGTGCATTTTACGGGCGCTATTCGACCAACATGCAGCGCCCTGCTTCGCTCCTGGATCAGGAACGGGTCTGTCGCGACTTCGCGGCGCAGAATGGATGGATCATCCTTGATGAGCACATCTATACGGACGCCGCACTTTCGGGTACCACGAAAGCAAAGAGAAAGCGCCTAGAAGCATTGGAAGCCGCCGCTCAGAAGCGTCCCCGTCCATTCGACTATGTGCTATTCGACGATACTTCCCGCCTGAGCCGCGACCTGGCAGCCGTACTGGAATTTGAGAAGCTGATGCGGCACTTTGGAATTAAGATACGCTTTGTTAGCCAGCAGCTCGATTCCAATGACCCCAACTTCCAAATGTTATTGACCATGTATGGCATGGTTGATTCGCAATACAGCGCACGCCTTGCGACCAAAGTTCATTCGTCACAAAAGGGACGCGTCCTGGCGGGCTTTAGTGCCGGGAGTTGGCCGTACGGTTATCGCTCCGTTATCGTTGCGAGCGCGAATTCTGCTCATGCGGTTGGTCGGGCAACTTCGGAGGGAACCATACTGGAGGTGGTCGAGCGTGATGCGGAGGTCATCCGCCGCATTTTCCGTCTGTTTACGGATGGCTATAGCATGTGGAACATTGCCGTGAAGCTGAACCTCGAAAAGGTGCCTTCACCACACAACGCTCGTTCCGGGATGCAGAACAGCGAGTGGGGTCGCGATGCGATCAAGCGTATTCTCCACAACGAGAAGTACCGGGGCGTGAACGTCTGGAATCAAACAACTCAGCTTGAACACCCGATCACCGGACAGATCACGAAGGAGTATAAGCCAGCCCATGAGCACGTTAGAGTCTCTGCTCCCCACTACCGGATCGTCAGCGACGAATTGTGGGACCAAGCCGCCGCGAGACTGAAGCAGCTCGATGAGAAACAGGAGGCACGCCGTCTGGGCGGCTACAATCGCGCGAAGAGCCAACAGTACCTTTATAGCGGCCTGCTGTTCTGCGGCTGCTGTGGATCGCGTATGAAGATCGGGGGCAAAGGCGAGCGTGCGGTATATGAATGTCCCAACCATCGGTTACGCCGTGGCTGTATCAATAATCTTCGTATCCGGCAGGACAAGGCGGCTGCGCAGATCACGGAGGTATTGGCCAACCAGCTCTTCGCGCCGGAATACTTGACCTACCTTGTGTCAGCCGTGTTCCGCGAACTAAAGGAGATTTGGAAGACCCAGAGCCAACAGACTCCCGGTGAAGGCATACATGAATTTGAACAAGCCCATCGTGCTTGCAAGCAGAAGGTGGACAACCTGGTCGATCTCATTGAGGTTAACCCATCCCAAGTACTTATGACCCGGCTGGCTGCGAATGAATTCGAGATGCAGCGGCTCGAAGACAAGCTCCGCATCCTCAAAGGAACAAAGAAGTTGAACGTGACCGAAGAAGAGTTGCAGGCGCATGTCCGGGAGAACGTAGCCAATCTGCTGGACGTGCTGAAGGCCGAAGTACCATTGGCACGTAAGGTACTGCAGCAGCACGTAAAGCGACTGCTTCTGTTCCCCGGGGAGTTCGAGAAGGGGCGGGTCCTCGAAGTCGTTGGAGAATTAGACCTTTTCAGCGGACCCCGGGACCCGGAAGCAGGTGTGTTGCTGGGGTGTTCGGATACCCAAACACCCCAGCAACACACCGATCGATACTACCGTTTTACCTTTCGGCTCCATCCTGATTTCGAGGACTGTCTTCTTGTCGAGCCACTCTGTCAATTGCTTCTTGCCCAACCCGAATTGAGTTTAGAATCTCGTAGGCCAGGAGCTTGGGCTAAGCTTCTTCGCGGCGCACTTGCGGGCAACTCCAATGGGAAACCCGTTGGCTATGGGACAGTTGGCCGCTGCTTCGGTCGGCACCGGCACGCCCTAGAGCAGCGGCTCAACATCATCAAGACTACGCGCAGTGCCGCTGCCGGATGGCACTATAAGCTCTCCATCCGGCAAGGCACTTGCACTGCTGACGACGAGTTCCAGCGCATTCAGGGGGGATTGCCATCGATCACCGGCGCAGAGGCGGTTACCCATGTCGCGGTCTAATGTAAACCTCGCATCGAACCAGCCCACCAGCGTTGTGGGTTTCCATTTGCTCCACGGCGTAAAAGTCGTGACCACACCAGAGGGGTATTCGAAGTGACGTCGAAGCGCAATTCCATGGCAAATTGTCGAGGTCAATCCAAGCACCTGAACTACGGCACCCCTTGCAGGAGCTGCGGTGGCGTCACGCCGCATCAAGGGAATGTCCAGTTCGTTCGAAGCATCAGTCAAGAAGCAGTCCAGCACCACCCCAGGGTCCGCCGTCAGCCGGAGACCCGGTCCGTCGGCAGCCTTGGAGACCATCCACGACCGTGAACCCTCCCAGGTCACTACCGCCCCCCTCGTGCTATATGATCACGTCGACGCAGGACCGCCGCAAGCGCAGGAGCTAACCCCTCAGCAACGGCTGGAACGACTTGAAGAACTTCTCCACGTGTATGCGAGTATCTTTGCCGGTCTCTCGCCGGATCAACGAGCCCGATACATGTCGGATGAGACGGAACAGCAAGCCGCCTGACAATCCAGCAGGCTACCGCCAAGGAGGCGGAGAGATGCACAAGGGCAAGGAAAGCTGGGCCGTCCTGTACATCCGCGTTTCTACGGATGAACAGGCCAAAGGGCCATTGAACCTCGACAACCAGGAGAAGCGTTGCCGTGAGTATTGCGAGCGGCAAGGCTGGCAGGTCGTCGAGATATTCATCGATCCGGGTGAATCCGCCCGCTCGGTAGACCGACCGGAGTTCCAGAGGATGCTCGCCTATTGTCGAGCGCATCGCCGGGAGGTCAGATATGTCGTCGTCCAGGACCTTAGTCGTTTTGCGCGCAACAACCGGGACCAGGCGCAGACGATCGCCGAACTGCGCCGCATCGGCGTACTCCTGCGGTCCACCTACGAGAGCAACATCGATGAGACTGCAGCAGGCACAATGGCTGCTAATCTGTTCGGCACCTTCAATCAGTATTTCTCCGACTCTCTCGCCGAAAAGATGCGGGATCGTACGCGCCAGGCGGTAAGCGCAGGACGGTTCCCATGGCGTGCTCCCCTTGGCTATCGCAACATCGGGGGCAAGGAAGGCCCCAACATTGTCCCCGATGAACATGCTGCGTCTCTGATGCGGCGTGCCTTCGAGCTAGTCGCGACGGGTCGCTACAAGAAGACCGAGGCCCTCAAGATTGTCACCAACGAAGGCCTGACCACCGCTCGGGGTAAGCGCCCCTCGCCGCAGACCTTCCACGCGTTGTTGCGGAACCCTCTGTACGCCGGGTGGGTCACGCTGCCCAGCGACGATAGCTTCAAGCCCGTGCGAGGGCTGCATGAACCCCTGGTCAGCCAGGAGTTGTTCGACGGTGTGCAGGCGGTTCTGGAGGGTCGGAAGTCGGGTGCGGCTCCAAAGCGTAAGATCAACCCCGCCTTCCCGTTGAAGTGCTTCGTGAAGTGCGACTCATGTGGCGTTCCACTCACCGGGGGCTTTTGCGCCGGGAGAACGAAGACCTACGCCTACTACTGGTGCCGGAACCGCAACTGCCATGCTGTCATGTTGAAGGGTGAGCAATTGGAGGCGGACTTCTTGTCCCTGCTTCAAGGTTTGCGCCCCTACGCTGATGAGGTTCCGAATCTCCCCAAGATGGCAGCGAAAGTATGGGCAACCGAGCAGTGCGACGCGGAGAAGGAAGTCCGACGCCTGAAGGCCCTCCTTGAAGAGCAGAAGAGACGCAAGCGCAAGTTGCTCGACTCCATGCTGGATGGGACCATTTCCAATGCGACCTACGTCGAAGCCAATGACGAGTTCTGCGCGGAGATCGCGGCCACCGAACAAGAACTGCGGGCAATCACGCCCCGGCAGGCAACCCAGGATGCGTACCTCCGATTCACCAAGATTCACTTGATGGACGTGGCGGGAGCCTGGCAACTTGCCGCGCCGGAGCAACGGCATCGGGTTCAAACTCTTCTGTTCGACGACGGGTTGGCATACTCCGCAGATCAGAAAAGTTTGAACCGCTCTAAATCTTGCCTATTCAGTACATTGGAAGCGCTGCGCGATGCAAAAGTAAAGTTGGCGTCCCCAACGGGATTCGAACCTGTGTCGCCGCCGGGAACAGGCGGAGTCCTGGGCCACTAGACGATAGGGACGCATGAAAAAGCGAAGAGCCAAGCGGACTTCGAGGGAACCCCTCAACCGG
>Ga0302320_10010622_pt1 | contig 19600 bp, 18 predicted proteins | sample Bog_T0_3_FD_202130 | JGI IMG/M metagenome (GOLD analysis project Ga0302320, IMG submission 202130) | Peat permafrost microbial communities from Stordalen Mire near Abisko, Sweden - Bog_T0_3 | ecosystem: Environmental > Terrestrial > Soil > Wetlands > Peat | place: Sweden: Abisko, Stordalen Mire... | reverse complement strand
AACTGGCGCGCCACCTGGCTGGAGGGCAGGAAGCCGCGCAGCCCCATGATGTTGACGATCAGGCCGCCCTTGTTCTGCTCGCGGACCTCGGCGTCGAGGATCTCGCCCTCCGACTCCTTCTCGGCGACCGCCTGCCAGATCGACTCGGCGCGGGCCTTGCGGAGCGAGAGGATGACGCGCCCCTCCTCGTCCTCGGGCTGGAGGACGTACACCTTGACCCGCTCGCCGGATACCAGGATCACCGCGGCCTCGTTGCGGCCGGAGAGCTCTCGGTTGGAGATCACGCCCTCCGACTTGGCCCCGATGTCGACCAGCACCTCATCGGGATCGACCCGCACCACCACGCCTTCGACGATGTCGCCGTAGGCGAGGGACTTGACGTTGCCCTCCTCCTCGCGGAGAAGGTCCTCCATGGTGAGCGGCTCGCGCTCCGGGGTTTCAACGCTGGGGGCCAACTGTCTCCTCTTCTGTCTCTCTCGCCGTGCACCTCGGGGGAGTGTGCTGCCGAGGGATGTGGGCCCTGGGGCCCGGAATGGTGTCGCTTGGAGGCGAAGAACGGGCGCGTTTGCACCGTTACCGTGCGACACAGGCAGTCTATCAGGGTACCGCGATAGGGGCAGGAGGGCGCTGGGACCCCCTCCACACCGTGCTGCCGCCGTCTTCAGGACGGCGCCGTGCCCGACCCGCGCGATGCCGGCGCGGCCTCGAGCCGGTGACGCCGCGCCTATCCGACTGGTAAAAACACACCACCCGTCGCGGCGATGGCAGCGTGTGACGTGATGCCGGTCGGTGGGCCATCAGCCCGCCGGCGCCTGCTGTCAGGAGATCGTTGCACTTCGTGACCGGGGCAATACAGGACCCTCGGGGGTGGCGTCGCACCGCCATGCGAACCTCGGTGAGCCATGAGGGTCACGATCACCTGCGAAGAGTGTGGGCACAAGCACCGGCTGGAGCGCCGCATCAGCGAACCGGGACCGATCTGGATCATCTGCCACAACTGCGAGCTGCCGCTCCAGGCAGTCCTCGAGGGGCCGACCGCCGCCCACCAGGCTGAGACCGCTTTCGCAGTGTGGAAGGACATCTTCAAGCTCTCCGACGTGGGATCTGCCAGCTAGGGTTCCGACCCTCGGCCTCCCTTCCCGGACCGGCCCTCCATCCGGTGTCGCGTTCGCCTCCGAGTGGACTAACCTTGAAAACCGATGGCACCGTCGACAGCGCAGCCTCCTGCCCCTGCCGAGACGCCCATCGAGGTTCCGGCGGGCAGCGAGCACACCGTTCGCGACCCGGGCTGGGACGTGCTGGTCTGGAATGACCCGATCACCCTCATGTCGTACGTGGTCCTGGTGCTCCGGCGGCTGTTCGGTTACGACTTCGAGACGGCGACGAAGCTGATGCTGCAGGTGCACCACGAGGGCAAGGCGGTGGTCGTCACCCAGCCCCGGGAGCAGGCCGAGGTCACGGTGTCCCGCCTCCACGGCTTTGGCCTCCAGGCGACCATGGGTCGCGGGTAGGGCGCCGGTGGCCGAGGTCCGCAAGCGGCGCGGGCGGATCCAGATCCGTCTCGACTCCGATGAGAGAGCGGCGCTGGTGATGATCGTCGAGCAGCTGGCCCCGAGCCTCGGTCAGGTCCGTCCGACCGTCCCCGTCGCCTACGACGATCCCGAGTTCCAGGCCGAGTACGACCGCTGGGTGCGCCCCGAGATCGAGCGGAGCCGGGAGGCTGATCTCGACGTCATCCGGGACTGCATCGGCTCGGGGGAGGACGTGACCGTGCTCACCGAGGAGCAGGCTCTCGCCTGGGCGCGCGGCCTCAACCTGCTCCGCATCACGGCGGGCGGGATCATGGGCGTCGAGGAGGACGGCTGGGAGCAGCAGGCGGACGACGCCATGCGGCGCTCCCCCGAGTTCCGCGTGCTGCTCGCCCTCGGCCTCATCCAAGAGGAGCTCGTCGCCGTCCTGGAGGGGTAGGGGCGGACCACCTCAGGAGAAGCGGGGGTGCGTGCGCAGCGAAGGCTCTGCGCAGGCGGCAGTTGCAATGCCGCCGAGCAGAGGGCGCGGCACGCCAGTCAGGGCGTGCCGACGGCCGGGCCGCAGCGAAGCACCACCCCCACGTCTCCTCGCTCGCGCAGATCCCTAGTGCTCGCTCCGCGTACTGAAAGGTCCTACGCTCGGAGCGAAAGCCCTCGGCTCTCGCTCCTCACTCCGTCGCCCTCAGTAGCGGGTCACCTTCAACGAGAGGTCCAGGGCGACCGCGCTGTGGGTCAATGCTCCCACCGAGATGAAGTCCACCCCGCCGAGCGCATACGCCCGGGCGTTGCCCGGCTGGACGCCGCCACTCACCTCGACGATGGCGCGGCCCCGGATCAGGGCCATCGCCTCGCGCACCTGGCCCGGCGAGAAGTTGTCGAGGAGGATGCGCGGCGCCTTGTCGGTGAGCGCCTGCTGGAGCTCCTGGAAGCAGCTGACCTCGACGATCACGTCGTCCTCGGGGTACGCCTTGCGGATGGCGCGCAGCGCCGGGGTGACCCCACCCACCAGGGCGAGGTGCGTGTCCTTGATGAGGATGGCGTCGTAGAGACCGAAGCGATGGTTGTCGGCGCCGCCGATGCGGGTGGCGTACTTCTCCAGCGAGCGCAGCCCCGGGGTGGTTTTGCGCGTGTCGAGGATGGTCGCCTTGGTTCCCTCGACCGCCTTGACATAGCGGGCGGTCATGGTGGCGATCCCGGAGAGGTGCTGAAGGAAGTTGAGGGCGACCCGCTCCCCCTTGAGGATGGCCCGGGCCGGACCGTAGAGGCGGATGACGATCGCGTCCTCCTGGACCTTGTCGCCGTCCTTGACCTTGGCGTCGAACTGCACCCGCTCGTCGAGGAGCTCAAAGGCGCGGCGCGCCAGGGACAGCCCACAGATCACGCCGTCCTGCTTGCAGACGACCTTGCCGCGACAGGTCATGGCCGGGGGGATGAGAGCATCGGTGGTCACGTCGCCGGCCCCCAGATCCTCCTCGAGGGCCGCGCGTATGAGGATGTCGAGCTGCTCGGGTGCGAGCGTTTCAGTGATGGGCTGCAGGGTCGTGGACAACCTCTACTCCTCTCTGTTCCCGCATGACGTGGGACACACGCCAGCGGTCGATGCTCGTGGGGAAGTCACCACGGTGGTGAGCGCCCCGGCTCTCCTCTCGGTAAAGCGCGGCCTCGACGATGAGTCGGGCCGCGGTGCGGGCGAGCCGGCCGCGCCGCTGCGCGAGCCAGTTCCTGCCCTCTTCCTCCTCCCCCATCTGCGCGATCATCGCCCTGGCAGCGGTGAGGGCGGGACCGGTGCGGCTGATGCCGCAGGCCGACCACATCAGCTCGCGCAGCTCCTGCTCGGCCGCCAGGTCGGCGAGCCGGGCCTCCACCGCCACGGCGGGAAGCTCGGTGACGGACCCGGCGGGCCGGCCGGCGAGCCCGGCGACGGCCGCCAGGGCGGCACGCCGGCCGAACACCACACCCTCCAGCAGCGAGTTGCTCGCCAGCCGGTTGGCGCCGTGCACCCCGGTCCTGGCCACCTCACCACAGGCGTAGAGGCCGGGAACGGTGGTCGCGCCGTCCAGGTCGGTGACCACGCCGCCGATGGTGTAGTGGGCGGCGGGAGCGATCGGGATGGACTGCTCGACAGGGTCGACGCCGTGGCTCCGGCAGGTGGCGACGATGGTCGGGAAGCGCTCGGCAAGGCGCTCGCCGACGCCGCGGCAGTCGAGGAACACCGATGCGCTGCCGCTCCGCGCCATCTCCTCCCAGATCGACCGGGCGACGATGTCACGGGGGGCCAGCTCGCCGCGGGGGTCGGCGTCCTGCAGGAAGCGCCGCCCGTTCGCATCCACGACCAGACCGCCCTCGCCACGAACCGCCTCGCTGATGAGGAAGGCGGGGGCGCCCGGCAGCGCGAGGACGGTGGGGTGGAACTGGATGAACTCGACGTCGGCGATATCGGCGCCCGCCTCGTACGCGAGGGCGATGCCGTCGCCGGTGGCCCCGGCCGGGTTGGTGGTGTGACGCCAGAGGGCGGATGCTCCACCGGTCGCCAGGACCACGGCGCCGGCAGTCACCCGCGCCCTCTCGCCGGAGGCGGGATCGCAGAGCTCGACGCCGGCGCAGCCGGCACCGTCAAGTACCAACTGGGTGACCACCTGGTCCTGGAGGACGGTGGCGCCGCTCTCGTGAAGGCGCTGCAGCAGGGCGGCCTCGATGGCCGCGCCGGTGGCGTCGCCGCGGGCATGGAGCACGCGGGCCCGGCTGTGAGCAGCCTCCCGGTGGAGGTCGACGCCGTCCGCGTTGCGGTCGAATGCCACGCCCCAGTCGGCCAGCTGGCCGACCCGGGCCGGCGCCTCCTCGACCATCAGGCGCACCGCTCGCTCGTCGCAGAGGCCGCGACCAGCGGCCATGGTGTCCTGGAAGTGCAGCTCCGGGGAGTCGTCGGCCCCGACCGCGGCGGCAATCCCGCCCTGGGCGGCCGCGGTGCAGCCGTCGTCGGTGCTGCCCTTGCTCACCACCAGCACGCGGGCGCGGGGGGCGGCGGTGAGCACGGCGGCGAGCCCGGCGACGCCACCGCCCACGACCACGATGTCGGGGGCCGATCCTCGAAGCCTGGCAGTCACGGTCAGGGCGTCACCGCCTCGGTGCGGGCCCGGTTGTGGGCGTCGACCAGGACGATGCGGGGGACGTGCTGTCCGAGTTCGGCGTCTTCGTAGTGGGCGTAGGTGATCACGATGACCAGATCGCCGACGGCGCCCAGGTGGGCGATGGCGCCGTTCAGGCCCAGCTCGCCCGGCCCGCCCTCGATCGCGTAGGTGACGGCCCGTGCCCCGTTGGTCAGGTTGAGGACGTGGACCTGCTCACCAGGGAGGATGTCGGCCAGCCGCATGAGCTCCGTGTCGATGCTGCAGGAGCCCTCGTAGTCAAGGTCCGCACCGGTGACGGTGGCGCGGTGGATCTTGGACTTGACGACGGTGCGCAGCATCCTTCGCTCCTCTCCGAATCCAGGCCGAACAGGGGTTACTCCCCCACACCGACGACCAGCCCTTCATCGGTTCCCGGCGTGAGCACGTCGATCAGCCGGACCCCGCCCATTCTAGCAGCGATGAGAATTTCGCACCGAACGTGCATCTTCGTGATCGGGAGGAAGGTCAGCGCGTCGACCACGGCCACGTAGTCCACGTCCAACGCGGGGCTCTCGGCGAGCCGGCGCAGGACCACATCGCGGATCGCCTCGGCGTCCCGCTCCCCGAGCCGGAAGGCTGCATCGGCGGCGGCCAGGGCGGCCGGGATGGCGAGGGCCTGGCGCCGCCCCGCGGGATCGAGCCGGGCATTGCGGCTGGAGAGGGCAAGGCCGTCCGCGTCACGGACGGTGGGGCAGACGACGATCTCGGCCCCGGTGTTCAAGTCAGCGGCCAGGCGGCGGACGACGGCGCACTGCTGGGCATCCTTGTGCCCGAAGTAGGCGCGATCCGGCCGGGCGGTGACCAGGAGCTTGGTCACCACCGTCGCCACGCCCTCGAAGTGCCCCGGGCGACGAGCCCCCTCGAGGGTCTCGACGAGCGCCCCCCGCAGATTGACCCGAGTGGCGAACCCCTCCGGGTACATGGCGGCCTCACTCGGAGCGTAGGCCAGGTCCACCCCCAGCTCGGCGCAGACGGCAAGGTCGGCGTCCAGGGAACGGGGATACAGGTTCAAGTCCTCGCCCGGACCGAACTGGATCGGGTTGACGAAGATGCTCACCACCGTGCGGTCGCATTCCGCCCTCGACCTCTGAATCAATCGACGGTGGCCGGCGTGCAGCGCCCCCATGGTCGGCACCAGCCCGAGGCTCTGGCCGGCGGCCCGGATCCGATCGCACCGGCGGCGCAGCTCCTCCGGGCCATCGACCCGGCTGAGGGGTGAGCGCCGGTCAGCTGTATGTGTGGGCATCGTCAGGGAAGGTGCCCGCTGCCACCTCCGCCGCATAGGCACGGGTGGCGGCCACCGCCTCGTCACCGAGCGGGGCGAAGACCTTGACGAACTTGGGCAGGGGGTCGCGGTTCAACCCCAGGAGGTCGTGGAAGACCAGGACCTGCCCATCGCAGCCGGGGCCGGCGCCGATCCCGATGGTGGGGATGGTGAGAGAGGCGGTCACCGACGCCGCCAGCGGCCCGGGCATGCCTTCGAGCACGACGGCGAAGGCGCCCGCCGCCTCCAGCTCCCGGGCATCGCTCTCGATCCTGGCGCCCGACTCCACCTCCCTCCCCTGCACCCGGAAACCACCGAAGAGGTTGACGAACTGGGGGGTCAGACCGAGGTGGCCCATCACCGGGATGCCGCGTTCGGTCAGTTTCGCCACCAGCTGGACGACCCGTCCGCCACCCTCGACCTTGACCGCGTGCATCCCCGCCTGCAGAAGGCTGGCCGCGTTGGCGATGGCCTGCTCGTCGGAGGCGTGGTACGAATTGAACGGCAGGTCCCCGACCAGGAGCTGGTCGGGGGCGCCACGAGCGACCGCCCGGGCGTGGTGGAGCATCTCCTCCATGGTCACGGGCAGGGTGTTGCGATAGCCGAGCATGACCATGCCGAGGGAGTCGCCGACCAGGAGGACGGGGATCTCGGCCTCGGCCAGGATCCTCGCCGTCGTGTAGTCGTACGCGGTGAGCATGGCGAAGCGCTCGCCGCGGCGCTTGCGTTCGAGCAGGCTGCGGATGGTCACTGGCATGTCGGGTCCTCCGTTGAGTGCGGGGAGGCGGGGATGGTGCGGTCTTCGAGCAAGGCGGAGATCTCCTCTCGGCCCCCCTCTCCGGCCAGAAGCAGGATCGCCTGGGTCAGTGCGCGGTAGAGGGCGGCGGTGTCGGGGCGCTCCCTGAGGGCTTCGAGGTGGGCGGCGACGGTGGCGGTGTCGCCCCTCACCACCGGGCCGGTGAGGGCCGCCCGGGGACCGACCCGGCGGGCATTGGCGAGTGCCCCCTCCATGAGGGAGACCAGCGCCTCCTCGGCGGCGGGCGGCTCCAGTCCCGCCGCCACCAGCAGCTCGGTGGCCGCGGAGAGCAGGGCGAGGGGGGCGTTGCCCGCCAGCACCGCGGCGGCGTGGTAGAGGGCGCGGGTTCCGGGGGTCAGCTCTATCGGCCGCCCGCCGAGATCATCGGCGAGGCCGCGGAGCGGTGCCTGGAGGGCGGGATCCGCTTCGATCGCCATCAGCGCCCCCCGGAGGAGGGGAGCCGATTCAACGCCGGCGAGCGCCTGGAAGGGGTGCAGGCAGCCGATGGTCGCCCCGGTCACCCGCAGCGCCGCCAGTGCCTCGAGCCCGAGGCTGGCGCTGCAATGGGCCACCCCGTGACCGCTCAGGTCGGTACCTCCGGCGGCCACCGAGGCGGCGACCCCGGCAACGGCGGTGTCGGGGACGGTGAGGAAGGTCAGGTCGGCGGCGAGGATCGCCGCCAGCGGGGTGGGTGCGGGCCGGGCACCGACCCGTGCCGCCAGGAGGCCGGCGCGCCCCGGGTCCCGGCCGGCGATGGCGGTGACGGGGTGGCCCGCCGCAGCGAGCGCGGCGGCCAGGGCGCCGCCGGCACGCCCGGCGCCGACGACGGCGATGGTGGCCGGCCAGGCAAGCGGAATGGCACGCGGGGCCGCCATCTCGACACGCGGGGCTGTCACCGTCTCGGTCACCTCTGGATCCAAGCGGGCTGGGTATGCCCGTCCGGCTCCGCGCCACGCCCAGCGCCTCGAGGCGCCGGATGGCGTCCCCGGGCACGCGACCTTTCGGAGGGGATGGGCCGGTGATCAAGTGTACCGCGGGCCTGGGGCGGACCCCGCCCGCCTCAGCTCAAGAGGGGCTGAAGAACCCGGCTATCGGGGCCGGGGGGCGACCAGCGAGAGGCCGAGAAGCCCAGCGTAGAGGATGTCCCAGCCGAGCACGAGGAGGTAGACGGCCCGCTCGGCGGAGACGGCGTCGGCGAGCTGGCTGAGGGCGGAGACGACGCTCACCAGGGTCAGGACGAGCAGGACCACCCGGAAGATGGCGAACTTGGCCAGCCAGGCGAAGAGCGCGGTCACAGCGAGCAGGGCGGCGACCAGGACGGCCACCTCGGGGCCCAGATCCACGGTGCGCGTCACCATCCCTGAGGCCGTGCCCTGCTCAAACGTGACGTGCGGGAAGAAGATGCCCGCCAGCATCAGGAGCACCGCGACGAGCACGGACGGCACGGCGATGGCGACGCGCACCCAGAGCACCCAGTCCGTGCCGCTCCTCACCTCGGCGGCGGGATGTCCGGCGTACCCCCCGGAGACCCAGTCGCTGGGGGGCGGGTAGGCGGCACCGGCCGACGGGTAGCCACCGGATGGCGCCATCTGGGCGGCGACCGCGGGATCCCAAGCCTGATCGACTCGAGCACCCATCGGGGTGATCAGGGGCGCGCCGCACGCGCGACAGTTCGTCGATCGCCCAAGTGGCTGCCACAGCCAGCATCTGGGACAGGTGACGTCCGGCATCGACGCGAGTGTCCCAGTCCGCGATCTCTCGGCGGTGAACGATCCGGTCGCGGATCGGTTGCAGCCCGTCCCTGGAGCGGGCTGGCGGACACCCGTCCCCTGTGCCCGGTCCGGGTCAGACCCCGGCGGCCACCTCGCCCAGCTCAGGCCCGGCCGGCTCCTGCGTACCCTCGATCTCGTCGATGATCCGCTTCATCTCGGCCCCCTCCATGGTCTCGACCTCGGTCAGGCGCGCGGCCAGCACGCGGAGGATGTGCTCGCGACGGCGGAGGACCTCCTTGGCCCGGAGGAAGGCGGTCTCGACCAGGTGGTGCACCTCCTGGTCGATCTCGGAGGCGATGTCCTCGGAATAGTTGCGCTGCTCGCCGAGGTCGCGGCCCAGGAAGACCATCTCCTGGCGCTCGCCGAAAGTGCGGGGGCCCAGCTTGTCGCTCATCCCCCATTCGGTGACCATCTTGCGAGCCAGGTCGGTGGCCTTGCGGATGTCGTCGCTCGCCCCAGTCGTGATGTTGGCCTCGCCCAGGATGAGGTCCTCGGCGCAGCGTCCCCCGAGCATCTGGGCGAGCTGGTCGAGGAGCTCGGCCTTGCTGACCAGGTACCTGTCCTCGATGGGCAGCGAGAGGGTCCAGCCCAGGGCCATGCCGCGGCTGACGATGGAGATCTTGTGCACCGGATCGGTGTGCTCCAGGCTCATCCCGACCAGGGCGTGGCCCATCTCGTGATAGGCGATGGTGGCCTTCTCGTTCTCACTGATCATCCGGCTCTTGCGCTCCGGGCCGGCGATCACCCGGGCGATCGCCTCCTCCAGGTGCGGCATGCTGACCAGCTTCCGGTTCTGGCGCGCAGCCAGGATGGCCGCCTCGTTGATCAGGTTGGCGAGGTCGGCCCCCGAGAACCCAGGCGTCTGCTTGGCGAGGACCTCGAGGTCGACGGCCGGGTCCAGCGGCTTGTTCCGGGAGTGGACCTCCAGGATCGCCCGACGCCCGCGGATGTCGGGACGGTCGAGCATCACGTGGCGGTCGAAACGTCCCGGACGGAGCAGGGCGGGGTCCAGGACGTCAGGGCGGTTGGTGGCGGCGATGACGATAACGTGGGTCGCGGTCTCGAACCCGTCCATCTCGACGAGCAGCTGGTTGAGGGTCTGCTCACGCTCGTCATGGCCGCCGCCCAGGCCGGCGCCGCGCTGGCGACCGACGGCGTCGATCTCGTCCACGAAGACGATGCAGGGGGAATTCTTCTTGGCCTGGTCGAAGAGGTCGCGCACCCGGCTGGCGCCCACCCCGACGAACATCTCCACGAACTCCGAGCCGGAGATGCTGAAGAAGGGCACGCCCGCCTCCCCGGCCACCGCCTTGGAGAGCAGGGTCTTGCCGGTCCCCGGAGGGCCGACCAGGAGGACGCCCTTGGGGATGCGGGCGCCCACGGCGGTGAACTTGTCCGGGTACTTGAGGAACTCGACGATCTCGCCGAGCTCCTGCTTGGCCTCGTCGACCCCGGCGACGTCCATGAAGGTGATCGACGGCTTGTCGCCGGCGACCAGCCGGGCCCGGCTACGCCCGAAGGACATCGCCTGGTTGTTCCCCGACTGGCTCTGCCGGAGCATCCACCAGACGAAGAACACCATGATCCCGACGAGCACCAGCGTCGGCAGGAGGCTGATCAGGACGTCGGACAAGCTGCTCCCATCGTCTGTGTAGTTGGTGTAGCCGGCGGTCTGGAATTCATGGGTGACCTGGTCGCTGTCGCCGATGGTGGTGGTATAGAGGCTCCCCGCATTGTCATACCAGGTGACCGTACTCCCGTCGCTGCTGATGTGGGTCTCGTCACTGCCGCTGTTGGCGATGGCCTTGGGCGCGGTGTGGTTGGTCTGCCAGAGCTGGATCGCCTGCTGCAGCTGGCCGCTCGACATGGTGGTCGACGGAGTGCCGGAGCGGCCGTAGAAGACCAGGAGGATGACCACGACCAGGAGTACGCCGAGCATCCAGGAAAAGGGGCGCCGGGTATTGCGCATCCGATTCAGTCTATAGCAGGGGCTCCGAACTGCGCGGGAGGCGCGATCGAGGAGTGACAGGCTTGTTCCCGGTCGCCGCCGGCCCGGCCACGCCACCTCCCTCCAGGAGATCGCGCTGCCGTAACGCCAGGGTGACCAGCCGCCGCCGCGCTCCCGGGAAGACGCCCTCCAGGGCGGGCAGGAGGTCGTGGCGCACCCGGCTGCGCAGGAAGCGGGGATCGCGGTTGCTGGGATCGTCAACGGGCTCCAGACCGAGGGCCGCGCAGTAGTCCAGGGTCGCCTGGCGCCAGACGCGGAGGAGGGGGCGGGCGAGCCTCCCCTCGCGCTCCGCCATCGCGCGCAGGCTCCAGGGGGTGGCGCTGGTCAGGAGGCGCATCAGGACCGTCTCCGCCTGGTCGTCGGCGGTGTGGCCAAGGGCGATGGCGGTGGCACCGAGGCGGTCGGCGACCGCGGCGAGCCCGGCGTGGCGGGCCCGGCGGGCCTGGTCCTGGAGCGAGGGGCCGCTCTCGACCTCCACCCTCACCGCCTCGAAGCCGAGGCCGAGCCGGCCGGCCAGCTCCGCGACCGGTCCCGCCTCAGCCGCGGACCCCGGCCGCAACCCGTGGTCAACGTGGACGACGTGGAGGCGCCAGCCGCGGGGCGGGGCCAGCCGCGCCAGGGCATCGACCAGTGCGGTCGAGTCCGGCCCGCCGCTGCAGGCGACCACCACCGTCTCACCGGCGCGGAGGACACCGCGCCGATCGGCCGCAGAGGCGACGGCGCGACGGACCCGGCCGACGGCGGCCACCCGCTCACCGGGGGGGAGCTGCCGGGCCCACGTGGCGGTACCTGGGGTCGAACCAGGGACATACCGGGTATGAGCCGGGCGCTCTACCACCTGAGCTATACCGCCGGAGGGGGCGCCGGGGGCCGGACGCTCGACAGCTGCGACATCGGCACCGACGCAGGAGGGAGGAGTGGTTGCGGCGGCTGGATTCGAACCAGCGACCTTCGGGTTATGAGCCCGACGAGCTTCCACTGCTCCACGCCGCATCGGCAGCATAGCGCGGGCCGGGCGCTGCACGCCGGACTTGCGCGGGCAGAGCGCGCCAGGCTGGAGTTGCGCGGGGTCCCAAGTTGCCGGCGACCTCGGGAAGCGGGAACCGCCTGGTCGCGACCGCTGGTCCGGGGCCCCGCTGGGCCGGCGGTCGTCAGGGGGTCGGGGACGGCGACACGGCGACCGGGGTCGGGCTGGCCGGCACCAGGCTCGGCAGCGGCGGCGCGGGCGACGGCGTCGGGGTGGGCGTCGGGATGGGGGTCGGGACCGGGGTGGGGATGAAGGTGGGGGGCGCGGCGTTGAGGCCACCCGAGGAGGGCGCGGACTTGGCGCCGGGGTCGAGGACGTAGATCTTCTCGCCGGGCAGGTGGTAGCCGAGCCTCCGCGCCTGATCCTCCAGCCACGGCGAGCTCTGGGCCTCGGTGACCTCCTGGGCGCGCTGCGAGATCTGCGCGGTGAGGGCGGCGTTGGCCTCCTGGAGCTGGGTCACCCGAGCCTGGGCGGCGTGGTCCGTGGCGGCCGCGCCGTAGAGCGCGTAGGCGACCCAGCCGCAGGCGACCGCGACGACGAGTGCGAGGATCCGTCGCGCCGTGAAGGGGCGGGGTCGCTGAGGACCAGGGACGTTCATTGCGGGCCTTGGGGGACGTGGGCGGGAATTGGCCGCGGGACCCGTAGTCTGCTACGACCTCCCCGAAACCGCAACGGGTCTGCGAATACTCGTCGCGCCTACGCGGTCGCCTCCCAGCGCCGGCGCCACTCGTCTGGGCTCAGATCGTGGAGGTCAGCGCCGTCGGCGCGCGCCGCCGTCTCCAGCGCCCGGAAGCGGTCGGCGAAGCTGACGGCCCGCCCGCGGAGGGCGTCCTCGGGATTGACCCGGAGCTGGCGGGCGAGCGCGACCGCCGCGAAGAGGAGCTCCCCCATCGCCGACTCCAGGTCGCGGCTCGCCGGGGGCGGGGACGGCGAATGGCCGGCCACGGTGCCGGCGGTGGCCGGCTCACCCGCCCCCGGCTCGTCGAGGCCCTCCCCGCTGGCGGTGTCGGTGGGGGCCGGCGACCAGTCCGCCCCACGGTCGGCCCTGGCCGGCGCCTCGGTGGCGAGAGCCGCGAGCGCGTCGACCCCATCCCGCAGCCAGGCCAGGGCGGCGGCGACGGTGGGGGTCTCATCGAAACCGACCCGGGCGGGCCGCTTCTGCACCCCCTGGGCAAATGCGAGCGCCGGCAGGGCGTGGGGGACGCCCTCCAGGAGGGAGAGACGCTCCCGCTTCTCGATGCGCTTCAGCTTTTCCCAGTTGACGACCACCTCCTCCGCGCCGGCGACGGTGGTGGTGCCGAAGACGTGGGGATGGCGGTGGACCATCTTGGCCCGGGTGGTCTCGGCGACGTCCCCGATGTCGAAGCCGTCGGGCCGCTCGGCGGCGATGGCACAGTGCATCAGCACTTGGAGGAGGAGGTCGCCCAGCTCCTCGCGGAGGGTGGCCGTCCCCTGCGAGTCGATCGCCTCCAGGGTCTCGTACGTCTCCTCCAGGAGGTACGGACGGAGGGATCGATGAGTCTGCGCTCGATCCCAGGGGCAGCCGCCGGGCGCCCGCAGCCGCTCGATGACCTCATTGAGCTCGCGCAGCGACTGCACCGCCTCCTCACGCATCGCAACCTCCCATCTGGATGGGGGAAGCCCCAGGGTGAGCTCCTCCATCCCTCACCGTCGATCCCGTCGCCGGACCATCCACCAGACGAATGAGACCACGATCCCGACCAGCACCAGCGTCGGCAGGAGTTGGAGCAGGACGGTGGTCACGTCGCTCCCTCATTTGGTGGAGATGGTCAAGCGGGCACGGGCTGGCGGGCCCGGGTCAGCCGGCCCAGCTCCCGGAGCACCCCCAGGAGCACGCCCTCCCAGTCCGCGTCCGGCGACCGTCCGGGCGGCGGAAGGCAGTAGATGCGGGTCGGCGAGGTCTCGATGTAGGCCCGGAACTGGCGGGCCACCACCTCGAGGTCGAGCCCATGGCCCGAGGAGAGCTGGATCACCGCACCGATCCGCCCCGAGACGCCGCGCGCGCCGGCGATGCCGGGGGCGAGCCGCGGGCCCGCCTCGCCGCGCCAGGTCTCCACGCCCTGAGCCCCGGCGGCGACGGCGAGCAGCCGCACCCGCAGCGAGAAGACGAGCGCCTCCGCCTCCGGCGGCATCGGTCCGAAGCGGTCGGCGAGACCCCTCGCCCTCCGCTCCAGCTCCGGCTCGGTGACGCAGGCGGCCAGGTCCTGGTAGCAGCGCAGCCGGAGCTGCTCCTCCCCGATGTAGCCCGGGGGCAGGAACGACGCCTGGGGCAGCGATACGGTCACCTGGGCCGGCAGCTCGGCCATCGGCCGGCCCTGCAGCGAACGGACAGCCTGCTCCAGGAGCCGGTTGTACATCTCCAGGCCGACCGCCGCGATCTCGCCGTGCTGCTCCTCCCCCAACAGGTTGCCGGCACCGCGGATCTCCAGGTCGCGCATGGCGAGCTTGAATCCCGCTCCGAGGTCCTGCAGCTCACCGATGACGTCGAGACGCTTGTCGGCACGCTCACTGAGGGTGCGCTCCGGCGGATAGAGGAGGTACGCGTAGGCGCGCTGCCCGGCGCGTCCGACTCGCCCTCTCAGCTGGTAGAGCTGGGCCAGGCCCAGGCGATGGGCGTCGTCGATGATGATGGTGTTGGCATTGGGGATGTCCAGTCCGGACTCGATGATGGTCGTGCAGGCGAGCACGTCGACCTCGCCCTCCACGAAAGAGTGCATCACCGATGCCAGCAAATCCTCATGCATCTGCCCGTGCGCGACGGCGACGCGCGCCTCGGGCACCAGCTCACGCAGCCATTGAGCCTCTCGGTCGATGGACTGCACGCGGTTGTGGACGAAGAAGACCTGGCCGCCCCGGGCCAGCTCACGGGTGAGCACCTCGCGGACGAGCGAATTCTCGCGTGCGGTGACATAGGTCTTGATGGGCTGGCGCTCCTCGGGAGGCGTCTGGATGACCGAGAGATCGCGGATGCCGGCGAGCGCCATGTGCAGCGTGCGCGGTATCGGCGTCGCCGAGAGCGAGAGCACGTCGACGGCGACGCGCAGCTCCTTGAAGCGCTCCTTCTGGAGGACGCCGAAGCGCTGCTCCTCGTCGATGATGACCAGGCCCAGGTTGCGAAACTCGACGTCGCGCTGGAGCAGACGATGGGTGCCGACCACGATGTCCACGGTCCCCGCCTTGAGCCCGAGCAGGGTCGCTCGCTGCTCCTCCTCGGTGCAGAAGCGCGAGAGCTGCTGAACGATGACCGGAAAAGGCCGGAGGCGCTCCGAGAAAGTCAGGAAGTGCTGCTGGCAGAGCACGGTGGTGGGCACCAGGACGGCCGCCTGGCGCCCCTCGGCAACCGCCTTGAACGCCGCCCGCAGGGCGAGCTCGGTCTTGCCGAACCCGACGTCACCGCAGACCACCCGGTCCATGGGTCTGGACGCCTCCATGTCGCGCTTGATGTCGTCCAGCACCAGCATCTGGTCCGGGGTCTCCTCGAAGGGGAACGAGCCCTCCAGCTCGCGCTGCCAGTCGGAGTCGACGGAGAAGGCGTGGCCGGGCGCGGCCTCACGGCGCGAGTAGAGGTTGAGCAGCTCGCGGGCGACGGCCTCGGTCCGCTCGCGCACCCGCCGCTTGGTCCGCTCCCACTCGCCGGTGCCGAGGCGGGAGAGCGCGGGGTGGGCGTCGGATCCCCCCACGTAGCGGTCGATCCGGTCGAGGTGCTGTACCGGGACGAAGAGGCGATCGCCGTCGGCGTACTCGAGGAGCATGTACTCCTGCTCGGTGGTGCTCCCGGGGGTCTCGGCTGCATCCGCCGCGGCCGGCCCACGGTCGGCGCCGGATGGGGCTCCGGCCGTTCCGCCGGAGCCGGGGGTCTCCGCCTCGGAGACGCGCCGCATCTCGATGAAGCGGGCGACGCCGTGGTCGCGGTGGACGACGAGATCCCCGGGGGCGAAGTCGAGGACGAACCCGGGTGCCGCCGCCCGCCCCGCGGCTGCCTTGCGGGCGCCCCGGGCAGAGGTCGACTCGGCACGCCGCGCCCCCCGGGCGAGCGGGGAGCCGCGCCGCTTCACGGCACCGAAGAGCTCGTGGTCGCTGAAGACGGCGATCCTCAGATCGGGCATCCGGAACCCCGCGGACACCTCGCCGGCGGCGACCAGCAGCGCCCCCGCCGGTGCCGGGAGAGTGGCGGCGTCGGGGTCGTCGACCATGGTCGGCACCAGCCCGGCGTCACCGGTCAGCTCCTGCACCCTCCCCTCCTGCCGGGAGACGATCACGCAGCAGCCGCCGCCGGCCAGCTCCTGGCCGAGGGCCGCGGAGAAGACGTCCCAGCGGCCGGCGTAGGGCTCGGCGCCCCGCCAGCCGAGGTCGGCCGCTGCCACGCCCTCCGTGCCCTCGACATCGCCAGGCACCAGGTCGACGGCGCGGCTCAGGTTGGCGTCGAGGACGCCCACGTCGAGCAGGCCACTCCGGGCACCGGCGGGCAGCTCACCCCGCGCCTCCTCCTGCTCGCGGAGGCCTTCGATCTCCTCGAGATGACGGACGGCCGCGCGCCGAGCCCGCTCCACACCACCGGCGACCAGCACCAGCGCCCCCGCCCCCAGGTGGTCAAAGAGGCTGGCTCCCTGGTTGAGATACGGGGCGAAGAGGTCGACGCCGTCGTCGTAGACACCCAGCTCGAGCTGGGCCAGGTCCTGCTGCCACTGATCGCGAACCTCGGGCCGGCAGCCGCCGATGTCGAGGGCGGCAGCCGCCTGTTGGGCCCGGCGGATCGCCGCGGCGCTCAGATCGAGCTCGCGGGCGGGCAGCAGCCGCACCCGCTCGAGCCGGGCGACCGAGGTCTGGGTGTCGACGTCGAAAGCCCGGACCTCGTCGACCTCGTCGCCAAACCACTCCGCCCGCCAGGGGCGGCCGCGATCCAGGCCAAAGGCGTCGACGATGCCGCCCCGCACGGCCATCTCGCCGGGCGCGGTGACCGCGGTCACCCGCCGGTACCCGAGGTGGACGAGGCGCGCGATGATCGCGTCGCGGCCGATCCGGGTACCCCGACCGATCTCGCCGATGCCGTCGAGCGCGGTGGTGGGGAGGGTGGGGCGGAGCAGCCCGGCCGGGGAGGCGACCACCAGGGCCGGCTCGCCGTCACGGAGCAGGGCAAGGGTGGCGATCCGGCGACGGATCACCTCCTCCGACGGGGGGATGCGGTCAAAGCCGGGGGTGTCCGCGGCCGGCCAGAGGCCCAGCCGCGCCTCGCCACCCCAGAGACGGGCGTCGGCATAGACGGTCTCCGGGTCGGTCGCAATCACCAGGACGTGCCCGGAGGCACGCCGGCGGGCCCACCAGGCGATCAGCCCGACCGCGGCCGAGGGGACCCCGCCGAGGATGCGCAGGGAGCCGTTGGCGAGCGCGGCCAGGGGGGCCACCTCGTCCAGGCGGGAGGCCAGCGTGGGCGCTCCTCCGGCGGGCAACTCAATCACCCGGTGACGGTGCCTCAGGTGCGTCGGGTCCGGAGGGGAGAGTGCGGTTGTACTCGTTCATGGCCCGCTCCAGGCCTTCGCGCACGATGCAGGCCACCGCGTCGGCGGCGCGGCCGAGGATGGCGGGCAGCTGCTGCCGCTCCTCGAGTGTGAAGGGGTCCAGGACGTGGTCGACGGTGTCCTCGCCGGGAGCGGGGCGCCCGATCCCGACCCGCACCCGGATGAAGTCCGGCGTCTGCCACGACTCGATCAGCGAGCGGACGCCGCGATTGCCTCCGGCCGAGCCGCCGCGCCGGAGGCGGAGGCGGCCGAAGGGGAGGTCGACGTCGTCGTGGACCACCACCACGTCGGAGGTCGGAACGCCGAGGACGCGCACGAGGTGCACACCCGCTCGGCCGCTCAGATTCATGAAGGTGGTGGGGCGGGCGAGGACGACGTCGAAGCCGTCGACGGTGCCCGCGCGCACCTTGGCGGGCCCCTCGCGCCGCGCTCGGGCGAACCGGCCCCGGCCCTCCAGCTCGTCGAGGACCATCCACCCGCAGTTGTGCCGGGTGTGGGCGTACTCGCCCCCGGGATTGCCCAGGCCGATGATCAGAGTTGCCATGGCTCTCGCGACATCAGTGCGGGGCGAGCTCAGGGACGTCCTGCCCCGGGAGCAGCCGCCGGGTCTCGGCGGTCATCGCCCCAGCCCGCTCCGGCTCGTCGTGGTCGTGGCCCAGACAATGGAGCAGGCCGTGGACGGCCAGCAGGCGGAGCTCTTCGGCGGGGGCCGCGGGATTCTGGGCGGCGGCCCTCTCCACCGAGATGGCGACATCGCCCACCCATTCGCGCCCGTCGCCCGGGAAGGCGAGGACGTCGGTCGCGGCATCCACCCCGGCGTGGAGGCGGTTGAGCCGGCGCAACTCCTCGTCGTCGGTCAGACGCACCGCCAGACCAGCACGGGCGGGCACGCCGAGGACGTCTCCGCTGAGGCGGAGCAGGGGGCCGACCCGGCCGTCGCGGACCAGGGCCAGGCTCGCGGCGTCGAGGGTGGGCGAGCGGTGGATGGTCACCCGCATGGGGAACTCATGGTGGCGCAGAAAGAAAGGGGCTCGCCACGTGGCGAGCCCGAAAATCTGGTGATGACGGCGTCAGCCGGCTTTCGCCCGGCGCTTCCGGGCGGCCACCAGCTTGCGCTTGCGGCGGACCGAGGGCTTCTCGTAGTGCTCGCGGCGCCGGACCTCCGAGAGAATGCCGTTCTGCTTGATCTTCTTGTTGAAGCGCCGCAGCGCGCTCTCAAAGGTCTCGCCTTCGCGGACCTTGACCTCCGACACGGTTGGGGAATCACCTCCTCGACGCCGCCACCGGCGGCCTGAGTCATGCGGACACCGCTCGTCCACCGAAGGGGCGGGGGGCGCCGGCATGGCCGCCGCGCTCACCGCGGGCTCCAGCCCTGGCCGAACGGAGGCATCACTCTAGCAGGGTGCGGAAGCACCCCCGACGGTCCTGCCGCCCTCCCGCCAGCAGGCGTCCGGCTGGATGACCGGCACCCTGCAAACAGATGTACGAACCATCAGGTATCATCGGCGGATGCTCGATTTCCCACCGGAGGCGCCGGCTGACGCCGGGGACGGGGCGGCGGGCAGCGTTGCCGTGGAGCCGGACGAAAGCGGGGAGGTCCGGGCGGCCGGCGGCGCTCCCATGGAGCCGGACGAGAGTGGGGAGGTCCAGGCGGCCGGCGGCGCGCCCGTGAATCTGGACGAGGCGCAGCGGCGAGCCGTCGATCACGGCGCGGGGCCCTGCCTGGTCCTGGCCGGACCAGGCTCCGGCAAGACGCGGGTCATCGTCGAGCGGTTCCTCCGCCTGATCCGGGAGGGCACGCCGGCGGATCGCCTGCTGGTGCTCACCTACACCCGCAAGGCCGCCACCGAGATGCGCGACCGGGTCGAGCGCGCCCACGGCCCTTTCGAGGGTGACCCGCCCCTCCTCAACTACCACTCCTTCGCCCAGCGGGTGCTGCGCCACTGGGGCTGGCGGCTCGGGATCTCGCCGGCCTTCCGGATCGCCGACGAGGCAGAGCGGTGGCTGGTGGTCGACGGCATCCTCGGCGAGCTGCGCCCGACCACCCTCTACAACCCGCTCCGCTCCCATGACCTGGTCGACGCCATCCTGGACGTGATCGAGAAGGCCAAGCAGGAGCTGGTCTCGCCCGAGGATTACGCGGGCTGGGCCAAGGCCCGCCTGGCCGGGACCGGCGCCAGCCTGGAGCGCGAGCTGCTGACCCGCCACGCCGAGTGCGCGGAGGTCTACCGGCGTCTGGAGGCGACCTTCATGGAGCGGGCCGTCCTCGACCACGACGACACCATCCTCTACGCCGAGCGGCTGCTGCGCGAGCACGCGGACGTCCGCGAGGCGGTGGCCGGGGCCATCGACCACGTGATGGTGGACGAGTACCAGGACACCAACTACGCGCAGGCCCGCCTGGTCGAGGTGCTGGCCGGCGAGCGGGGCAACATCATGGTCGTCGCCGACGACGACCAGTCCATCTACAAGTTCCGGGGCGCGTCGCTCGCCAACCTCG
>Ga0302320_10010621_pt1 | contig 19601 bp, 19 predicted proteins | sample Bog_T0_3_FD_202130 | JGI IMG/M metagenome (GOLD analysis project Ga0302320, IMG submission 202130) | Peat permafrost microbial communities from Stordalen Mire near Abisko, Sweden - Bog_T0_3 | ecosystem: Environmental > Terrestrial > Soil > Wetlands > Peat | place: Sweden: Abisko, Stordalen Mire... | reverse complement strand
TTAATAAGAAAAATATCTTAAAGAATAATAGCTATTTTTGAATTTCTTAGGCAAAATTTTAATTTGAAAATTAAGAGAAAAGAAATAAATAATTCAGAAATGATGCAACCATTGCCCCAAGAAAACCAAGTCCGTTCAACTGAAAAAGTTCCTTTAACCAAAACCCTGTAATTATAAAAAAAAAATGGTCATTGACATTCTTTTTTTGATTAGAAATCCTATAGTCGTTGGAGGCTCTGTTATAGGATTATACTATAAAAATGGAGTTATGATAGCCTCAGACACAGGAGCTTGTTATGGAAGCATGAAGATGTTTAAGGAATGCGATCGGATTGAAAAGATTAATAACAATGTGTTAATAGGTAGTTTCTCACCTGAAAAAAAAATAAACTAAGCTTATTTCATCTCTAAATCAAAAGCCGCTAATGGAGAAATGAGCGATTTCCAGGAAGTCACATTAAAGCTGAAGGAAGTCGATAAAAAGGCCAGATTATTTGATGACAATATTAATCACGTTCCTAAGGATTTCGCCAATTATTTGGGTTATTTTTATAAAAATGTTTTTTAAGAAAATCAAAATCATACTTTTAGCGATGATCCAATACCAAAAAAGGAATAAAATGAATCCCTACTATTTGTTGAATATCCTCGGAGGGTATCAGAATGGTCAAAGATATCTTGCTTCGGTCGATTTGCATGGCACGATGATTGAAAGCAATTGGATGGCAACAGGATTCGCTGGATATTTGTGTAAGCCACTAATATGGAATTATTGGAATGAAAACATGGAGGAACAACAAGCAAGAGAGATCTTGATTGCTTGTTTTCAGGTCTTAATTTACCGAAACACTAAAGCTTTTGAAAAGTATTGAATTTCTTATTTAAATATCATAATATTCCCTTAGAATTCAAATAGCTACAATCGATGAGAAAGGGGTGCACATTCCTGAACCAATTAAGTTGGTAACGAAGTGGGATTACAACAATTTCAAGAACCGAGCCAATGAGGTTTTAAATTCAGATAAGAAGTTCTATTGAGAAATGAGAAAAAATTAACGAAAAAATTAAAGAAAAAATAAAATTTATTTTCAGGCAAATATAAAAAAAACGATGCTTTTTTTTTATTATTAATAGGAAATTAACGAACTTTTATTGCGGCATCCTCTCTCATTCATCAAAACCTTTTTTTCCGCAAATGCGCTCGATTCTCCATTCAAAAAATACTTATCTCCCTCCTCCATCAATTGATCATTTCCCATTTCCCAACCAAGAAAAACACATCAGTTCCAACAGTTCCAACAAAGAAAACTTCCCATCAGGTCATTTTTATTCCGAAAGCACAACTGAAGAATACCATTCCAAGGAGAATTCCGATTTCGATGATTTTGAAGATCTTTTCAACAAACAGCCCAAAATGAAACTTGAAAACAAACCCAGTGATGATTTATCCAAGAAAATATTGGTTGATGAAACCAAATACAAGACTGAAATGTGCAAGAATTGGGAAGAAAAAGGGAGGTGCAATTATGGCAAAAAGTGTAAATTCGCTCATGGAAAGCATGAGTTAGTTGATAAAAACTTCATCAACAAAGACAGATATAAATCCAAACTGTGCAATTCCTTTCATTCATCTTTTTTCTGTCCATATGGTCAAAGATGTCTTTTCATTCATAGTCAACCAAAGAAAATTGAGGAGGCTCTGAACCAAACCCAGCATTATAGAAGACAATTGAATATGATGCAGTTTGCAAGTCTATTGAATTGCAAAGAGGGAAAAAGGTGCGATTTGTTCATCAAGATCAGAAATGAAAATCAAAAGAAACTTGAAATAATCACTGAAAACTTTTGCAGAAAATTGGTTGACGAAGATTGAAGGTGAAGGAATGGAACCAAAGGGGTACCTTGTTTTAACATATCTATTTAAAATACTAAATTATTTATTTTTCTCGTTGAAGTATGATATCCTATTCCTCTTAATTTATTATAAATTTTTTATTTGACAAAAAAGTTAGTCTTTTTTATATAAATGAAATTATTTTTTTTTTCAGCAAAAAGTCTATTTTTTAAAAATTTTTTTCTAAAATTCTTTAATCAAAGTTTAAAGCTTAAGTTTTTGATTTTTTTGGGATTAAGATTAAGCTGTAGTTGAGTTTTTATTATTATATATAGAGTTCATTATTGTTAAAAAAAAATCTTGAGAAATTGCTCAAAACTGAAGCTCTTCAGCATTTGATTTAATTTGAAGTGCAATTATGAGTTATTATTGAATTAATGAATTAATGAATTTGAAAAAGAGTTGTGAATTTCTTCATTGATGATTTGATTTTCCTCTTCTGGTCTATTAATTAACTAACATTCTAAAAAACTTTATAAAAACTGGAAATATACAAAATCATTACTCTACACTCAATTTCCAAAACTTGGATTTATCAGCTTTTTTTTTGTTTGTTTTATCTTTTGAGGAAAAAGAGTCATATATAGTTCTTATTTCTCAATAAAAAAAAGAAAAGAAAACATGTTCTTGGAAGGTTTCCAGATGAACAATTGTTTTTTCAAAAAATTATTAATATTTTATGGTTTACGCATTTTATAGGCATAAATAAAATTTATTTTAAATAAAATTTATTGTACTTTTGTGAACTATTTTTCTGTTAAAAAAAAATAATTTATAAGTAATTTTCAATATATTTATTTTTATTTCCCCAGATTTTCTCCATATCCCTGGTTTTTCAAAGTTTCAATTTTTGAAATGAGATCATCTTTTTTTGTTTTCAAATTGATTTTTATGCTGTCCACCGTCTTATGAATGTTCTTTAGCTCATCGAGTTGCTTATTTAAATACGTTTGATCCAACAAATTATTGTAAAAATTGTAATTTTGAAACATTTGGATCAAAAAGTTATTCTCTTCAGATTTTCCATAGGCTTTAGGTAAAAATTTTGGATGCAAAACATTGTTCATCATGTAAATAAATAAAACAACTGCAAAACTACTACCAAAAAGCATTCCATACGCTATCTAAACGAAAAATAAAATTTCTTTAAAACAATTATCATTCACGATAAAAAAATACATACTTGTTCCAAGGTGTGGTAATTTAAATATAGTCTACTATATAAAATAAAAGGGGTCATTAAAAAGAAGCAATTTCTTGTCAAAGTATAATAAGACCATTTTTTGAAAATCACAGTATGTTTCATGAAATAGCTTTCCAAGAAGAGCCTAACATAAAATTAATTTAAAAATGTTTAAATTTTTCAAATATAGAAACCAAATGAAAAGACTAGAACAAAAGGAAGCGTGACTTGAAGGAAAACCATATCCTTTTCCACAAGATCCTTCTGGACGGGGGTCCTCATAAAAGTTTTTAATGAGCATTTCGCAGATGAAATTTTGAAAAAGCAAAAGAAAAGTTAGAAAAAAGCCTCTAGTAGTTTTATTGAATATCGATAAAAGGACAATTAATGCCACAAGGCAATAAGGAAAAGCAGAACAAAACATCATTGAGAGCTCGAAAACATTTCCTAAAAATGAATTTTCAGAAAAATTCGGCTTCGTGGGACAAGAGTTAAGCTTTTGAAAGAGAAAGGGGCAGACCTCGCAATTGGAATTATGAGACATTCAAATGAAATTTTTAAAGATTCAAATAATTTGACTTTAAAATAAAACCTTGAAAAAATATTCTTGCCCAAACTTTTTTTTATTGAATTAATATGTTTTTTTTCTAGTTTTAATTCTCACTTTCGCTTTAAGAAAACAAAATTTTGCAGGTAAAATTCTGATTTTCCCTAAGAATATATTTGAAGCTCAAATCAAACTTTTTCGTTGGACTGAAGAATACAACCAATACTTTTGAAGATGGAAGCATTTCTAACCCATTTTCTAATATAACTGATTATTTACGAATCTCACCCAACAAAACAACACAGATAACATTCACAATTCTGTTGAAGCCTATGCAAAACAATTACCTCTTATTTTCTTTTGACATACAATCTTAAGTTTTATAAACAATTAGATTAGAGATTATAACTATTTTTTTTTTTAAGAATGAAAAGCGCAAACCAAAGAAATGCCAAGAATTGCATTTGAAATGTTTCAATTCAAGTGTCAAATTGCTCATTTGTCAACTCATTTTTTCAGTAATCCTTTTTTCTTTATTTATTTTTTTATAATTTCTTTTAATAGAAATGGATATTTTCAAAATCTAATTGTATCATTTTCAAGTTGCTTCTTTAGCCAACATCAATTTTACAAATATGACTCAAATTGGGGAAGACCCCAATTTTTTCATTTATCCAAGCAGAATATGATAAAAGAAGAAGAAAATAGATTTCAAAGATGAAATTGCCCAATTACGTGAATTAATCCATTTGCCAATAAGAACTAGAATTCCTCAATAAAAAAATCGAAAAAATGAGGGGTAAGCAAAGATTGCTGCAATCAACCACATGTGTTCAATTTCAATAAAAAAGACCAATTATTTCGAGACTTTCGGCTTATCGGAGACAATCAATCAACAGACAACTAATTCCATATCAAAATAAACGTAATTTAAATAAAATCTTAGAAATTGATCAAAAAAAACATCCAAGAAAGTTGCATTCGAGCTGATTAAAGATCATTTCAATGTGAAATTGAAGAAATTGCCTAATAATTCTTCTGTTCATTAAAATAATGATTGAGTTCATCAATTGTTACAATGAAAATATAAAAGAATTTACAATGATTCCAAGCGACAACTCGGGAGATCCATTATATGTTTGTGATCCGGAAATAAAATTAATTGATCTAAGGCCAAATAGAATATTTGACAAAGTCTCTTAGTGAAATCTCTGGAAAATCGTTTCAAAATGAGAATTTTATAAGAATTAAATTTGATAGACAAAACAAAAAACGATTTGAAAATAAATTTGCCTGAGCTACAGAATATGTTTGTGGAGTTTCTCAAAGTATCAGATAATTTTCAATATAAACTTGATAGGAAATACAAGGAAATATTAAAGAGAAATAGATTTTTAATAAAGTTTTTGAGGATTTTAATGATTTTAAGAATTTTCATTAGAGGTTAAAAATGAAGAAAGGAACTTTTGATTGGAAAAGAAACAGATTCAATCAATGATTATGATTCAAAAAACCATCACATTGAAAACCTTGGAGAAACGTTGGATTTCATAATATATGGAAAAAATCAAGAAATCATAAAGGATCCAATAGAGGAAAATATAATTTTTAATTTCTTTGAAAATTTTATTATCGTGTTTTGAAACTCTTTTTATAAAATAAAATTCTTTTTTTTTTCCAAAAAAAATGTTTTCAAAAATAAAAGCAACTATTTTTCTTTTTTTCATAAATGCTCTCTATTTCATTTTGCCTATCCCAATCTTTTATTTCTTCATTACAGGCTCCTTTTTCACGAGACTCATTCTCTCTCTTTTGCTAGTTTATCAATATACGATTTGCAAAGAAAACCAACTTTTTCGGAAATTCGTAGCATGGGGAAGTCCTATAAATTTTTTTAAGAGTTATGATATGATCTTTGACGACCCAGAAACTCCTAATAATCCTGAAACCAAAATACTTTTATGTTATCATCCCCATGGAGTTATGGCCTATGGAGTCACCATTTTGACTTTTAATTTTAATTATTTCTGGAATTTTGTGAGATTGGGATCTAGAATCGCGTTGAATATTCCATGGGGAGGAATAGTATTGAAATTAGGAGGTATTCAAGGTGTAAACCCACAAAATTTGAATGATTTAATGAGAAAAGGACAAAAACTATTAATGGTTCCAGGAGGATATGAGGAAGCGACGATTACAAATTATAAGGAAGATAGAGTTTATGTAAAAGATAGGAAAGGATTCATTAAATATGCTCTAAAATATGGATATACAGTACATCCTTGTTATGGATTCAATGAAAATAAGGCGTATTATTACTTGACTTTTGTCAAATTAGGATTGATTTTAAATAAATTCAAGATTCCTGCAGTTATGTTCATTTCAAAATTTCTCAATATTTTGCCCAATAATGATGTTTCTATTTATTTTGTGATCGGAAAAGGAATGAAATTTCCATTAAATGAAAAGCCAACAAAAGAAGAAATAGAACATTACCATAATTTGTATATCCATTCTTTGAGGGAATTGTTTAATAAATATAAAGGGAAATTCGGAAGTTCGAGAGAGTTGCAAATATATTAATAAATCAAAAAGAATTGGGAAAAACTGCAATCCTTTATTTATTTTTATTTTAACTTTTCATTCATTTTTTTATGAATTCTAAAAATTTTTTTTTTACCGTAATTAAAAATTTTTTGACCTATTTTATTTAATTAAAAAAAAAAATAGTTTATATAAAACAAATTGTTTTCGCATTGTTTTTTCTCCCAACAGTTATTCCTTTTTTTAATTAATTTGAAAAATCTGTTATTTATTTATATTTAAATAAAAATTATGAAAATTTTTGATTCTCTCAATAATTTATATAAGTCCGATCGATTCAAAAAAAAATAATATAAAAAATAAAATTAACAAAATTTATTTTATTAAAACAACAATGAGAAACTTCTTTAAATTAGCGATTGTCTTTCTCTTCTTTGTTATTTCAAAGGCAGAATTTGCTCCTCAGCACAAAAATCTAACCGATTTGCTCAAAGACTTTGCTAAAGGTCCTGAAGCTTACCTTGAAAAAATCGGAAATCGAGTCAAACATCAAATTCTGAAGGAAATTTTAAAGTTTTCTCTAACAGAATTTGTGCACAATACCTCAGGAACCTCTCAATTAAATGTCACCAATGCCAATTTTCAAAACGTGTTGCCCTTTTTACAATTTTTTCGACTAATGAATCTGACCAATCATACCAAAGATGAGCTCGAAAAACTAATAATAGAATCGATTCCTTCTGAATATAATTCAAGTGATTTCTTAGTGTTGAGATCAAATAGAAATCAGTGGGATGATTTTGCGGAAAAATTCATCAGGAATGTCCTAATGACGTTTATAACAAATAAAACACAAATTGACTTCTTTGATCACATTTACCAAAAACTCAGAATGTTTCATAATGCTTCGAATTCCTCCTCTCATGCGAATTTAACTGAAAAACTTGATATGTTGGGTGCTATTAGTCATGAAGTTCTTGCTAATAAAGAAACTATTACAGATATCGCTAAAAATATCCACTCAGAAATGAAAGATGAAGGTGGTAACTATAAAAGCAAAGAATCAAGCGAACCAGAAAGACATGAAATTTCTCAGATGATCTTAATGAGTATCCTGGTGGTTTTGATAGTGGCCTTATTAATTATTTTCGTTTTTTTGTTCAGGAGATATTACAAAAAAAATTATAGTAGTACCTATAATCAAATGGAAGGTGCCAGCAGTTTGACTGCTGCTTAAGAAAGAAATAACATTTTTATGAATTATCTAATATACGTCACATGACAAAAAACTTCCTTTTATTTGGGAAAAATTAATATCTAAATTTAAATACAAAGAAAAAAAAAAAGAAAAAAATGATCCCAGACGACCCTTCTGTGATAAATCCTATTCTCAATGAGCTTAAAGTCTCATTCTTCTCCCAGAAAACCAAGAGCATAAAATTCAGAAAAGAACAGTTGCGAAATTTGCTCAAAGGTCTTAAGGAACTTAATGAGAAATTTGAAGCGGCATTGGCTACAGATTTGGGGTATAATGCATTCAATACGTTCGCCTTTTCTCAAAGCATTTCGGTCAATGACATTGAAAACATTCTCCAAAACATTGATCAATGGGCAAAGGCAAGATCCGCTGATACATCTTTATTAGTTGGACCAGCGTTTTCTTATATTTTGCCTGAACCATATGGTGTTTCTCTTATTTTGTCTGCTTGGAATTATCCTGTATATACTTCAATTCCACCTGTGGCCGCGGCTATTGCAGCAGGAAATTGTGTGATTTTAAAGCCTTCAGAATTGGCTCCCAGAACCTCGAATGTCTTGAATGAATTGTTCGCGAAATATCTGGATAATTCCTGTTATAGGGTCATTGAGGGAAAAATTGAGGTTGCCAAGAATATCATTGAGAAACCTTTTGATTTGATTTTTTTCACTGGAAGTCCGGAAAAAGGCAAATTGATCGCCCAAGTAGAGTTTTCTTCATATTGAGTTAAGTTATCTATAAAATAATATAATAGGCAGCTGCAAAATCCTTGATCCCTTGCATTTTGGAATTAGGAGGAAAGAACCCTTGCATTGTGGATCAATCCGCAAATTTAGAAAATGCTTCGTTGCGAATTATTCAAGCAAAAACGATTAATTGCGGACAGACTTGTGTGGCACCTGATTATTTGTTCGTGCATTCATCAATGAAAAATCATTTGATTGCCAAATTGAAAGAGAAAATAGTGCAGTTTTATGGAGTAGCTCCTGAAACAAACCCTGAATATAGCAAGATCATCACTGAATTTCATACAAAACGCTTGCAGAGCCTGATTACGGAAGAACATGGAGGCGTTGTTCTTTATGGAGCTAAATGTGATATCGATGAAAGATTTGTATGTCCAACACTAATTGATAGTCCATCTCTCGAAAGCAAATTGATGAAAGAAGAGATTTTTGGTCCGATTTTGCCGATCTTCGAATATAAAAACATCGATGAAGTGATTCGATTCATCAACGAAAAGCCCAAGCCTTTAGCTTTATATTATTTCGGGTCTCCTTTGAGCCAAGCCAGAAAAGACATTGAAGAAAAGACTTCCTCAGGATCTTTCTCTATAAATGACGCTTGCTTTCAAATTCTCAATCATGATATTCCTTTTGGAGGGGTTCAAAACAGTGGTATAGGAGCTTATCATGGAAAAATTGGGTTTGATAATTGCAGTCATTTGAAAGCGGTTTTCAATAAAGCAACTATCAATTCTTTTCCTTTAAGTGCCAGATTCCCACCTTATACCAATAATAAGAAGAAAATCATGGAAATCTTGCTAACATATGGAGACATTAGCCAATATAAAGTTTTAAGGAAAATAGTCTATATTGTAGTGATTTTCACAATTTTGGGAATGCATAAAAGAGGAAAATTTGACGGGTTTTTGAATGTTTTGAGTATGGCGATCTCAACTTATTGGACAAGCAAGAAAAAATAAGAATAAGGATTAACTTTCTTAAAAAAAATGCACTTAAAAACAAAAATCAAGAGTTTTTACGAAAAACAAAAAAAGGGATTTCATTCAACAAAATTATTATTTTGATGTTTTTTTATTCTTTAATTACGAAAATTTTATTCATTTATTCAAAAAAAAAATAAATCTTTGAGAATTCCAGGTTCTTACCAAAAAAGTTAGATTTTATAATGAAAAACAATTATTTTGGAGGAACATCTGGTAAGCTTTATTGCTATCTGGGGTGAATTTCTCTCCTTTCTTCATTCTTTCGTCAATCTCTTCTTTGCTCATAAATTCAACTAATTCAATTTCATCCTCTTGCAATTTCAAAGGCCCATCATTTCTCCCTAAAAAAGCTTTTCCCCATATTCTGGTCTCTGGATTTTCAAAATAAAATTTGAACAAAGGTTTCAAAGGCACCTTTAGTCCAAATTCTTCACCCAATTCTCTTTCAGCGTTTTCTTCATAACTTTCTCCATATTCTACAACCCCTCCTGAAACAACATCCCAATATCCAGGACACCATTTCTTCATCATAGTCCGTTTATGAACATGAAATCTATTATCAGAAGTTAAAATGAATATATAGGTAGCTCTATGAATCCATCGATTTTCTCTCATGGTCTTACGAATGGCTTTACCTATGACATTGTCTTCTTCATCCACTATTGATACCTCCTCCTCTGCTTCATTTCGGGATTTCATCAGATTTGAAGTTTTAAAATTCAAAGAAAAATTTAAAGTTCTATCAGAACGACTTCTTAAAAAAGTTTTCCTGAATAAATAGAACATACTTTTAATAATTTTATTATATATCTAGAGGTATTAGAGGTATTTATTTGTTATGATTAGGTTTTGGCAGACATGATATTGCTTTCTTTGTCACTTGAATATATCTCATTATTTAATGAAGCATATCTATTTTTCAAGTATTTCTTTGTAAAGAAAACTAACAACAAAAACACTGTGATAGCTATGACTCCAATTACTATAATCAGCCAGATATCAGTGCCTGAAGTGCTTTGACTTTGAAGCATAGCTGCAGTTTTGCCTCCATTTTTGAGATAAGTATGCAATATCTTAGAAAATTCTTTCAAAGTCTTGTTTTGATATTCTGGCTTCTTCAGGTTCTCCTCATCGAAGTACTCTGAAAATGGCAGGTCTGTTGAGTTGAAATTGAGTGTATAGTCGATGAATTCAGTCAAATTGAGGTCTTTTTCATTATTAAGGACACTAGCCAAAGATATGTTGTTGGAACTTTCGTTCAAATAGAGGGTCTTCAGTTTGGTGACTAGATAGAAATAGAAGTACATTTTCTTCTTTGATGGGTCTGAGCTGAGGCCTTCTTGGAAGCTGCTTTTGGAGATATATTTGAGCAGGTTGCTGAGAAATAGGTCCATATTCTTCTCATTTTCCAGGGCAGTTGAATTGGTTTTACCGAAGCTACTCTTGATCATGTTGTCAAAATCTTCCTCGGTTAAATTGCTGGAAATGTTCATTTTTAGGAAGAAATCTGATAAACTAGGATAATCCAACAAGGTGACCATCTTCAATGTAGGAACTGCATTGAGGTTCCCTGATTTTAAGAGGGTATCTCTTAAAGCTAATTTCATGACCTCTTCCAATAATTTTTCAGTGAAATGCTTAATACTATAACCCAGAGGCTTGTTTCTTGCGAAATCCTTAAGGAAACCGTTTAATTCTTCTGAATCTAGTGTGGAATAGCAAATGAAAGGCAAGGACAGGAAGGCCAGAAGACTGAAAATAAAAAGTTTCATTTAGATTCTATTTTTATAAGTATGAAAAGAAGAAAATTTTAATTTATTATAATTTTTAGGAGTTTTATAATAATAGTCGTTTTATAATGAATCCTATTTTTAGTTTTCGGAGATATTTTTAAATTTTTTTTCTTTCGGTTTTAAATTTCGATTTTTCTTTGGGTTTTTGATTATTGTAAAAAAAAAAACCAATATACAAAAAACCATAAGAGATCAAAAAAAATAATTTTTTTGTTTGTTTTATTTAGGCAGTCCTCAAGATTTATTTTCTCTCCTATATTTTAACGCAATATTTTAAAAAGACAATAAATAAAAATAAAATTCCTTAAAATGGTAGAAAACAAATACTGTGTCGCTATGAATGAGGCTCTTCCAGGTGAAACCTCCATATATCGAAATCCACAAGCAGTGAAAGGTCTTCATGCTGGTCCTGAAGCTGAAGGAGGAAAAATCAAGACATTAAGGGACAGTCTTTTGCAGGCGGTTGAGAAATATGCCGATTTGAACTGTGTCGGGGCAAAAATGCCTAATGGTGAATTTCAATGGAAAGACTACAAGACTAGCATAAAGCTAGCTGAAAGCTTTGCCAGTGGTTTGATAGTCCTCGGCCTTGTTCCACCCATCAAAGAATTCAAAGATTATGAGCTCCATCTTTTCGCTATTTATTCCAAAAATAGAGAGGAATATATTTTGGCCGATTTTGCCACTTCCTTATATGGATTAACGTCTGTTCCGATTTATGACACTCTGGGTCCCGAGTCCATGGAATTTATCCTGGATCAGACGAAAATGACCACTCTGGTGGGAGGAGCTGAAAATGTCAAGAAGTTCTTTGATGGGAAGAAATACTGTTATGTCAAGAACTTGGTTTCCTTTGAGCCAATCACAGACGCAGCCCTTCTTGAAGAAATCAAGAAGAATGATCTTACCTACTATAGTTTTCAACAGGTCATCGATGCGGGGATCCAAAAGCCACAGAAGCCTTATTTGGTTGAAGAGAAAACACTCTATGTGATTTCCTACACAAGCGGTACAACTGGCAATCCAAAGGGTGCAATGATAACCCATGCAAACATGGTTTCTCTAATAGCTTTCGGGGAGTTTGCTGTGGATCTATATCCCACAGATGTTTATCTATCATATTTACCTTTGGCTCATATTTTTGAGAGAATTATGCAAGGCATGTTATTTTATAAAGGATGCTCTATTGGTTCCTTTGGTGGTGATACCTCTAAACTCAAAGATGACTTCATTGCTTTAAAACCGACTGTCATAGCTACAGTGCCTCGTGTCTTAAATCGATTCCACGATATCTTCAAGGGGATCATTGATAACTTGCATGGAATCAAGGGTTGGTTAGCCAGACATGCTCTCGAAACAAAATTGTATAACCTGCATCATTATGGAAACATTGATCATTGGATCCATGATAAGATTGTGTTCTCCAAATTTCGAGAAGCTTTGGGAGGAAGACTTAGATGGATTATTTTAGGATCTGCACCAGCTTCCAAAGAAACTCTTGATTTTATGAAGGTAGTTTTGAGTATACCTGTTAGGGAAGGTTATGGACAGACCGAAACGACTGCAGCCACCTTTGTCATGAGCGCAGAAGATCATCAGGGATCAGGAACTATTGGAGGTCCAGGGGTTAACATTGAATTTAAATTTAAGGATGTGCCAGAAATGAAGTATACTTCATTGGATAAGGATGAACATGGAAACAAGGCGCCAAGAGGTGAATTGTGCATTCGAGGACCATCGGTTTTCCCAGGATATTACAAAGATGATGAGAAGACAAAAGAGACATTTGATGAAGAGGGTTGGCTCCATAGTGGAGATATCTGTCAACTAAACCCAAATGGTTCTATTAAAATCATTGATAGAAAGAAAAACATTTTCAAGCTATCTTTTGGAGAGTACGTTGCTCCTGAGAAATTGGAGAATATATTCAAACACTCTAAGTGTGTTTCAGAAATATACATTTATGGAGATGCACTTGAATCATTCGTGGTGGCAGTCATTGTGCCAGATATGAAAGCTTTGCAGGAAATGGCCTTGGCAAATGGAATTAAAGACAAGTTAGAAGATATTCTACATGATAAAAAGGTGAAGATGCTTGTTATTAATGATATGAAAGCAACAGGAGCTAACAAAAAACTCAATGCGTTCGAATTTGTGAAGAATGTGTATTTGGAAAAAGAGCCCTTTGCCAATAAGGATTTGATTACAACGACATTTAAATTGAAGAGGTTTGATGCGAAGAGGGTTTATGAGGAGCAACTAAAAGAACTTTATAAGGAAGGTCCTTTAATTCATTAGATAGGAAGTGAATTAAAGCGAAGTGATAAATTACTACAAGCTAAATCGCTAAAAAAAAAAAAAAAATTTAAAGACAAAAATCAAAATTTAAAGCTCAAATCAAACAATATAGAAAAAATCAAAATTTTATTGAAAACTCAAAAAAATCACATATATAAAAAAATCGATTTTATCACCAATCCTATTTTTAGATTTGGGAGATAATTTTTATTTTTATATTTCGATTTTCTTAGGGTTTTTAATTTTTGTAAAATAAAAAAGCTAAAATACAAAAAAACATAAGAAATCGATAAATAAAATTTATTTTGGTTTGATTGAGATATTCCTCAAGATTTATTCTCTCTCCTTTAATTCAACGCAATAGTTTTAAAAAGACAATAAAATTTTTTACTTAAATGATAGAAAACAAATACTGTGTCCCTATGAATGAGGCTCTTCCAGGCGAAACCTCCATATATAGAAATCCACAAGCAGTGAAAGGTCTTCATGCTCGTCCTGAAGGAGGAAAAATCAAGACATTAAGAGACAGTCTTTTGCAGGCAGTTGAGAAATATGCCGATTTGAACTGTGTCGGGGAAAAAATGCCTAATGGTGAATTTCAATGGAAGGACTACAAGACGAGCATAAAGCTAGCTGAAAGCTTTGCCAGTGGTTTGATAGTCCTCGGCCTTGTTCCACCCATCAAAGAATTCAAAGATTATGAGCTCCATCTATTCGCTATTTATTCCAAAAATAGAGAGGAATATATTTTGGCCGATTTTGCCGCTTCCTTATATGGATTAACGTCTGTTCCGATTTATGACACTCTGGGTTCCGAGTCCATGGAATTTATTTTGGATCAGACGAAAATGACGACTCTAGTAGGAGCAGCTGAAAATGTCAAGAAGTTCCTTGATGGGAAGAAATACTGTTATGTCAAGAACTTGGTTTCCTTTGAGCCAATCACAGACGCAGCCCTTCTTGAAGAAATCAAGAAGAATGATCTTACATACCATAGTTTTCAACAGGTCATCGACGCGGGGATCGAAAAGCCACAGAAGCCTTATTTGGTTGAAGAAAAAACTCTCTATGTGATTTCCTACACAAGCGGTACAACTGGCAATCCAAAGGGTGCAATGATAACCCATGCAAATATGGTTTCTCTCATAGCTTTCGGGGAAGTTTCCCTGGATGTATATCCCACAGATGTTTATCTATCATATTTACCTTTGGCTCATATTTTTGAGAGAATTATGCAAGGCATTCTATTTTATAACGGATGCTCTATTGGTTCCTTTGGTGGTGATAACACTAAACTCAAAGATGACTTCATTGCTTGTAAACCGACCATCATAGCTACAGTGCCTCGTGTCTTAAATCGATTCCACGATATCTTCAAGGGGATTATTGATGGCTTGCATGGAGTCCATGGTTTTTTAGCTAGGCATGCTCTAGAAACAAAATTGTATAACCTGCATCATTACGGAAACATTGATCATTGGATCCATGATAAGATTGTGTTCCCCAAATTTCGAGAAGCTTTGGGAGGAAGACTTAGATGGATTCTTATCGGATCTGCACCAGCTTCCAAAGAAACTCTTGATTTTATGAAGGTAATTTTGAGTATCCCTATTAGGGAAGGTTATGGACAGACCGAAACGACTGCAGCTACGTTTGCCATGAGGAAAGATGATCATCAAGGATCAGGAACTATTGGAGGTCCAGGGGTTAACATTGAATTTAAATTTAAGGATGTGGCAGAAATGAAGTATACTTCATTGGATAAGGATGAACAAGGAAACAAGGTGCCAAGAGGTGAATTGTGCATTCGAGGACCATCAGTTTTCCCAGGATATTACAAAGATGATGAGAAGACAAAAGAGACATTTGATGAAGAGGGTTGGCTCCATAGTGGAGATATCTGTCAACTCAACCCAAATGGTTCTGTTAAGATCATTGATAGAAAGAAAAACATTTTCAAGCTGTCGTTTGGAGAGTACGTTGCTCCTGAGAAATTGGAGAATATATTCAAACACTCTAAGAGTGTTTCGGAAATTTACATTTATGGAGATGCACTTGAATCATTCGTGGTGGCAGTGATTGTGCCAAATATGAAAGCTTTGCAAGAAATGGCTGTGGCCAACGGATTTAAAGAGAAGGTGGAAGATATTCTACATGATAAAAAGGTGAAGATGCTTGTTATTAATGATATGAAAGAGGCAGGAGCTAACAAAAAACTCAATGCGTTCGAATTTGTGAAGAATGTGTATCTGGACAAAGAGCCCTTTGCCAATAAAGATTTGATTACGACGACATTTAAATTGAAGAGGTTTGAAGCGAAAGGAGTTTATGAGGAACAACTAAAAGAACTTTATAAGGAAGGTCCTTTAATTCATTAGATAGGAATTGAATTAAAGGAAAGTGATAAATTACTACAAGCTAAATAGCTAAAAAAAATTAATTAATTTTAAAGAAGAAGTCATAAAAAAACAAAATAAAAAAAGCCAAAAAAAATCAAAAAATATATAAAAGAATAAAACCAGAAAATCCAAATTTCTATAAAAGACAAAATTCTTCAGCTTCAGGTATTAATAGTTTTGATGCTACTTTATTTAAAACAAACCGCAAGATATAAAAAAATAAATATTTTTAAATCATTTGCTCGACAAAAGCCTTTCTCCATGGAAGAAAAAATCGAAAAAAAGCCCTCCACGGCTCGCAGAGACCGTCTCATTGAGCTCGAAAAGCAGGCTCAGACATTATGGGCAGCATCCAATTTTTTCGAAGCCAATCCCTCAGAAAATCCTTTGAAATATTTCTTAACATTCCCATATCCATATGTGAATGGGAAGCTTCATTTGGGTCATGCTTTCAGTATGACTAAATGTGAATTCACAGCTCGATACAAAAGATTAATGGGATATAATGTACTTTTTCCTTTTTCATTCCATTGCACTGGAATGCCAATTTCCGCATCTGCCCAAAGATTAAAGGATGAATATGAGAAATATGGTGAGAAACCAATACCAGAGAAGGAAGGAGAGAAAACCACACAATATAGTATTTTGAAAAGCAGTGGTGTCCCTGAAACAGAAATCAAGAAATTCGTTGATCCTTTATATTGGTTGAAGTATTTCCCACCTGTGGGCAAAACTGATTTGATTTCTTTCGGGGGAGCCATTGATTGGAGACGATCCTTCATCACCACTTCGATGAATCCTTATTACAACTCATTGATTGAGTGGCAGTTCACCAAATTGAAAGAACAGAACCTCATCGTCTTTGGGAAAAGACCCTCCATTTACTCAATAAAGGACAAACAGATGATTGCAGATCATGATCGATCTGAAGGTGAAGGTGTGGGTCCTCAGGAGTATACCTTGATAAAATTAAGAGTTTTGGAACCATTCCCTCCAGCATTAGCCAAATTAGAGGGTCATAAAGTCTTCTTGGTGGCAGCAACTTTAAGACCAGAAACTATGTATGGCCAAACAAATTGTTTCATACTTCCAACTGGAGTTTATGGAGCCTTCTTAATGAAGAAGGATGAAGTGTTCGTTTGCTCTGAAAGATCTGCTTGGAATATGGCCCACCAAAATTTAACCAAAGTTCCTGAACAGGTCACGAAAATTGTTGACATAATAGGACAAGATTTAATTGGACTCCCATTGAAAGCACCTTTGGCTACTTTTGAAAAGGTCTATTCTTTACCTATGATGACGATCTCAATGGGCAAGGGAACAGGTGTTGTGACTAGTGTTCCCAGTGATGCTCCAGACGATTTTGCAGCCTTAAGAGATTTACAAAAAAAAGAAGAAATGAGAAAGAAATTCAAGGTGACAGAAGAGATGGTTATCCCTTATAATCCAGTGCCGATCATCAATATCCCAGAATATGGAGATTTCGCTGCTTTGAAGGCTTGTGATGATTTTAAAATCCAGAGCCAAAATGATAAAGAATTATTGATAAAAGCAAAAGAAAAGGTTTACTTAAAAGGATTTTATGAAGGTGTTATGCTTGTTGGAAGCTGCAAAGGCAAAAAAGTGTTTGAATCAAAAAATATCGTGAAAAAAGAAATGATTGATAATGGCGATGCTGAGATTTATTACGAACCTGAAAGCAATGTTGTTGCTCGATCAGGAGGTATTTTTATTTTTTAATGAGCTAAAAATAAAAATATTTTTTTTCTTAGAAAACTGCATCGTTTCGTTATGCGATCAATGGTACTTGAAATATGGAGATGAGGACTGGAAAAACCTTTTGAAGACTCATATCAAAGATCCAAAGAAGTTTTGGTGCTTCACTGACACTGTGCAAAAAGAAATGGAAGGAACAGTAGATTGGTTGAAGGAATGGGGATGTTCTAGATCTTTTGGATTGGGAACTCAATTACCCTGGGATCCTCAATATTTGATTGAATCCTTGTCAGACTCCACAATCTATATGTCTTATTATACAATTTCTCATTATATGCAAGGGGATTTGTACGGATTCACTCAAGGAACTCTTGGAATACCAGCGACAGATTTATCAATAGAATTTTGGGATTATGTCTTCTTGGGGAAAGAATATAAGCCAAGCATTAAAGTTCCAGAGGAAAAATTGAAGGTAACCAAAACTTAACAATTAAATAAAAATTAACTACGTTTTATAGATCATGAGAAAAGAATTCTTATATTGGTACCCAATGAACCTCAGATGCTCCGGAAAGGATTTAATCAAAAACCATTTGACAATGTGTTTGTTTAATCACGCGGTAAAAACTATTTGATAATATCATAAATATCTTGTTATTCAAAGGCAATATGGAAAGATTTCCCTGAATTATGGCCAAGAGGGTTCTTCTGTAATGGTTACGTTTTGGTTGATGGAGATAAAATGTCAAAATCAAAGGGAAATTTCTTTACCATCGATGAAGTTGCCCATAAATTCGGGGCAGACGCCACTAGAATTGCTTTGGCCGCTGCCGGAGATACATTGGATGATGCCAATTTCACTTTGGAAAATGTGGATAGTTCGATTTTGCAACTTTCAACATTGGAAATGTGGGCCAAAGATGCTGTTAAAAATTTTTCAGGTTTCAGAGAAAAGTCTTTGGATGAGAACATTGAGTTTTTCGATAACACTTTCGCAAATGAAATAATGCATTTGACAATCCAAACTCTTGAGAGTTATGAGGCGATGAGATATAGAGATGTGTTGAAATGGGGCTTTTTCGAGTTCCAGGCTATTAAAGATGACTATAAGTTTCAATGTGGCAATGCAGGTCTAAGAAAAGATTTAGTGGCAAAATACTTGGAATATCAATTGTTATTGTTGTACCCGATTGCTCCTCATTTTTGTGAGATTATGTATCGAGATTTGGTGTTTGATATATTACCAAAGGACTCGAATGCTCCAAAATATATTTCTCTTCATAGATTACCAAAGGTTGATTTTTAATATATATAAAAATCTAGTTAAGATTTTATGAAATAGATTGATAAAGGTGCTATCAATATGGAATACATTAAAAAGAATGCTTACTTGAAACAAGTTATAAGAAATATCAGATTAGCATTTGACAAATCTAAGGCGAACAAAAAGAAAGGAAAGGATGCCAAAGTTGAAGAAAAAGAAGTCAAAAAGGTGACTGCGAAAATTTTCGTTGCGAATCACTATGCTGATTGGCAAAAGTTTGTGCTCGACTTGTTTGCCGGTTCAGCTTTTAACGACAAGTTTATGATTGTGGATGATTGGAAACAAGTAGTCAGAACTAAAGTCACAGGAGAGCTTATGAAGAAGTCATTGCAATTTGGATCATGGATTTTGGTTTTTTTTTTTTTATTATATGATTTTTTATTTAGAAAAAATTGTAGGAAGAAATCAAAACCAAAGGAGATAAGGAAATCCTAAATACCACCCAATTATTTAAAGAAAAAGAGTTCTTAACAAGTCAAAAGGAGTTTATTGCCAGACAAATCAAAGTTGATGTCATTGAGGTAAAATTAAAATTAAATATTGAAAAGAATTCATAAGTTTTTATTTTTAATCAGATTGTTGATACTGAGGAAGCTGCACAATGGAATAATAAAGCTTATGCAATCGCCATCGGTGCGGCCTTACCTGGCAACCCACAGATAGTTTTTGAATAATAAATTTCGTTCTAAGAAATGAAAAAAAAAATGAGAAATAAAGAAAATAATTTGAATAAAACAAAAAATTAATTTATTAAAATATGTTTAAATATTTCAAAATAATCAACGGCAATGTATAAATTCAAAAAAATTTTCTATTATTTTTTAAAAAATAGACTTTTCTTTTGATTAAAATTTTTCTTGTTTTTTTATATATTTTTTTTTTTTTTTTTAAATAATAAAAAGTATTATTCTCAAAG
>Ga0302320_10010620_pt1 | contig 19602 bp, 20 predicted proteins | sample Bog_T0_3_FD_202130 | JGI IMG/M metagenome (GOLD analysis project Ga0302320, IMG submission 202130) | Peat permafrost microbial communities from Stordalen Mire near Abisko, Sweden - Bog_T0_3 | ecosystem: Environmental > Terrestrial > Soil > Wetlands > Peat | place: Sweden: Abisko, Stordalen Mire... | reverse complement strand
GCTTGAAAACACGGATCTCTCCGCGCGAGAGATTGCCGAGAAAGCAATGAAGATTGCAGGCGAGATCTGCATTTATACCAACGACCGCATCACGATTGAGGAGTTGAAGGGCTAGCCGTTTTTAATTGAAAGCGCGTTTGAAAGGGCATAGCTTCAGCCGTGCCGCCTAGGCCGTATGGAATCACTGGGCTTTAGCCCCTGAGGGAGTTATCCTGGCGGTCGATACCCACCCCAATTTTCTGGATTCGGAGTTTCGACTTGAGATGGCTTATCCGGTTTCGCAATGTTGCTTGCATCTTGTGCATGGGCCTCTGCGCATTTGCAGAGATTTACTCTGCGGCCGCCACAGCGCTCGATAGCCACGCTCCTTTCTGGGAAAGGGTCGTTGGTTGGTTCTTATTCCTGTTGCCGATTGAGATTATCGTGGCTTTGATCCTTCTATTTAGTAACGAGAAGTCGACGCTTGGCTTTAACCTCACGATTTTGAATGTTCTACTGTACGCCGGTTTTATGGCCGTGGACGTATTTACTGGAAACGAGGGCCGCATTGATAGGTCTGATTTGTTAGCCGTGGGAATATGGGCTTGTTTCTTCACTGCGGTGCTATTCTCAGCTCGCCTTATCCGCCCTGTGATTCAATCTTCGATTGAGACAATTCACCTCAGGGACTAAAGTCCTGGTGGATTTCGAGCAACTTGTGGCACGGCTGAAGCCGTGCCCTTTCAAAGCAGACGCGCTGCAAATTAAGATTGAACAAGGAATTGAATGGCCATTTATTTACCCGCATCCGCTGAAGAACAGGATCTCTCGCTGGACGAGCTGACTCCGCGCGAGATTGTTACCGAGCTTGATAAGCATGTCGTCGGCCAGAAGGCTGCCAAGCGTGCTGTTGCCATTGCGCTCCGGAATCGCCAACGCCGGCAAAAGCTGCCCCCCGACATTGCCGACGACATCATGCCCAAGAACATCATCATGATTGGGCCAACGGGCGTAGGCAAAACAGAGATTGCGCGGCGGCTGGCCAAGCTGACCGGTTCGCCGTTTCTCAAAGTTGAGGCGTCCAAGTTTACCGAGGTCGGCTACGTGGGCCGCGATGTGGAGTCGATGATTCGCGATCTGGTCGAGGTCGCCATCGACATGGTGCGCGAAGAGCGGCTTGAAGAAGTAGAAGACAAGGCGGAGATGAATGCCGAGGAGCGGCTGCTCGACGTGCTGCTGCCCCCACCCCCCGCGCCGCCGCCATCGCAGGAAGGGCAACTTACGCTGCCTGGTTCCGACAGCTATCAGCGGTCGCGTGAAAAGCTGCGGCAACAGTTCCGCGAAGGCAAGCTGGACGAACGGCAGGTTGAATTGGACGTGCGCGACCGCGGCACGCCGCAGTTCGGCATCATCAGCAATCAGAATCTTGAGGACATGGAAATGAACCTCAAGGATATGCTGCCGAACATTTTTGGCGCGGGCTCGAAGAAGCGGAAAATGAAGGTGGGCGACGCGTTCGACTACCTGGTGCAGGAGGAAGAAAGCCGACTGATCGACATGGACCAGGTGAACCGCGTGGCTGTGGAGCGCGTGGAGTCGAATGGCATTATTTTTCTGGACGAGATCGACAAGATTGCCGGGCGCGAAGGCGGACATGGGCCCGATGTTTCACGCGAGGGCGTGCAGCGCGACATTCTGCCCATCGTCGAAGGAACGACGGTGAACACGCGCTACGGCATGGTGCGGACGGATCACATTTTGTTTATCGCCGCAGGTGCATTCCATGTTTCGAAGCCCAGCGACTTGATTCCCGAGTTGCAGGGGCGCTTTCCGATTCGCGTGGAATTGCAGTCGCTCACCGTCGACGATTTTCTGCGCATTCTTACCGAACCCAAGGCCTCGCTGACCAAGCAATACATGGCGTTGTTGGAGACTGAAGGCGTGCGGCTGGAGTTTTCACCCGAAGCGCTTCGAGAGATGGCGGAGTTTGCATTTAAAGTGAACGAGCAGACCGAGAACATCGGAGCGCGCCGCCTGCATACCATCATGGAGCGCGTGCTTGAGGATGTAAGCTTCCTTGCTCCTGACGTTGCTCGTCGTGCGCCAGATGATGAGGCTGCCGCGCTGCTGAATGAGGCGATTAAAGCGGAGTCTTCAACGCCGCTGCCTTACGAAGAGCGGATGACTTCTTCAGGGCCGGAGAAGGTTTTTCTGATCGGCGCCGAGTATGTGAAGCAGATGGTCGCTTCCGTGGTGAAGGATCAGGATTTGAGCCGGTATATTCTGTAAACCTTTATGTATGAGTTGCTTCCATGATCCGTGGCCGTTCTAGCATAAATGTGCTAATATGCCTTTGTGCGCACTACGATTGACATCCCGGATGAGACATACAAGAGTGTGAAAAGGCTCGCGGTCGAGGAGAACACCACTGTCAAACAGATCATGCTGGATGCACTCCAGCTTGCGCTGCTCAGGCGGTATGCACGGCCGACTGCGACCCGCAGGCGTATTGAATTCCCTGTTGTTCACTCGAAGAATCCCGGAAGCTTGAAGCTTGGCGAGGAGGGTGTCTACGAGTACATTCCTTTTCCCTGATGTGAATGTCTGGCTGGCGCTGTCGCACAGCATTCACCCCCATCACCGTGCTGCCAAGGCATGGGAACGAACCCTCTACAACGACGCGGTACTGGCCTTCTGCCGATTCACGCAACTTGGCTTATTGCGTTTGCTCACAAACGCCAGCGCGATGGGAATGGATGTTTTGACTCAGGCTTCCGCCTGGGCGGTTTATGATTCGCTCTTGGCAGCTGGTCCAGTGGAGTTTTTCGATGAGCCCGAAGGGATCGACTCTCTCTTTCGGCTCCAGACCACGCGCAACGAAGTGTCGACCAAGCAATGGGCAGACGCGTACCTGGAGGCCTTTTCCATCACAGCAAACATCACGCTCGTGACGTTTGACCGCGCGTCGGCGGGGCGGGTTGCTGGCAGCGTGTTGCTGGGGTGAGGGTCCACGAATGGGGTCAGTTTATCAAGTGCTATCTCCGGTTATCCCCGACTCCCATCAATACGACCCGCCGAGAGGCACTTGACCAAGGTCATTCGGGCGTTTCGCATTTATAAGGTGGAACCGGGGACTCCATTTCATGTCGCTGCCATACAGCAGATCAGTTAGTGGTAGAACGGCGAACTCACCTCCATCCAAGCATTTTTGCGCCAAGTCGTTGAGTTCATCGAACGAATCGTAGTCTCCCCACCGCGCCTCCAGAGAAGCGCCATGAGCCGACGTCCCAACAGCAAGGAACTCACGCTTCGATCCTTTGGTAAGCCACTCGCTGGCGTTCTGGAGGTCGTCTTCGGTAACTGGGATTCCGTGCGTCCTGATCAACAAAGCATCCTGTTCGGCTAGGTTTGGAATAGACCACAAAACAAACCAGTCCCCCTGCCGACTCTTCTCAACGGCATGAATGTAAGAGTCCAAGTCAACAAACCCGCGAGGCTCGGGGCCGCAACCACCGCCGTAGAACGCCTGAAGACCACACACCACACCGGCTTTGAGCGCGTCACTAACTCTCTTGATGATTTCGGGCGACAGCAGATTCGGCGGGTCTGCACTCCAAGCGATTGGGTAGGGCATGGATTCAAGATTAGCTCGAATGACATGCTTCTGCATTTACAATTGAACTCTGCGTAAACCTCTGCTAAATTCATCTCGTACCTCGCCAGTCCGCGCGCTGGAACGAAAATGAGCGGGCTCTACCTGCACTCTCCGGCTTCTGAGGGAATGTGGATGGGGGCGCTTCAGAAGCACACTGGAAAGGTGTGCCTGCGCCTCCCGTTCCCGATTTGAGGGCCGCGCCGCCTTTTCCTCGCCTCCATTTGCATCACAAGAAGAAGGAGAGAAGCCATGAGCAATGCGGGAAATCACCACAAGGTCAATTACATCGAGTTTTCAACCACCGATATTGAGCGGACCAAGCATTTCTATGCCGCCGTGTTCAGCTGGACGTTTGTCGACTATGGACCGGATTATGTGAGTTTTCAGGGAGCAGGGATCGACGGAGGGTTCGTCAAACGCGAAAAGCATGAGGCGGAAGGGAACTTTGCACCGCTGATTGTGCTCTACTCATCTGACCTCGCGGCTACCGAGATTGCCATCAGGTTGGAGGGCGGCGGAGTCGTCGTACCGACGTTCGAATTCCCAGGCGGGAAGCGGTTTCACTTCTCGGACGGTGTTGGGAATGTGCTTGGTGTTTGGTCGGAGTGAAAAAAGCAGGGGTTGGTGATTAGGGGTTAGGGCCCAGGTCTCATACGCGGGACCTGGGCACCCAGAATTATCGAGCGAATAAGATACCTTTGCTAGTTGATTGTCGGCGGCAGCATCAGGGGCTTTCTAGGACCTAGTTCTTCGCGAACCATAGTGAGGCCGAGGATGCAGCGCTCAAAGCGATCCGAAAGGCGCGCAAACAGCGGCGCTTCCTTCTCGTACTCAAAGAGATTGAATTGGCTGACGATGTAGTAGCTTTCCTTTCCGGCCGAAATCAATTCACCAAGTGACGGGTGGTGATTACGTTGGCGGCGATCGGAGGCCATGGCTTCGGGATACATGCCGGCGACGAAAAGGGCGTAATCGCCAATATGCTTGCGCAAGGCGCGCTCGGCATCGAACGATGGCGCGGAGCCGTGGACAGGATCGGAGGCGAGCATCATCTCATTGAGTTCTTCGATGGGGCGACCAGCTTCGTCGCGCACTCTGTAGAGATTGTCCGCTTCAGAAAACTCGCAAAGCAAGTGAGCGACATAGGCTGTGACGTCGGGATCGTTGAGGCCGAGCTTGCCCTCATAGCTGTTCCGAACAGCCTGTTGGAAGAAGGGTTCGAGTGGATGAGTCTGGGCCTGCATACACACCTCCCGTGAACCGCTTGCGCGGCAATCCGTTATAGGCATTGGCCGGTTGCTCAATTGAGAGTAGCCGGGGTTCCCAGCCAAAGCCTGTTGTTCAGCTTTGACACTGAGCTTATCGGATTAGTTGTGGTTTTTCGATAGGGGGATGTCTGATTTCTTAGCAGAGTGGCATCTTGATTGCAACGAGGTGTTCAATTTGAAACACAAAAAGGCAGCCACAATGGGCTGCTTTTTGTGCCAGAATTCGCTGCGATTAAACCGTTGCCGGGGTTCGAGACTCAAGTTCGGCAAGCCGCTTGGCAAGCAAAGATTCGAGCTTGACCAGCGCTGCGGAGAAGCCCTCAATGCCTTCCTTGAGCTTGTCGGTCGCCATACGGTCGGTGGCGTGCATGGCGTCAAAGACGTCTTTGTCCATGGGAATCTTTCCGATGTTCATGGACTGTGCCGCAACCGGATCAAGCTTGCGCGGCAAGTCGGCTTCGGTTGATTCAAGCTCGGCAAGCAGTTGCGGTGAGATGGTGAGCAGGTCACTGCCGGCGAGCTCGGTGATTTCGCCGATGTTGCGGAAACTGGCGCCCATGACCACCGTCTTGTAGCCGAAGTGTTTGAAATAGTTGTAGATCTTGGTGACGGATTGAACGCCTGGGTCATCGGCGCCCTTGTAATCGTTGCCGGTGTCTTTCTTGTACCAGTCAAGGATGCGGCCTACGAAAGGCGAGATGAGCGTTACGCCGGCCTCAGCGCAGGCAATGGCCTGATGGATGCCGAAGAGGAGAGTCAGATTGCAGTGGATGCCTTCTTTTTCAAGCACTTCGGCTGCCTTGATGCCTTCCCAGGTGGAGGCGATCTTGACGAGTATGCGGTTGCGGCCAATGCCAGCGTGGTCATACTGCGCAATGATGGCGCGGGCCTGGGCGATGGTGGCCTGGGTGTCGTAGGACAGACGCGCGTCTACTTCGGTGGAGACGCGGCCGGGAACGATGGCGAGAATCTTCTTGCCGAAGGCGATGGCAAGGCGCTGAAAGGCGAGATTTGCCACGGCCTCATCGGTTGCGCCTTCGCCAAGTTCGTTGCGGGCATCCTTAAGCACGTCGTCCACAATGGGCTGATATTGCGGCAGCTGCGCGGCGGCGGTGATGAGGGAAGGGTTGGTGGTGGCGTCCTGAGGGCGAAACTTTTCCATCGCCTCAATGTCGCCGGTGTCGGCGACGACCACGGTGTATTGGCGCAGTTGTTCGAGCAGATTCTTCGACATGATTTCCTCCTTGGGGAAGGCGGCTCCGGATTTCTTTGAAGACGGAGCCATTCGAGATAAGTCTACAGCTATTTGAGATGCCGCAGGTGAACGCAAGGTTCATTTGAAGCATAATACGGCGGCTAATCCGCGTCTGGTTGGAAGGTGTTAGTCAGCACGCCAAGGCCGGGAATGCTTACATCCACGCGGTCTCCGGGTGAAAGCGGGCCAACACCGGGAGGGGTTCCGGTAAGGATCAGGTCGCCGGGTTCAAGGGTGATGGCCGTCGTTATGTAGCTGAGTAGAGCGGGGATGGAGAAGATGAAGTCGAGCGTCGACCCTTGCTGGCGGAGTTCGCCGTTGACGCGTGTCTCGATCTGGAGTCCGTCTCCGGGATCGACTTCGTCGCTGACAAAGGGGCCTACCGGGCAAAAGGTGTCAAAGCCTTTAGCACGGGTCCATTGAGCCTCTTTTTTCTGAAGGTCGCGAGCGGTTACGTCGTTGGCCAGGGTGTAGCCGCGAATGACTTCCCGCCAGTCTGCATCTGCCGCGAGCTTGCTCACGCGCTTGCCGATTACTAGGGCCAGTTCGCCCTCGAAGTCGATTCGAGCTGAGGCAGCGGGCATGCGGACAACGCCTCCCGGTTTAAGCAGTGACGAGGGCGGCTTGAAAAAGAGCAGCGGCTCGGTGGGGACTTCGTTGCCCAGTTCTTTGGCGTGGTCGCGATAATTGCGGCCAACACAGATGATCTTGGACGGCGTGACGGGAGGCGACAGGGAAGCTGTGGAAAGCGGTATAGGCTCGAATGCCAGGGACTCGAAGTCGAGAGATGGAGCGGGGGCTCGGCTGTGTGCAAGGTGAAAGGCTAGATCTTCGTCCGGCGCTTGGGTAAGGTCGACGATCCATGGCTGGCCGGCGCGATCTTCCACTGCACCGTAGTGAGGTCGATTGTCGAGCAGGAAACGGCAGTATTTCATGGGAGGATCTCTCCTGGAGCTTGCGGCTATGGGTTGGGTACGCTCTCTTCGGCCTCGGGCGAACGGGCGCTCTCATGACCACCCAGGTCTATAGCTGTGACTGAGTAGCGGTAAGTATGGCCGGGTTGGACCTGGGTGTCGTGGAATGCTGGACCGATGTTTGGCTGCACGGGCGAGATGCACGTCCATTCACCTTCGCCTTCACGGCGATAGACAGCGTATCCGGCCAGATCAGCCTCGGTAATAGGCAGCCAACTGAGATCGATGGACGCGCCGGCGGTCGTGTCGGCGGCTGTGGCTACGGCAGCAAGTCCGGACGGAATTGCAGGCGGAAAGGTGTCTAAGGCTTCGACGCGGATCGGGTCAGAGAGGGGACCGGCCAACTCAACGGTTTGCCCGTCGATGGTGATGCGGGAGACACGCTGAGCGCGGTACTCATAGCTGCGATCGAAGCGGATTGTCTTGTCGATGGTGCGGCCCGGCTGGGCGGGAGAGTCGACGAGCAGGATTTGTTCTTCCGGCTCTTTTGGCGGGGCGAGAATGCCCGGCTTAGTGCTCGGTTTGGGTGCGGATTCAGTGCCCGATACATGCGTGAGCAGCTTGCGGTGCAGCCGGATTACGAAGGGTCGTCCGGCACTGGTGTTGTCGGACCAATTCAGCACTACACCGTCTTTGCGAAGCTGCGCGGAGAGACCAGTTACCGGCGGCGGCGCTTGGCCAGCCAGCACAGGCGCGGCGTTCGAGGGCCCCGCGGAACGGCCGTGAGGGTTGAGCAATTCGACGAAGTAGGTCAAAGGACGAGGCGCGCCGGAAGCCAACGGAGCCGGCAGAGTCTCAGTAAACGTAGCCTTGGCTTCAGGGGCAAATGACAGATTGCCAGCGACGGGAGTGCAGGGTCCCGAGTCCTCTTTGCGGCAGACGCGGACGGGAATATTCCCTTTGATCAGGAGCTTGTCTGTGTTCTTCCTGGGCATGGTCCAGGCGAGCGAGACCTGGTCACCGGTGCGGGACGCGGTTAGATTCACGACCGGGTCAGGTAACTTGAGCGAGGGCGGCATGGGTGCTCCGGGTGTGCCGCAGCCGGCAAGTGCGAATGCACTCGCTATTCCCAGGGCCAGCGCGGCATTGCTGCGCCATTTCTCGATTGCCTTCATCACGCCATCAATCCTTCTATTGGCAGTCTAATGGAGCGACGTGGGAGTGGATAAGCAAGGCACTCGATCACAAAGAAGCCAACCACTTGGTCTTGAGGAAGGTCTGGGCAGTACAATTCTGACGAATACCTATCGAAATGGTGCTTCCCCGCCCCATCCTGACTTGCGTAGGTTGAATCGGTCCATCGAGAGGAAATCAGACGCGTGTTGATTTTTGCAGCCATCCTGGCCATCTTTGTCTATGGAATGATCGCCGCCATGCTCGGCACCATTCTGCCCGATCTTTCCGATCGATTCCGGCTCACCCCAACGCAGAACGGGACGATTGCGTTTTCACAAGCATTAGGACTGATCATCGCTTCGGTAGGCGTTGGCCCCTTGCTTGACACCGAGGGCGATAAAGCAGGGCTAGTTCTTGGTTTGGTCTTCATTGCCATTGTGCTGTTCCTCCTGCCGCGTTCATCAGGGTTCCGCAGCATTGTGTTGCTGCTGTTTCTGCTGGGTGTCGGCGGCGGCATCGTCGTCACCGGCGCCAACGCATTGGTGAGCGGAGTGAGCGAGGCGCATCGTGCCACCGCGCTTAACCTGGTGAATCTCTTCTTTGGCCTGGGAGGGTTGGCCACGCCGTTCATTGCTGCGAATCTGTTCAAGCGCAACTGGGTTCGGCTCTGTTATACCGTCGCGTCGCTCACCGTGGTCGCTCTGATGGTTCAGGCGGTTGCAAAAATGCCAGCCCCATCTGGTGCCGCGGGATTTGTGCTTGCCGATGCTGGGCCGGTGCTGGGGCGACCTTTGCTTTTCTTGCTCGGGCTCTTCCTGTTTCTCTATATCACCTGCGAAGTCGGTGTGTGGAACTGGCTGCCGCGCCATCTGATCGCCCAGGGCATCCCGGAATCCCGCGCTCTCAATATCCTCTCGCTGGGATTCGCTCTCGGCCTGCTCATTGGCCGCGTTGGTGTGTCTCCGATCCTCATCCACGTGCCGGCCGTTACCGTCACGCTCGCGGCCTCAGTCGCCATGGCCGTGACTACATTTCTTATGCTCGGGACTGACAGACCGACCGTGGCTTTTGTGCTGGTGTTCATCGCCGGCCTTTCGATGGCTCCCGTATTCCCCACCACGCTGGCGATTGTAGGCAATGCCTTCCCGCGCATGACCGGCACCGCCATCGGCTTTGTGATTACGTGCGGATGGGCAGGCCTGGCAGTAAGTTCTCGCATTATCGGCGCAATAGCAGGCGACGATCCGGCGCGCCTGAAGAGAGCCCTGTTGCTGATCCCCGGCGCAGCGGTCTTGATGGTAGCCGTGAACGTGGCTATCTGGTCGGTGATGCGGTAGAGGATCGAATAACATTGGTCAGGACCAACGTTTCAAACGCAAGATTCAAGGTGCCAACACTCACTTCGACCAGGGTGGAATGACACCCGTCGTGCGGGCATACGCGATTAACTGGCCCATGTGCTCATTGGCGTGGATGATAATGCGCAGATACATCCAGTCAACGGTTGAGTCTCGATCTTGAATGTGTACTTTGAGTGCGAGGTGCTGGGGCGTTTCTTTCAAATGAGCCTGCTTGACAGCCTCAAGTGAGCGCTTCAGCCAGCGGACGACTTCTGCTTTCGAGGTGACGGTCTTCTCCGCATCATCCTTCAAGTCGCTGGGAAATTTCGGGCCAGTGACGCTAAGCAGGTAGAAATTTGCAACAACGATGTGCATATAAACTTCGCTGGTGGAGCGGACTCCCGGAGCGGGACGCCAGGCGAACTTGTCCTCTGGAGTAGCCTCGGCCAGCGCGATCAGTTGCGAAGAGGTGTGCTCCCATTCCCCGTCATAACCGTGCCAAAGTCCCTCATCCACCTTTTGCGCGCGCAACGGCAGAGCGGCGGCCAGTGCTAGAAATCCGAATAGTGAGCACATGGCAATGAGTGCCGATGGGCTGCCTGAGCGAATGTTGAAATTTGCCGGCCTCATCTGGGGTCTCCCCGTTAAAATTCAAAGCTTTCGCAGCCGGTCGCAGGCTTCGTCGAGATCGTGGTCTTTCTTCGCGAAACAGAATCGCAACAGATTCTCACCGCGGCCCGGGCGGAAAAATGCAGATCCTGCTACCGCAGCTACCCCGGTCGCGGCGAGCAGATTGCGCGCTTTCTGGGCAGCGGTTTTGCCTTTGAGGCTGGTTGCGTCAGCTAACACATAATAGGCACCGGCGGGAGTGGTGGGAGTTAGCCCCGCATCTGTCAGCGCGGACAACATGCGGGTGCGCTTATCTTGATGGGACGCTGCTAACTCGGTATAGAAACTTGGTGGCAGTTGTTCCAGACCGGCTGCGGCTCCGTGTTGAAAGGCAGATGGCGCACAGACATACGTCAGGTCGTGGAAGTAACTCATCGCTCCCATCCATTTTTTGTCGGCTGTAACATAGCCAAGACGCCAGCCGGTCACGCTGAATGTCTTTGAAAAGCCGGAGATCACGATGGTTCTTTCCTTCATCCCCGCCAGCGTGGCCGCGGAGATATGCCGGGCACCGTCGTATACGAAGTACTCGTAAATCTCGTCGGTAAACAAGAAGAAGTCGTGATCCTGGCAGACGGTTGCGATTTCCTGAATCTCGGCGAGGGAGAAGACTTTGCCGCCTGGGTTGGATGGAGTGTTGAGGATGATGGCCCGGGTCTTCGGCGTGACTGCAGCCTTCAGCGCGTCAACGTCGAGCGCCCAGTCAGGCTCACTCAGCGCGACGAACACCGGGTTGATCCGCATTGATTTGAACGTAGACACATGGTAGCCGTAGAACGGCTCGAAGAGCAGCACTTCGTCACCGGGATTGAGCAATGCCATGGCAGCTGCGTGGAGCCCTCCCGTTGCACCGGAAGCGACGAGGATTTCTGTTTCGGGGTCGTATGTGAGGCCGTAGTCGCGCTGCTGCTTGGCTGAGATGGCGTTGCGCAGCCGACCAATGCCATCAAGTCGCGTGTAGATATTGTGGCCAGCCCCGATAGCCTGGATCGCGCCCTCCTGCACGGGTTCCGGAACGGGAGTGTCGCAGACGCCCTGCGCCAGATTGATGCCGCCCATCTGTTCGCAGGCGACGGACATGGCGCGAATTTCCGATTGGACAGTGCCAGGGGCGAGTTGGCTAAGAGCAAGGCGCGAAGCGGCGGGAGTCGTTGGCATCGGGAAGATCCTTCTCCTGACATCTTACATATTGACGGATTCATGATGCCGGAAAGAAGCCGGATGTGGTCAACGGCGTAGAATTTGGTTTTTATGCATGAGCTTTCGATAGTTTCGGGCGTTGTGGACTCGGTGACGGAATCGCTGGCCGCCTACCCAGGCGCAAAAGTGCTTGAAGTCCGGCTGCTAGTGGGCGCCCTCGCCAGCGTGGTCGTGGATTCGTTGCAATTCTGCTGGGGAATTGCGACAGAAGGCACGCCGCTGGAGGGCTCGAAGCTTGTAGTCAAGACTGTGCCGGTGGTGATGCATTGCGCGAATTGCGATGCGGATGTTGAATTGGAGGGGCTGCAGAGCTTCCGATGTCCGCGCTGCGACGAGCCTTGCTGCGACTTGCGACAGGGGCGCGAGCTGGAAATTGAGTCGTTCGAGATTGATGACGAGCCCGGAAGCAAAAAAGCCGGAGAGGAAGAGATTGGGGTAAAAGCATGACAAGGATCGTGGAACTGCGGCAGGGGATTCTCAAGAAGAATGACGAACTAGCTCGTGGGTTGCGGGGGCGATACGGGGCCGCCGGGGTTTTGGTGTTGAATCTCGTATCGAGCCCTGGGACGGGGAAAACGGCATTTCTTGAGCGGACGCTGCGGGATTTGAAGGCTAGGGGGGCGCGCGTTGCAGCACTGGTCGGCGATCTGGAAACCGACAACGATGCACGCCGTCTTGCCGCCAGCGGGGCGCCTGTTCGCCAGATCAATACTCATGGAATCTGCCACCTGGATGCGGAGATGATCGACAAACATTTGGTTGGTTGGGAGGGTGTGGAACTCGCTGGCCTCGACTACTTGTTTATCGAGAATGTCGGCAACCTGGTCTGCCCATCTAGCTACGATCTTGGCGAGGGAATTCGCGTGGCGCTATTATCTGTTACCGAGGGTGAAGACAAGCCGCTGAAGTATCCCACTCTGTTCAATTCGGCGGACGCGGCGGTGATTACTAAGATGGATATAGCCGAACCGTGCGGGTTTGACCGCGAATTGGCGCTGAAAAACATCAACGAGATTCGGCCGGGGATACGCATCTTTGAAACTTCGGCGAAGACGGGGGTGGGCATGGAAGAGTGGCTTGCGTACCTCGAAGAGGAGCGCAGAAAGAAGAGATCGTAGTCAACATAATCGAAGGGTTTAATTGCGATGGCCGTGAAGAAAGTAAGTGTAGAGAGCGGCAAAGACGACGTGGATGCATACTTGGCGCGAGTTCCTGAACCGGCACGGACGACGCTGGAAAAGATGCGGGCGATGGTGAGGGCAGCTGCGCCAAAGGATGCCACGGAGGCGATAAGCTACGGGATTCCGTCATTCCAATACAAAGGTGGAGTGGTCTGGTATGCCGCGTTCAAAAAGCACTGCAGCTTCTTTCCCATGGATCACTCGCTGGAAGAAGAGTTTGAGGAAGAGCTCAAGAAATACAGGACTTCGAAGGGAACGATTCAGTTTCCAGTGGATAAGCCGCTGTCGAAAGCCCTCGTCACGAGGATTGTGAAGTCGCGCGTGGCGCTGAACAAGGCCAAGGCGCTGGGGTGAGATTTACCTGCGAGTGATTTTGATCACACCGAATGGCGCGTTCAAACCGGTATAAGGGATTTGCCATGTGTTTAGCGATACCCGGAAAAGTCGTTGGAATTGCCGAAGAGAACGGCCTCCACATGGGGCGTGTGGACTTCGGCGGAGTTGTGAAGCGGGTCTGCCTGGACTACGTCCCCGAAGTCGAGGTTGGGGACTACACCATTGTCCACGTTGGGTTTGCCCTCAGCAAGATCGACGAGGCGGAGGCGCTGAGAACCCTGGAAGTCTTCCGCCAGATGGGAGTGCTTGACGAAGAACTGGCTGACGGGGATGAGGCTTTTGCCCGCGCTGCCTCGGCGCCGTCCTCGCCCTGCCCCGACGGGAGCTGCGCACCCAAATGAAGTACCTTACCGAGTTTCGGAATGGCGAGATTGCCCAGCGGATGGCGCGGGAAATCCATGCCATTGCGACGCGGCCTTGGAAGATCATGGAAGTTTGCGGGGGGCAGACGCACTCCATTATCAAGAACGGGATCGACCAGATGCTGCCTGCTGGGATCGAAATGATTCATGGGCCTGGATGTCCGGTGTGCGTGACTCCGCTGGAATTGATCGACAAGGCGCTGGCGATTGCGGCTCAGCCTGGCGTGATCTTCTGCTCGTTTGGCGACATGCTGCGGGTTCCGGGAACCGATGCTGATTTGTTCCAGATCAAGGGCGCGGGCGGGGATGTGCGGGTTGTCTATTCGCCACTGGATGCGGTCGAGATTGCCGCTAAAAATCCTGGCAGGCAGGTGGTGTTTTTTGGGGTGGGATTTGAGACTACCGCTCCCGCAAATGCAATGAGTGTCCACATAGCCAAGCGGCGAGGGCTGAAGAATTTCTCTGTGCTGATGTCGCATGTGCTGGTACCGCCGGCGATTGCGGCCATTCTCGAGTCGCCTGGAAATCAGGTGCAGGCCTTTCTGCTGGCCGGTCATGTGAACAGCGTGATGGGCTACTGGGAGTATCCGCCGATCGCAGAGAAGTACAGGATTCCGCTGGTCGTGACCGGCTTCGAACCGCTCGACCTGCTGGATGGAATTCGCCGCGCAGTGATTCAACTGGAAGCTGGCCGGTATGAGGTCGAGAACGCCTACGAGCGCATCGTTACCTATGATGGCAATCAACCCGCTCAGAAGATGCTTGCTGAAGTTTTCGAGGTAACGGACCGGGCGTGGCGTGGGATTGGCGTGATTCCGAAGAGCGGTTGGCGGCTCAGCGAAGGTTATCGCGAGTTTGACGCCGCAGAGCGGTTCCACATTACGGGGATTCATACTGAAGAGTCGCCGCTGTGCCGCGCTGGAGATGTGCTGCGCGGAGCCATCAAGCCGGCGGAGTGTGGAGCGTTTGGCAAGGAATGCACGCCCAGGCATCCGCTGGGAGCTACGATGGTCTCGAGCGAGGGGGCTTGTGCGGCGTACTTCAACTATGGGCGGTTTTTGTCGGCGGAGGACCTGGCAACAGCTGGAAGTGGGTTGACGCATGCCTGAGATTGCAAATACCGAAACTTCAGTTGGTTCTTCGAATGACCGGTCCACGGATGTGCCGGATTTCTCGAACTGGACTTGTCCGCTCCCGCTTGCAGGCTATCCGACTATAGTGATGGGCCACGGCGGAGGCGGCAAGCTTGGCAATGAATTGGTGGAGCACCTATTCCTCCCCGCGTTCCGCAATGCGGCTCTTGAAAATCTGGGTGATGCCGCGGTGCTCAATCTTCCCAGCGGCCGGTTGGCGATGAGCACCGACTCCTTCGTAGTGCAGCCGCTGTTTTTCCCCGGCGGATCAATTGGCGAACTGGCCGTGAACGGGACGGTAAACGATCTGGCCGTCTCCGGAGCGGTGCCCAGATATCTGAGCGCGAGCTTCATTCTGGAAGAAGGATTCCCACTGGCGCAGTTAGCGGCAATTGTCGAAGCAATGGCTGCCGCTGCGACCACCGCGGGTGTGCGGATTGTTACCGGCGACACCAAGGTAGTTGAGCGCGGACACGGCGACGGCTGCTACATCAATACAGCCGGAATTGGCACGTTGCGCGAGGGCATCCAAGTGGGCCCGAATCGTGCAAAACCGGGTGACGCGATTCTGGTTTCAGGAACCATCGGGGATCATGGCATGGCCATCATGAGCGTTCGGGAGGGCCTCGAGTTCGAGAGCCAGATTCGGAGTGACTGCGCGGCGCTGAATGGCATGATTGGCGATGTTCTGGATGCGGCGGGCATGGCCGTTCATGCCATGCGCGATCCGACGCGGGGCGGGCTCGCTTCGACGCTGAATGAGATTGCGCAGGCCTCTGGCGTTGGGATTGCAATCGACGAAGCGCGGCTGCCTGTGCGCACCGAAGTGCAGTCGGCCTGCGAGTTGCTCGGCCTCGACCCTGTATACGTTGCGAACGAAGGTAAGGCAGTTTTCTTTGTCGCCCCAGAAGCTGCGGAGCAGGTGCTTGCCGTGCTCAAGGCTCATCCACTGGGTTGCGATGCAGCCGTGATTGGCCAAGTTACGGCCGAACACAAAGGTATGCTGGTAGCGCGCACTGCAATGGGATCGAACCGGGTGATCGCGCAGCAAATTGGCGAGCAGTTACCGCGCATCTGCTAACCCAGTGAATCTGTCGCTCAGCAAATCGCACGAAGATTCCTTATCCGCATTTCATCCACGAAGCAATATGCAGAGTACTTTTTGTCCATTTGACCCATTTACGTCCAACCTGCATGCTCGTGGTCAGGTAAAAGGATAATCCATGCTCGCTTTTGCAGCTTGAGCCGCGCTTCAACCGCCGCAAACCGCACAGCCGAGGTAAGCTCCTCTGCCGATTTGCACCAGGGGCGAGCACAATCGAACCAATAGCTTACGGACAGATTTCGGACTGGCAGGTCTTCATTCGCCGCCCTGATAGATGGTGCAGGCGCTGGATCTAGACACCAACCAGGAACGCCCGGTGGTCAGAACGCCGGACTGAGATCAGTGTGTTTTGCTAAATCAGCTTGGCTCGCCTTGCCGCACGCGCTACGCCGGGCGGGGGATCGAGCAGGGCAGGTCTGGATGCATTCTGCTCTGGAAGTTGATCATGCAATACGACATTGAGTAGCTGCTTATTCACCCGGATTTGTCCATTGTAATCAATGTAGCCAAGCTTCCTGAATCGATTCATGAAAAAGCTGACGCGCGACCGGGTTGTTCCGATCATTTCCGCGAGAGTCTCTTGTGTCACAGGAGGAATTTGCGTGTCCGGCTCGCCCGGTTTGCCGAAATCCGCCATCAATAGAAGGATGCGCGCCAGGCGTCGCTCGCTGGAGTTGAAGAGTTGGTCGATCAGGTCCGCCTGTGTTCGTATACCGCGAAGGAGCATGAAGTTCAAAAAGTAGGTGGAAAAGAGGTGCTCCTCATGAAGAACGTGCAGCATTTGCTCGCGCGAGATTTTGAGAGCCACGCAGGCCACCACGGCAGAAGCTGTGGATGTACGAACACCGGTTGGTGACGCCAGGGATTCTTCTCCGAGAAAATCCTTGGTCGCCAATAGCGTAACTGTGGCTTCCTTCCCCTTTTTGGAGACGACGGTGAGCTTTGCGCGCCCCGATTGAATGTAGAAGATTGAGTCGGCATGGCCGCCTTGCAGGAAAAAATGTTGCTTTGCCTTTAGACGGATGATCTTGCGCCCATTTCCTTCGGTTCCAAGATAGCCTTCAACGCTAAAAGTCTCTTTTTTTTCTGATTCCATTTGAGCGGCCTCTTCCTGAATGCGCTTCCAGCGCCGAAGATCTCTGTGAGCGGTTTGCTCGCTGGATGCTGGCATTCCCTGGCAGAGTCTGCCCAGTGGTCTCACACGATGACAGCGTGACAGGTCGAGAGTCAACAAACTGAGCGGTTTGGCTCATTCGGGGCGGTTCCGCAATTGATGTCCCCCCTGGTGCGCTGCAAAGTGTGGCCTTTTCTGAAGAAAGAGCCCCTTGAGGACAGTGGTTCCGCATTGCATCAATTCTGCAACTGCTGTTCTCCGTTCGCCGGAGTTGTGTGTTCGGGATAGCGCGGCTTGCGTTATTGATATGAACTTTAAGAGAGAAAAGGCGCTATTGTGGCGGCGAATCAGGTGTTGGAGCGGGCTTTGGAGTTGCTGTTTCCGGTGGAATAACCGGTGGAGTTGGGGCGGCGGCGGGTTGAGCGGTCGCCGTTGTCGTCTGTGACCCGGGCGGTAGAACCGCCGGGATGATCGGCAACGTCAATGTTTGCACTGTTGTTGGATCGTCGCGCAGTCGCACAGACAAACTGCCGTTCATTGGATGCGGCACGTTAAGCTGGGTTCCAGTAAAGTCTGCCGGCACATCGGTGGCGTTGCTGAAGTCCGGCGTGGCCGCGAACGACGACGCCAGAAACAGATTTGTTCCCGTAAGCAGGCAGGGCTTGTTGATCGCACGCGGGCAGCGAAGGTCTTTGAACGCAGGCAGTCTCACCAGCGTGCCCAACGTTATCCAATCTCCTGGAACCCCCTCCGCCGACATGACGCGCACTGCGACCGGTCCAAAGCCCGAGAGACCAAACCGAGTCAATGGAGCCAGGGAAGCCATGGCAGTCTTAGTGTCTTCAAGCATCAGGCTGCCGTCCGACAATGACAAATCGGTGTGAAAGCTCCCGTCCACGGCCGCCAGCTCCACCTTCTCATCCCGGGAGAACGTTACCGGCACGCGGGACTTGAGAAAGAAGACCAAGCGTCCGTCCACGGGCAAATCATTCGGACTGCCGAGATGGACCGGCGAAGGCGCTGCTGAAGCGTCTTCCTGCACGCCCTTATTGAGCAGGACGACCTGCGGACGCGGTGCACCTACAGACACAGGAACCTTCAGCTTGCGGCCATCCAGCAACTGCACTTTGGCCTCATAGGACTTTCCAGGTTCGAGGTTCGCTGTGGAGGCTTCGGTGCTCATCACCAGTTGATCGAGATCCTGCACGCGGCTCAACTTCGCCGGCTTCAGCGCGATCCCTTCCAACTCCGCCTTCGCCACCTCGTCCAGCCGATTACCCTTTAACATTGCAGTCTGGTCTCCAGCGCTCAACGTCAGCCGCTCGAGTGAAGCTGCCTCCGCATAGGCTGTCAGCGACAGCTTCTCCGGCTTTTCCAGCCCAAATTGATAGATCTGCAGCGCCACAGGCCCCGGCGCCGCCTCGTTCATGGGTACATTCACTTCCAGCGAGTCAGGCTTGGGAGATTTCCAGTCAAGCTTCAGCGGTTTGCCGTCCACTAGTTGCTCAACCTTATCGACGCAGATAGTGCTGTCGTCTTCAAGATGCAGCGTATCTTCGCGGCCCACTACCAGCGCAGACTGCTCGCCCGACGCCACCGACCAACGGCCCGTTTGAGCAACATGCAGGTGGAAATGCGGGCCCTCCCAGTCATCAAACCCCCACTTGCCACGCAAGACCGCGGTCAAATCACCATCCGCGAGCGGGGGCATAACATCAACCGGCACCAGGCCACCCGCTGACGGATCAGCCTTTACATTCAGGTCTACCGGAGCGCCGTTTCCAGTTGCATGAGATTCAAGGTGCAACGTCAGATCGTAGGCCATCTGGGTAGAAAAGACGACGGGCGCGCCCTCAACGGACAGCACCAGGCCCGGCTTGAGTGCACAGTATTTCTCTGCCGGATTGATCGGATGTAGCGGTGGAGGCTTGGCTGGACCAACCGGCGGCAGCGCAACGACAACCACCGACTTGGGATCGCGAAAAGACGGCGGAACGTTCAGGCGCAGGTTCAACGTGTCCTTGGTTGGCAGCGCTATGGCCGGAATGTACTGAAAATGCGCCGTATGCAGCGAAGAAAGAATTCTCGCCGTATCCAGAATTGCGCCAACATAAGGGCTGAATGAGCCGCCGCCGGCCAGCGTCGAATAGCTGAGCTGGTTCATCAGGTCGCCGGTTGCCCCGTTTGCAAGTTGTGTCACCATCGATTCGTTATTGGCATCGTCGAGCACCAGTCCATCTGTGTGCTGCACCAGGCAGGGCGCCTGCTGGTCGCTGGGCTTGTCAAAGCATTGCTGGTCGACCTTGATACCTAGGCTGCGTGCCAGCTTCTCGGCGCGATCCTTGAGCATCGCCGGATCGGTAATAGAGGTGGCTTTAACCTCCGCCAGATACGTTTCGAGCCGCATGCGGTCAAGGCTGGCGGCTTGCAGATCCTGCGTGGCGCGGACAAATGCGCCGGGCCGTCCGCGAACCGCTGCGCGCAGGGTACTGAAATCCCCACCAGTCTCCGGTGCCAGAAACATCAGCGCCTGCTGCGCTTCCGAGGGAACAGTAACAAACACGCCCTCTTCGCGAACCTTCTGATTCCATGTCTCAACCCGGGTAAACCAGTCGGCGGGCGGCGGATTTGTCGAGCCACGCAGGAAAGCAACGATCAGAACATAATGAGCGGATTGGCTCTCCGGCAGGTCTGGATGAACCCACAGTCGGTCGCCGGGTTGCAGGCTGGGAACCTCGCTGATGGGCAGCGTCACCTCCCCGCGTTTCACATGTACGTCTACTTTTGGCCCCAGGAGATCGAAGGCTGGAGCATCGGCGTGCAGTCCGGTTGATACTAAAGAACATAGCAAAAAC
>Ga0302320_10010618_pt1 | contig 19603 bp, 13 predicted proteins | sample Bog_T0_3_FD_202130 | JGI IMG/M metagenome (GOLD analysis project Ga0302320, IMG submission 202130) | Peat permafrost microbial communities from Stordalen Mire near Abisko, Sweden - Bog_T0_3 | ecosystem: Environmental > Terrestrial > Soil > Wetlands > Peat | place: Sweden: Abisko, Stordalen Mire... | reverse complement strand
AGTTGCTCGTAGGGAACTCCGAGAAATCGGCAGCAACGGGCGTCGAAGGTACGCCCCTCAAAGGCCTCGCCGAGATAGGGAATATACTCTTCCGGCAGCATGCCTGCTGCGTGAAGTCTGATCTTGGAAAGCATCCTGGGAAAATAGACAAGACCGTCGATTGATTCGTAGGGAGAGAGAAGTTCGGGAATTGAGGGCATGGCGAAATGAAAATCCGAAAAGCTGGAAGCTGAAAGCTGAAAATTTCAGATGAAGGAAAGGAGGGGGAGGAAGAAGAGAATGAGAAAATCACCCGGAGGGGGAATTGTGTGCATCTTTTGAAGTGGTTTATGGTAATCGCTGTACATGGTCACCATCACCGCAACCTACGAAGGCGGACTCCGCTGTTCCGCCACACATGGCCCCTCGGGTCAGACGCTGCTCACCGACGCCCCGGTCGATAATCACGGCAAGGGAGAGAGTTTTTCCCCGACGGATCTCGTCGCGGCCGCCGTGGCCAACTGCATGATGACCGTCATGGGTATCGCTGCCGAGAGGCATGGAGTCGATCTCAAGGGGACAAAAGTCGTCATCGGCAAGGAAATGAGTGCTGATCTTCCTCGCCGGATCGTGGCGCTCCGTTCCGTCATGACTATCCCACTTTCCGCCGATCATCCGCAGCGCGCCCTGTTGGAAGGCGCTGCCAAAGCCTGTCCGGTGAAGCATAGCCTCGCGCCGGAAATCGATACGACGGTCGAATTTCAGTGGGTGGGGTAATGCCCTGGTCTCAGTCCTCGTTCTTTTAATTTACTCGCTTTGCCTCTTTGCGTCTTTGCGCGAAACTCACTCATTCTTTATGAACTCCACTGAACTCGTTCTTGTTATCCGCCGATCCCTCTTTGACGAGCTCGGTTCCTTCCATGGCCTCAATGCAGAGGTCGGCCGTTATCTCCCTGTCTTTCTGGAGCCGGGAAATCATTTCTTTGTCCCTCGCGCCGAGGCCGAGGAGGATCCCTCGCTCAAGCAGCTCATTCCCTATGTCGTCGTCACTCATGATGAGAAAATTCTCCATTACCGTCGCGGCAGCGGAAGCGGAGAGACCCGACTTCTCAAGAAGGGCTCGGTCGGTATCGGAGGCCATATCAATGATGGCGACGGGCTGGGGGAGGCCTTTGATGCGGCCGCCTATCAGCGCGCCCTAATGCGTGAACTCATGGAGGAGCTTAATCTCTCCGGCTCCTTCATCGAACGACCTCTCGCCCTGCTTAATGACGATACCAATCCCGTCGGCGCGGTGCATCTCGGCATTGTTCATCAATGTCAGATTTCCTCATCCGAAGTGAGCGCCAATGAGGCAGCGATTGCCGAACTCGGCTTCCTCTCACTGGAGGAACTTTCCGAGCGACACGAGCAACTGGAAACCTGGTCTCAGCTGGTCGTTCAGGGATGGGAAGAGCTGAAGAGGATCGGGGAGTAGGCGGTCAGAAATTGCTGATTGCTGATTTGGAAATTCCGTTCGGAATCAACAATCAACAATTAGCAATTAATAAGTCCCTCCGACCCTACCAATTCTTGATCCAGGCGGTGCTGGCAGTTGTCGGGCCACCCGCCGTGGACCAGAGATCATAGTTGTTGGTTCCATTGTTGGCGGAACCGTTGGTGTAGTTGTAACCGTAGGGATAGCCAAAGGGGTCGAGGTAGCTACCGTTGGCCAGGGATTTTGTTTTGAATTCAAAATAAAACTTTCCTCCCCCACCATTTGTCGGCATGAGGGCTGCAACCAAGTTTGCGTTGGCTGTGGGATTGTTAGAATTCACATTGGTGTTGAGCGGATAATCCCCATTGTCCACTTTGTAGCTTTCCAGCGCTGCGCCGATGGCGGCGATCTCGGCTTCGGCGCGGCTACGCGCCCCTTTCTTCTGCGCAAAGCCGGCGGCCGCAAGCACCATGGAAGCCAGGATGCCGATGATGGCGATGACAACTAGAAGTTCGACTAGGGTAAAAGCCGAGGCGCGTGAGGGGGGATGTTGCATGATAGGTGAGTTGAAAAGAGCGTGATTATTGTTGCATGCCCTGGATGATGCTGATGAGAGGCAGGAAGAGAGCGATGACAATACCTCCGACGATAAGGGCCAGAAAGACGATCATGAGAGGTTCCAGCATGGAGGTGAGTCCCGTAACGGCGTTATCAACTTCCTCGTCATAGAGATCGGCCACCTTGAGAAGCATCTCTGGCAGTTGCCCGGTTTCTTCACCGACATCGACCATGCTGACGACCATGGGTGGGAAGACCCCGCAGGCTTCCATCGGACGGACGATGGATTCACCCTCTCGGACACTGTCATGGATTTTGGAAATGGCGGTTGCGATGATGGCGTTTCCCGCAGTTTCCTTGGTGATATTGAGGGCTTGAAGGATGGGAACACCGCTGGTGACGAGTGTACCCAGGGTTCGGGTGAAACGGGAGATGCCGTTTTTGCGGGTCAGGTCGCCAAACATGGGGGCCTTGAGCATCACTGTATCGAGCACGAGCGATCCCTTGGGAGTGGCGGCGAGATACTTAAACAAGGCCACGATGGCGACAATGCCGATGATGATCCAGAGGGCATTGTGGGAAATGGCGCGACTCAGGCCCACGACGATCTCGGTGATGAGGGGGAGGGGTTTTCCGGGGAGCATGTCGGCAAAGATCTGCTCAAATTTTGGAACGATAAGAACCATTAAGAGTCCTACAATCAGGAAGGCGATGATGAGCACAATCAAGGGATACATCATGGCCGATTTTACCTTGCCCTTTACTTTTTGGGCCTTCTCCTGAAATTCGGCGAGACGATTGAGTACGATCTCCAGCACGCCGCCAAGCTCGCCGGCCTTGACCATGTTCACATAGAGTTTGTTGAAAATCTTTGGGTGGCTGCCCAGACCATCGCTGAAGGTGCTGCCGCCCTGAACGGATTCGGCAAGATCGGAGATCGTGCGCTTCAGAACGGGGTCGGGTTCCTGATTTCCAAGAACTGTCAGCCCTCGCAGGAGGGGAAGACCGGCATCAATGAGCGTGGCCAATTGACGCGTGAAGATCATGAGGGTCTTGCTCTTGATCGATTTTTTCTGAAAGAAGGAGCGGGAGGAGCCGGGTGCTTTTTTCTCAGCGACCTTGGGAGAGGCGGCTTTTTTTCCTGCTTTTTTGGAACCAGCTGCCTGCTCTTTCACGCTAGTTGGAAAGAGTCCGCGACTGCGCAGGAGGTTAATGGCTTCAGTTTGGTTGGCAGCATCCAGATAATCACTGACTTGCTGCCCTTGTGCGTCAAGGGCTACGAATGCAAAGGAGGGCATCCTTATTTCCTAACGGGAAAGAGTGGCCGCTGTCGAGCCGAGAAGCACCAATTTCATTCTTGTTTAGAGGTAAGGATTGGAGATTTTTTCCCTGCCAATGGTTGTGGCTGGCCCGTGTCCCGGATAGACGATCGTGGCGTCCAAGAGGGGAAGAAGTTTTGTGCGGATGCCACCGAGTAATAATTCTTTGTCTCCGCCGGGGAGATCCCAACGACCAACGCCCCCCGCAAAGAGGACATCGCCACCGAAAAGAACCCCTTCTTCGAGACTGTGAAAACAGAGACTTCCGGGGCAATGACCCGGAACCTCGTAAATGTCGAAGGGGAGTCCCAGAAGCGCTTGATTGGGTCCCTCGCCGAGCAATCGTCCGGCGGCGACAGGCTCCACTTCGAGATCGAGACCGAAGCGCCGCAGGAGATTCCGGTCGGCGAGCATCTCCTCCGTGGTGGCATGCATGGCGACCGGGCAGTTGTGCATTTTGGCGATTTTGGCAGCATCCCAGACATGGTCAAAATGACCATGGGTGAGGACGAGCAGGGAAATGGGAATCTCTCGAAATGCTTCACCCGATCCCTCTGGGGCATCAATGAGGATGTTGCCTTCGGGGCAGGCGAGGAGATAGGCATGAGTTTCCAAGGCCCCTCCGGTGAACATTTTGGGAGTCTCGAATGTCTTATCACGGTGCATCGTATGAAGTTTGCTTTTCTGCCACCTCTCTGCAACCTTGTTGTTCCATGAATTTTAGTTTCTCCAAAGTGACAAAAAGACTGATTTTAGGCACCCTCCTGCTGGCTTGTGTCCAGGGCTGGATGGTTTCCGTTTTGGCCGTCGAAAGCGACACCAACACAAACAGTGCCTCCCCGGCAAAGGCCAGCACGACAGACATGGGCCCCGTGGCGGCGACTGTGGCACGAATGCTGGAACAGGGGCATTACCTGCATCCACTTTCTCTTTCCGAGAAAAATCCTCCGCGTCTCGAATCCGAGCCTGCCGAGTCGATGTCCGATCGTGTGCTCAAGAATTATCTTCAAGTACTCGATTACAATCATCTCTATTTCACCCAGGGGGATGTGGACGAGTTTAAGTCCCGTTTCTCGCCCACGCTGGCCACGGATATTTTGCATGGCGATTTGACGGCGCCGCGTGCGATCTTCACCCGCTACCGTGAGCGTGTGGAGGATCGGGTGGCCAAGAATAAGGCACAAGCCGCCGCACCTCATGATTTTTCCAGCACAAAGAAAATTCAGGTTGATCGGAAAAAGTCACCTTGGCCTGCGGACATTGCAGAAGCCGACAAGCTCTGGGCCGATCGGATCGAGGCGGAGTTGCTGCAGGAGCGTCTCATTGAGCACCCGATCAATCCCCCGGCAAAGGTTGTTGCCAAACGCTACGACCAATACCTCAAGGACATTGATGAGCAGAATGATGAGGATGTGATCAAAACCTTCCTGGATGCGCTTGCTCAAAGCTATGATCCGCATTCCGATTACATGAGTCCCTCGGATATGGAGAACTTCATGATTCAAATGAAGCTCTCGCTTGTCGGTATCGGGGCGGTGCTCAAGCCTGATGACGGCTACGCCAAGATTGTCGAGATTGTCCCCGGTGGTCCTGCCGATAAGGAGGGACGGCTCAAGGCCAATGACCGTATTGCAGCGGTCGCCCAGGGAAAGGGAGCATTTGAGGATGTGGTGGATATGAAGCTCGACAAAGTGGTTGAGAAAATCCGTGGAGACAAGGGGAGTGTCGTGCGACTTCAGGTCATTCCTGCCAATGCGACCGATCCTTCGAAGCGTATTGTCATTGAGATTACTCGCGATGTGGTGCAGCTCAAGGATGCCGAGACCAAGGGGGAGGTCATAGAAAGCAAAGATGCCGAAGGGAAGACTGATAAATTGGGCTGGCTGACAGTCCCTTCCTTCTACAATAGCGAAATGGATCACAAGGAAGGACAACGCGAGGCAAGTACCACCAAGGATGTGCGTCGTCTCCTGACCCGGATGAAAAAAGAGGGGATTCAGGGACTGGTCATTGATCTGCGCCGCGATGGGGGAGGCTCCCTTGAAGAGGCCATCAATTTGAGTGGGCTTTTTGTCGGTCCGGGTCCTGTTGTGCAGGCCAAGGACTCCAATGGCCGGGTGAGCGTCTCGGAAGACAGTGAAGTCAAACCCTTCTACGATGGCCCTGTTGTGGTTCTGATCAACAGGCTCAGTGCTTCGGCTAGTGAGATTTTTGCCGCCGCCCTTCAGGACTACGGTCGTGCGGTGATCGTTGGGGATCAACGAAGCTTTGGTAAGGGAACGGTCCAGACACTTCTGGATGTCGATAAATTCATGCCGCTTTTCCATGCACAGGGGGCGGGTGCAGGATCGCTCAAACTCACGATCCAAAAATTTTATCGAGTCTCCGGGGGATCTACGCAGCATCGCGGCGTCCTTTCCGATGTCGTGCTGCCTTCCCCCACCGACACACCGGAAATCGGCGAGAGCTCTCTTCCTAATCCGTTGGCCTATGACGAGGTTGATCCCCAGCCAATCAATAAATTCAGCACCGCCCCCGCTCTCCTTGAAACACTTCGCCAGCACTCCTCCGAGCGTGTGGCAAAAGACGAGGAATTTCGCTTTATCAACGAGGATATGAAGCGGTTTCGTCAGAAACTCGATCTCAACGAGCTCTCCCTCAATGAAAAAGTCCGCAAGGCCGAGCGTGCCGAGGAGAAAAAACGCATCGCCGAGCGCGATGTCGAGCGCAAGAAGCATCCCGAACCGCTGCTGACAGCTTATGAAGTTTCTCTCGACACCGTGGATAAACCGCAGCTTCCTCTGGTAACCAAAAAGAAAAAGCCAGCCCAAGACCCGGAGTTGGATCAGGAAGAAGCTGCCCCATTGGCGGATGTGCCCGATGTCGTTCGACTGGAAGCCCTTCATATCCTGGGTGATCTGACTTCCATGACGCATCCACTGCGCACGGCGGGAAGCGCGCAGCCTTAAAGCATCGTCACAAAATAATGACAGGGGTCGTGATTGACAGCACTCTGTCAGCCGTTTTATCTTTGGTGTTTAATTCTCCCCACACCCCATAACCCCCCTAAATCCGTGAGCGATTCCCCTACAGAAAATTCCACACCTTCGATTCCTGCAATGCCTGGTGCTCCAGCGAAGCTTCCGCCGCTGAAACTTCCGCCCAAACCTGTTGCTGTTGGCGGCGTGCCTCCGGTTACGCCAGGACTACCCGCCATGCCCGGAATTCCTCCGCGTGCGATACCTTCCGCTCCTGGAGCCTTGAAGCCGCTGGCCTCACCTGTCATTCCAGCCACTCCAAAGCCCGCGATGCCTGCGGTCGCCCTCCCTGCAACTCCCGCAGCCTCCGCCGTGAAGCCTGTGCCCGTTGCGCAGCCTGCAAAGCCTCTCCCTCAGGCCACGATCAAGTTGCAGCCCGCACCGGCACCAGCTGCCGCTGCTGTGCATAAGCAGGTTGAGCCAGTGGCTCCCAAAGTGCTCAAGCTCGACGAAGTCAAGGCAGACAACGATTCCCTTGATGAGGACGATGAGGAGGGAGGAGAGAATCACGCCGTGGATCTTCCTCTTCCTGTGGCCATTGCTGCCGCCGCACTTGCCTTCGTCGCTGTCGGAATCCAAGTCTGGATCTTTTTAGTCTAATTATTCTACCAAACACACCGCTTCTATGGCCTCACCAAATGTTCTTGAACTTAACGATGCAAACTTCGACGAGACGGTTGCCAAGTCGGCAGTCCTTCTCGTTGATTTCTGGGCACCCTGGTGCGGTCCCTGCAAGATGATCGCCCCTGTAATCGATGAAATTGCAAACGAACTTGTTGGCAGCGTGACGGTGGGTAAGGTCAATGTCGATGAGGCTCCCGGAGTCGCGCAGACAAACCGTGTCACCGCAATTCCATCTCTCTTCATCTATAAGAACGGAGTGCTGGTGGAGCGGTCCACGGGACTTGCCTCCAAGGCCGCCCTGCTTGAGAAGCTCAAGACTGCCTAAGCACAAGGCTGTCGGCACGCTTTTCTGACGCAATCAAGTTTTCATCCCTGTTTCTCTGTGACGCCCCACTCTCAAGGCTATTCCATGCCTGCGGAATGGGAGTCTCATGAGGCAACCTGGATTTCCTGGCCTGATCGCAACGGGCAGAGTTTCCCTGAGAGCTATGAGCGGGTCGTGCCGACGCTGGTGCAAATGGCCACGGCGATTGCCGAATCGGAAATTCTCCGCATCAATATTTCCTCTCCCGAACAGGAGAGGGAAGTGCGCGGACTGCTTTCCGGGGTTGCTCCGATGGAGCGGGTCGAATTTTTTCCGATTCCAACGAATGAGCCGTGGTGTCGCGATCATGGGCCGATTTTTGTCAAGAGAGGGACGGCTCCGACTCTTGCGATCAATGATTTTGGTTACAATGCCTGGGGTGGAAAATATCCCCCTTTTGAGGCCGACGATATTGTTCCTACGACAATATCCCGCCGCTTTGGCCTGCCGCTCTTTGAACCTGGATTTATCCTGGAAGGTGGGTCCGTCGATCCGAATGGGGCAGGGGCTTTGCTGACCACGGAATCCTGTCTGCTCAATCCCAATCGCAATCCTTCGCTCTCCAAAGATCAAATCGAACAGGGACTGCGCGACTATCTTGGCGTGCAACAGATCCTCTGGCTCGGCGATGGTATTGAGGGAGATGACACCGACGGGCATGTCGATGACATTACCCGCTTTGTCTCGCGGGAGACGGTCGTGACCGTAGTGGAACCCGATGAGTCCGATCCCAATCACGCGCCTCTCAAGGCAAATCTGGAACGACTCCGTGGTATGGCGCTTGCCGATGGCACTCCCCTGAGAGTGGTGGAGTTGCTGATGCCGTCGCGTATCGATCGTGAGGGACTGCGACTTCCCGCCAGTCACGCCAATTTCTACATTGCCAATACCTCGATCCTCCTACCTGCCTTTGGCGGAACCTCCGATGCGGTTGCTGCCTCGATTCTGGGAGATCTTTTTCCGACCCGAAAAATCGTGGCCCTAGATTGTCGAGAGCTGATTTGGGGGTTGGGCGCCTTTCATTGCCTGACTCAGCAACAACCAGTTGCGTGAAGTGCAACCGGCGGGTTCAACCATGGGGTGCCGTTTCTCCTGATTTTGCGGAGCGCTGAGATTCTTGGGAGTTCGGCTTCAACTGCTGTGCATGATGAAAAATTATCATCATGATCCTCTTTGCAGACTTGCAAAAAGTGAGCTCTGAGGGTGTTCTCTTAGACTTCTTTTCATGAATACCGACCTCCTCCAACTCGCAGCCCGCGATGCGCGCGGCCTTGCCATCGACGCTGTTTCCACCTGTAAATCAGGCCACCTCGGACTTCCTCTCGGAGCCGCCGATGTCGGAGCTGTACTTTTTGGTCATGCCCTTCAGATTGATCCCGCCACTCCTCGCTGGGTCAACCGCGACCGCTTCATCCTCTCCGCAGGTCACGGCAGCATGTTCCTCTATTCCTGGCTGCATCTTTCCGGATTTGATCTTCCTCTTGATCAGGTTAAAAAATTCCGTGTCCTTCACAGCATCACGCCCGGTCATCCTGAGTTCCGCGAGACTCCCGGGGTCGAGGCAACCACCGGCCCACTTGGCCAGGGTGTCGCCAACGCTGTTGGCTTTGCCATGTCGGGCAAAATGGCTGCCGCCCGTTTCAATACGCCGCAGCATACCATTCTTGATAACCATGTCGTCGTGCTCGCCGGTGATGGTTGCTTGCAGGAAGGTGTCGCTGCCGAGGCCTCCTCGCTCGCCGGTCATCTCGGTCTCGACAACCTGATTCTTTTCTACGATGCCAATAATGTCACCCTCGACGCCATGCTCCCTGTGAGCCAGAGCGAGGATGTGTCGGCCCGTTATCGTGCCTATGGTTGGGATGTGCAGGAGATTGATGGTCACAATTTGGGTGCCATTCTGGCCGCCTATGAGACGGCCAAGGCTGCTCAGGGCAAGCCTCAGCTCATTGTCGCTCGCACGATGATCGGCAAGGGTATTCCTCAGGTCGAGGGAACTAACAAGGCCCACGGTGAGGCCGGTGTGAAATTTGCCGATGAAGCCCGCAAAGGCCTGGGTCTGCCCGAGGAGAAATTCTTTGTCTCACCCGAAGTCACAGCCTACTTCGCCGATCTCAAATCCAAGCGTGGGGCGGCCCATGCCGCTTGGGAGCAGGAGTATGCCGCCTGGCGCTCCGCCAATGCAGAACTGGCAGCACTCCTTGACTCCGGTATCAATGCCGAGGTTCCCGATCTCCTCTCGCTGATCCCGACCTTCCCAGAAGATGAGAGCATCGCCACCCGCAAGGCTGGCAGCATTGTCCTTCAGCCGATCAGCAAGGCGATGCCCCTCTTCATCAGCGGCAGTGCCGATCTCCACGGTTCCACGCTCAACTACATTGAGAACGGTGGGAACTTTGATCGTCAGGACAACGCCGGTCGCAACATCCATTTTGGTATCCGTGAGCACGCCATGTGCGCGATTCTCAACGGCTATGCTTACGACGGAATCTTCCGGCCGAGCGGTGCGACCTTCCTTGTCTTCAGCGATTACGGTCGTCCTTCGATCCGCGTTGCCGCACTGGCAAAGCTTCCCGTGCTTTATATCTTCACCCACGATTCCGTGGCGGTTGGCGAAGATGGCCCGACCCACGAACCTGTGGAGACTGTTGCCGCGCTTCGCGCAATCCCCGGTCTCGATGTCATTCGACCCGGTGATCCTGAGGAGACGGCTGGTGCCTATGCCTCAGCCCTCGCGCATACCTGCGGCCCAACGCTACTCTCCCTCTCCCGACAGAATCTTCCCAATCTCAAGGAGATTCCTGTGGAGGTTCGCCGTCAAGGTGTCTTCAAAGGCGCTTATATTGCCCGCAAGGAAACAGCGGCCCTCGACACCATCATTCTCTCCTCCGGTAGCGAACTTCATGTCGCCCTGGAAGCCGCCACGACCCTCGGTGCGGGAACCCGCGTGGTTTCCGTTCCCTGTTTTGAGCGATTCCTTCGCCAGGAAGCCGCTTATCAGGAAGAGGTGCTGCCTTCCGGTTGCCGCAAGCGCGTCTCCATCGAGGCCGGTATTTCCGATCCGTGGTTCCGCTTCGTCGGCCTGGATGGCAAGACAGTGGCCATCGACCGCTTCGGTCTCAGCGCTCCCGGTTCGACAGTGCTCAAGGAACTCGGCATCAGCGCCGATTCCGTGGTCGCCGCCGCCCGTTCGCTGTAACGGAATTTAGTCAGAACCTGATCACGATTTTCTCAACAGTAAGGAGTATAGAAATATTAAGTTGAACTCCGTCCTCAATACGGATCAACTTATTTTCTATGCTCCTAATATCGAAGGGATGGTTTTATTTGGCCGCTTGCACGGTTTTGCTTGCCCTGCCCTCCCTTCATTCTTTAAGGGCGGCGACCTTGACATTCAGTTCTTCGCCGCCTCCGGCAAGTAATGCCATTTCAAATTTTGTGGGTGCCGGATTTGACGCAGCCAACATTGGCGGCAGTGGAGTGAATGCCAATGGCGGGGTGAATAACGGTTCTGCCAACGACGGAACCACCTATGTGTCGCATGATCGTCCGGCCCAGGGGCAGACCTTCACGACGGGCACGAATCCGGGAGGCTATACGCTCAATGCCATCACCGTGCGGATGCAGGGCTACACCAACAATATTGCCACGGGCAGCAATATCGGCAGCTATAGTCTCGCCAACACCGGCTCCACCTTTGCGCTGCGTGTGGGTAAGATCAGCGGGACCACCTTCATTCCGTACACCATTGAAACCTCCAGCTCGGGTGGTTCCGTCAATCCCGGCACCAGTGGTAGTCAGGCCAACGGCCCCGGCACCTATCTGACCTTTACGCTCAAGGCTCCTTTTGTTCTACAGCCCAACACGGTTTACGCCTTTGACATCGGCACCTCTTCGGATTACTTCGAGATGCTGGGCATCAGCACCGCAGCTGCCGGGGGTGCCAATCCCTATTCTGGAGGTGCTGCTTACACTTCCGGTGGCGGTGGATGGGGAAGCGGCTCGATCACTCCGCAAGCGGGAACCCGCGTCTTCCAGATTAACCTGACTGCTTACACGCCTTCTGCTCCCGGTCCCTTCGTCCATCCCGGATTGCTGAACACGGAGGCTGATTTCGAGCGGATGCGAACCAAGGTTGCGCTGGGGGGGGAGCCATGGGCGAGCGCTTATCAGGCGCTGGCCGGAAGCTGGATGGGCAACTCCCCGAACTGGGGCCCCAATCCCAAGGCGACGATCACCCGTTCCGGCGCGCTTAATGACACCATCGGCCTCTATAACGACATTGCCGTGGCCTATGGCTGTGCCCTGCGCTGGAAGATTACCGGTGACACGGCGTATGCCGACGAGGCCGTCAGGATACTGAACGCCTGGGGCTATACCCTCACTTCCATATCGGGTGACACGAATGCCCTGCTATGCTGCCTCTACGGCTACCAGTTTGCCTGTGTAGCCGAAATCATGCGCAGCTATTCGGGTTGGGCTCCTGCTGATATCGCCCAGTTCCAGACGATGATCTACAATGTCTTCTACATGCTGGGTTCCCATTTTCTCTCCTATCACAACGGCACCGACTATAGTCATTATTGGGCCAATTGGGATCTGTGTGCGCTGGACGACATTTATGCCATCGGTGTGTTCTGCGACAACACAAACCTGACGACCGAGGCGACCAATTATTTCTATCACGGCCTCGGCGAAGGGTGCATTGACCGCATGGTGAATTTCGAGTTTCCCGGCTATTTCGGGCAGACACAGGAAATGGGCCGCGATCAGGGACATAACACGCTTGATATTGCGGGGCTGGCCTGCCTGTGCCAGATGGCTTGGAATCAAGGTGTTGATCTGTACGGTTATGAAAACAATAAAATACTTTCTGCCTCAGAATATGTAGCAAAATATAATCTCCTTCAGAATGTATCCTTCATCCCTTATTGGTCCAGTACCGGTGGTCTGATGTGGGGACCCAGCTCGAGTGGCCAACCGGCGACCGACCGTCCCGGTTGGGCCACCTTCTACAACCACTATGTGAACATTAAGGGACTGGCCGCACCTTACACCCAAACTATCGTCAACAAAAATGGAAGCTATTGGGGGTATAACGGCGATGAACCCGGCTGGGACTATCTGACTGCCACGCTGGACCCCATTGCCAGCGGAGCGAATCCAAGCGGGTTGACGGCAGCCGTCACCGCTGGGCAACCGGTGCTTTCCTGGTGGGGATCGGCCTACGCCACGAGTTACAATGTGGAGCGATCCACCACTAGCGGCACCAACTACAGCGTGATTGCCACCGGGTTAACGGGCGATAACACCTACACCGACACGAAGGTGGTGCCCGGCACGACCTACTACTATGTCGTCACGGGAACGCTCACGAACGGCACAACGGGGATTTCCATCGAGGCTCCGGCTGCGGTTGGCGCCCGACTGACCGCGCGACTCAAATTCAACGAGGGAAGCGGTGGCACTGCTTCCGACGCCACCGGCAACGGATGGAACGGTACTCTGAACAACGGGGCAGGCTGGACGAATGGCATTCAGGGGAGTTCTCTCAAACTCTCCAGCGGGAACAGTCAATTCGTGAGCCTGCCCACCGGTGTCATGACCAATATCAATGACTTCACCGTCACCTCCTGGGTCTATATCAATACGAATAACTACTGGGCCCGTATTTTCGACTTTGGCAACGGGAGCCCGGACAACAACCAGAGCCTGAGCGGTCCGGAAAACTACCTGTTCCTCTCGGCGTGGCCCTTGCGCTTTGGCATCACGCGCAGCGGTGTCAGTGGCGAGGAGGGAATCACGGCTTCTTCTACGCTCCCGACCGGACAATGGGTGCATGTGGCGGTCACCCTCAGCGGTTCTGTCGCTACGATCTACACCAACGGCATCGTGACGGCTCAGAGCGGAGGAGTATTCGTCTCGCCTGCCCATCTGCCTGCCACGCTCAATAACTATATCGGTCGATCTGGGTATAACGGCGATCCCTATTTCAACGGGCAGATGGATGACTTCCGCATCTATCAAGGGGCTTTGGGGATGAACGACATTCAGACTCTTGCCGCCCAAGGGATTGTCTGGCTCAAGTTCAATGAGGCTGTCGGCACTACAGCCGCCGATTCCACGGCCAACGGCTGGAACGGCACGCTGGTCAACGGGGCAAGCTGGATGGGTGGCTCAGTCAACCTTGCTAGCGCCTCCAGCCAATATGTGAGCCTGCCAACCGGCGTGGTCAATGGACTCACCAACTGCACGATTGCTAGCTGGGTCTATCTTAATTCCCTGGACTCCCAGTCGCGCATTTTTGAATTTGGAAGCGGGACAAACAGCTACATGTATCTGACGCCGCAGGATCCCTCGACTGGGAGGATGCGTTTTGGCATTACCTCCAGTGGTACGGGGGGCGAGCAGACCATCACCGGAAACAGTCCTCTTATCACGCTTGGCTGGCATCATGTGGCCGTGACGCTCAATGGCGGAACCGGGACCCTGTATATGGATGGTGTTGCCGTCGGCGCAAACTCCGCCATGACGCTGACGCCTTCGTCGCTTGGTGTCACCACCCAAAACTATCTTGGTCGTTCGCAGTATGCCGCCCCCTATCTGAACGCTCAGTTGCATGACTTCCATATTTGCGCCGCTGCTTTTAGCACAGGGCAGATCGCCACGCTTTCTTCGGGCCTCTCCGCTCCGATGGTAACGGTGACTCCTGGTGACACGCAGAATGTGCTCAACTGGAATGCCGTTCCGAATGCCACCGCGTATATGATCGAGCGTTCCACTTCTCCGGGTGGTCCCTACACCCTGCTAACCGGAAATTTTAGCGGCATGACATACGCCGACTCAGGTCTCACGAATGCTACAACTTACTACTACAATGTCGTTGCTGTCAGCTCGTTTGCCGCAAGCGCTTCCTCCAGCCAGGTAAGCGGGGATCCTCTTCCTCCTCCGCCCAGCGCTCCGACAGGACTTGCCAGCATTGGTTCCAATGCCATGGTCAACCTCAATTGGACGGCCTCCAGCACGGGCACGAGTTATAGCGTCAAGCGCCATGATCCCTCGACTAGCAGCTTCTCAGTGATCGCCAGAGGCCTCACCAACACGACTTATGCCGATACCACGGTCACCAATGGCACGACCTACACCTATGTTGTTTCAGGCAGCAACCTCGGTGGTGAGGGGGTAAACTCCGCGCTGGCGACAGGAACGCCGCTCAATCCGTTCGCGCAGTCAGTGGGCAGTATTGTGGTTTCTCCATCGGCTGTGACACTCTTCCGGGGCCAGACCCAGCAATTCACGGCGGCGGCTTATGATCAATACGGACAGCCGATGCAGAATCCCCTGAACTTCACCTGGTCCCTGCTTAGCGGCGTGGGATCGGTTAATCCGCTCGGCTTGTACAGTGCCGGCTCAAGTGGCACTGCCACGGTGAAGGTCAGTGTAAATGGTGTTTCGACCAACGCCTTGGTCACGATCCCAGCCCAGATTGGGATTTTTTCCACCGCCCAGGATATTGGCTCGCCGACAAAAGCCGGTTCTTCCAGCTATAACAACACCAATGGTGTGTATACCGTGCAAGGAGGCGGTATTGATGTTTGGGGCACCAGTGACCAGTTCCAGTTTGCCTATCAGCTTCTCTCCGGTGATGGAATCATTACCGCCCGCGTTGTGACCGAGAATAATACGGGCGCATGGGCGAAAGCCGGCGTGATGATCCGCAACACACTGGATGCCAACAGTGCCTATGATTACGAATTCATGACACCAATCACCAATAATGGTGTGGCCTGTCAATATCGCTCGACAGCCGGTGGCATCGCGACCGGCAATAACAATGCCACCGGAGTGGTTGCTCCCTATTGGGTGCGCCTTGTCCGTTCGGGAAGCACCTTTACCGCCTATAGTTCGCCGGATGGAGTGACTTGGACGCAAACTGGGACAGCGCTTTCCATCGGTATGAACAGCAGTGTGTATGTGGGATTGGCGGTTTGTTCGACCAGCGCCTCCTCGCTCTGCACTGCCATATTCGACAATGTCACCGTCTCCAATACGGTGACAGCATCGACACACACGATTCTTCCCTATGATCAGAATATCGGGGGGAGTTCTGGCACCTATGCGGAATCCGGCAGCAGCACGGTTAGTCTCACCTCGCAGGGGGGAGATATCTGGGGTACCAATGACAGCTTCCATTATGCGTACACAGGCATTGTTGGCAACGGCTCCATTACGGCGCGAGTCGTTTCCCTGTCGAATTCTGGAAGCACTGCCAAGGCGGGTGTGATGATTCGCAATGCGGTGGCTTCCGGCAGCATGGAGTAAAATAATTCCCTTCAATACAGCTACGGTGCGAATTTCCAGGGGCGCACCAATAGTGCAGCAACCAATTCCACGGCCTTCGCTGCAGTCGGCAGTCTCGTCCCTCCTTATTGGCTGCAACTGACGAGGACCAACAGCACCGTTGTAGCAAGCATCGCACCGGACACCAATGGAAGTCCCGGCACCTGGACGCAATTGGGAAGCCCCCAGACGCTGAATTCACCGCAGAACACGATGTTTTTCGGCCTGGATGTCGCCAGTGTGAATACCGGCGTTCAGTGCACTGCGGTTTTCGATAATATCGTGGTGACCGGAACGACTGCCAGCGCGCCGACAATTGCCACTGATGCGGCGGCGGGAGGTGTCAGCAATAATACGGATAATCTTACGGTCCTGGGAGTATCACCTTGGGGGGCAACGAATCTGACCTATAGTTGGAGCCTTCTCGGCACGCCGTTGGCAACGGTGAGTTTTTCCACGAACGGGGTCACGGCGGCCTCGAATACAACGATCACATTTAATACCGGAGGAACCTACTATTTCCAGGCAGTTGTCACCGATCCCGCCGGTTTGACCGCGACTTCCAGCATTGTTGGCGTTTCCTTGGTTCCGTTCATCCCGACAAATCTCTCCGCAACAGGGCTCAATGCGCAGGTTGCTCTCGCCTGGAACGGCGTCCTTGGCGCAACGAATTATCAGGTGAACAGGTCGCTAGTGAGCACCGGCAGTTACACGATAATTGGGACAACACCTGTTGTCTCCTATACGGATACCAATGTTTCCAACGCCACAACCTATTACTATACGGTCCAGGCGGTGAATCAGTCAGGAAGCAGCGCCGCCTCCGCTTCTGCCTCCGCCACACCACTCTCGACCTACCAGCAATGGCTCGTTGGGAATGGATATTCGGTAACCCTCGTCAACACGGCGACGCCGGACGGAGACGGTATCCCGATTTTAATGAAATACGCTACGGCAATGAAACCTGGGACACCAAGCTCAAGCACTCCCACGCTACTCTCCGAAACCAATAACGCACTCACCCTACAGTTCAACCGACTCAGTCCAGCTTCGGTGACCTATGCGGTGCAGGCATCCACCAATCTTTCCACCTGGACAAACATCGCCACACTCACCAATGGTTCCGACACTTGGACAGGGAGCGCCGGTATCAGCGAGACCGGAACCAATCCCCGCTCCGTGATCATTACTGATCCCGTGACCATCGGCACCACCCCGACACGCTTCCTGAGGCTCCAAGTCACGGGAGGCAATCCTTAGGAGCCTAGAAATTGATCATCCAGCACGCTAGTAACGCTCCTCCAGTTGGGACGCTGTTTCCACGGTGAAGATACGGGATGAAGAACGACCAAGATCATCAAGGATCGTGGCCGTATGGGAGCCAGATTTCATCTTCCACTCGATAGGAAGCGATGGTAAAGAGCGACCGAGAAACTCCTTGTCGATAAACCAATACACTGCGTGCGTATCGGCATCGGTTCGGGCTGAGAGCGGCAGATATTGTTGCGTTCCTGAATGAGCTGAGATCTCATACTTGGTGTCTGTTGAAGGAGAAGTAATGACGGGAGGTGTTCCGTTTCGTGAGGTATGTTCTGGATCCTCACCTGGAAGAAACGGCGGGGGAATCTTTCTGGGAAGGCCTGCCCTTTTAAAGAGATCAAGGAGGTCGGAAGGCCAGAATTCATAGATCTCATGATCGGTTTGGTGATGGCCATCCTCGCTGAGGACGCGGAGACCGGTTTCCTCGTCGATCAGCACGGTGCGATGAATGTCACAACTGCTAATTGGTGAGACCCCGGGAATAAACCATCCTCTTACCCTCTGTTTGCACGACGCAGTCGCAAGCCCTCCGGACACAGCGCAGAAATCCACAAGTTTGAGATTGGCATTCCGGGGTGGTTGACGAGGTGTCAGATTGATCAATCCGCGAGATTGTAGGGAATCGATGATCTGGAAGAGGAGGGGGCCGGCGCAGGTTCTTCCAACCAAGCTGTGGTTGCTTCTGCCGTCAAAGTTCCCAAGCCATACGACAAGAACCATTTTGTCAAAGACGCCGACCGACCATGCGTCATGAAATCCATTGGATGTGCCGGTCTTCCATGCCACGGCATTTTCCTGTTGTCCGATAGAAAACAGCGGAGGGTTTTTCTCCAGCATGTGGAGCGTAAGGAAAGAGACCTCGGGACTCAAAAGGTATTGTCCACTCTCCTGAGTGGAAGGGAGTGTGGTTTGGAGCGCACGGAAGCGGCCTCCATTTTCCAAGAGACAATAGAGCCGAGCCAATTCATGCATTGTCACCTCTGCTCCCCCCAGCGGCAGGGTGAGTCCATAGTAGGATTTCTCCTTGGGGAAACGCACCCCGGCGGTTTCAAGAAAGTTGTAAAGATCGGGTTTGGTGAGACGGGAGGCCAGATCGATAGCAGGGATGTTGCGACTTCGCACTAAGGCATCTTCCGCGGAAATCGGGCCGACAAAATCACGGTCAAAGTTTTCGGGGTTATATTCACCGAAACTCTGCGGGGCATCCTTGAGCATCGTAAGCGGATGGATCAATCCCTGCTGCATGGCAATGGCATAAACGAACGGCTTCAGGGTGGAACCTGGCGAGCGTTTGCAGTGCGTGCCGTCGATTTCCCCTTGAATCGAACGGTCGTGAAAATCCGCTGATCCCACCTGGGCCAGCACCTCCATCGTGGAGCTGTCCACGAGCAGCGCGGAGGCATTTTTGACATCAAGAGATTGAAGACTCTTAAGATAACTTTTGATTCGATCTTCCAGAAGATGCTGCAACGGGAGGTCGAGCGTGGTGGTGATGATTGCTTCCTGGGGGTTCTTTGCCAGCAGTTCATTGCAGAGATGAGGTGCTTCATGGGGAAGTAGGCCAACTTTTTTCGCACGGAAGCCCATGACAGAGGGATCTGCCTGCAAATGTTCCAGGAGACGGTTTTGAGCCAGTGTCAGAGACTCCGGACAGACTCCATGGAGAAGCGAGCGACGCGTGGGACTCTGGGGAATCACACTCAGAGCCGCTGCTTCAGGTAGAGAGATTTGGGAAGGGGATTTGCCAAGGAGAATTTGGGCTGCGGCACCGATTCCCTCCAGATTGCCACCATAGGGAGCAAGATTGAAGTAGGCTTCAAGCAACTGTTGCTTGGAGTAGTGACGCTCCAGTTCCAGAGCGAGAACCATCTGTCTGAGTTTCCCCAAGAGAGTACGGGTCTGAAGGTGAAATCGAAGGCGTGCCACCTGCATGCTGAGTGTTGAGGCTCCTGGGTGGATGCCTGAGGTGCTGGCTGCGTGGAATGCCGCACGAAGCGTAGAGATGGGATTGACTCCACAATGATAAAAAAAGAAACGATCCTCCTGACGAAGTGTCGCACGAATCATCTCTGGCGAGATTTCCGAAAGTAGAACTCTGATTCGGTATTTATCGTCCCTACTGAGGGTGATCTTCAGAGGCTGATGGTGACGATCAACGATCTCTTGTGAAAAAGAGACATCCTCGAGCAACGGTGGACGAGGAAGCAGGAGCCAGCAAATCAACAGCAGCAGGAAAAATCCTGATGCCACCAACAGTAAGAACTGAAATGAGAACCTCACTCTCCTTCAATCACCTTGATCCTGGCCGGCAGGTCCCGGGCATTCATCTTGCGATCATACATCGATTCGGCAAAGAGAGGTGGAACAACGAATTCCCCGATATTGGTGGGCTTCATCCGATAGGTGATGACCTTGATTCCCGGTTCAATGGAAGTATAGAAGACAGCCCTGTCTTCGCGTAACTCCACAAAATCGCAGCCCTGTTGTCCCGCGCCGGGGCTGAGTGAGGTGGGGAGGATTTCAAATCCTCCGGGCAGAAGATCGACAAGAGCAATATTGTCATGCCGCTCCCGATCGAGGCTGC
>Ga0302320_10010617_pt1 | contig 19603 bp, 22 predicted proteins | sample Bog_T0_3_FD_202130 | JGI IMG/M metagenome (GOLD analysis project Ga0302320, IMG submission 202130) | Peat permafrost microbial communities from Stordalen Mire near Abisko, Sweden - Bog_T0_3 | ecosystem: Environmental > Terrestrial > Soil > Wetlands > Peat | place: Sweden: Abisko, Stordalen Mire... | reverse complement strand
ATTTTGGTAGAACCTAACACAATGCCTCTTGCTGAGTTCCACTCTTGTAAACTTTCGATTCCAATCTTAGATGTCATTATAATGTAAGAAACTGAGTTGATTGTTAGTAAGTTATTGCCGGTTTGAAATACATTTAACAGACAATTATGATTTGCTACGGTCGGATTTGAATAAAAGAACATTGGTAGTCCTTTAAAGAATGTAAACATCTGAATATTCATGAATATTTGAATAACTGTTGCTGATTGTGTGGTGTTATCGTATCCCGCTTCTGTGACTTTCAATTGTAAATAATACGTAGAATTATCGATCATGATTACTGGAGCAAGTGAACCTGTTGGAAGTGTGACCTTTGATGCTAACGATGTAAAAGCGGTTGACAATGCATTATTAACCATCAACAAGAAAAAGTCATAGTCATAAATGTTGTAATAATAAGGAGAAGACGTTGGTACGTTCGGAGTACTGTAATATGGAACGTTCACAACACCTGAATATACTCCATTGTATCCAAGTTCAACTATATAAGAATTCGGTACAAATGTAAATATTGGTATAGATGTAGTAGGTGCATAAATACGATCGACACATAACTTATAATTGAATGCATTATCCACTATAGGTTGCGTGAATGTGGTTGAGAATGTTGCCAATCTGTATTCACTTGTGTAAGGAATGAGAACATCATAATAAATATGATCTGGACTGTGGTCAATTTCTCTATTTTCGAAAATCATTGTGGTTTTCTTCATTTATATAATTAGATAACAATATATTTTTTTTACTTAACTATATTACCAGTAATATATGTCACCAATTCATCGTTTCCGGTTCCTTTTCCTCTATGCTTAAAAAATTTCATAAATTTAATGTATTGTGACAATGGTTTATCTTTGAATATCAAACGAACTATGCATTGTCTACCACATGTTGCATAACCAGCACTTTGAACATCTAATGGATTATACTCCAAGTTGTATGGACTCTTCATCATCAGTCTTGTAATTTGTCCATTATTCTTCTGCTTATATCCTTTATAATCTGGTTTCCTGCCATAAGAATCAAAATAAGACAAGGTGTACGTTCCGTCTTTCTCTTTTCTCTTCATAATACAAGTCCAATGTCCAACTGGTGGATTTGTATGCATTGTGTTCTCAATTAAGAAAATACAACAATTATTTATCAGAATATCATCGATGTTCTTGACTTTCTTTAATTGATGATACTGGATAATATTTGTATGTCCGTGAAGTTCATTTTTTAAGTCATCATCAGTGGTCGCCATGTGACTTTGCTTTTGGATAAACTGATCGGAATAGTCCGGAAATTGCATCATGTATAAAATAACGAGATAAATTATTTTATACTTTTTTAAAAAGGTGGTGTTATTGGCATAAGATAAGAAGGAAGGGGAAAATATCCTAATGATTGTATTTGTTCCATCACTTTTACTCTGACGAAATCTTTGATATTTTTTATATTTTTTTCGAAAATCTTAGTTATTTTTCCATTCTTTATATTTCGTTGTAGTTTTTCATTGCTTAACTTCAATAATCCGAACAAGTCCCTCAGTACTTCATTGTAGACATTGATGGGAAGCATTGTTGTGCCTTGTATCGTCCATTGAACGTCATCCATTTGATGTCTGAATATAACGGTAGGAATATATTTTTTTTCGGGGTTTTTCATTATCTTGCATAGAGTGTTGAGTTTTTCCGCTAACATGTACAACATGCCCATTTGTCCATTGACAACTGTTCTTGCTACTTCTGCCATTTGTTCATTTTTAGTAAAGACAGCATAAGAATATAAACGCTTAAAAAATTTCAATGGATTGTTGTATTTACTTATATGAGAATAAAGAGCTTTATACATTCCTCTTTTCAGGTTCTCTTTGAACACAACAGAATAATTATGGAGTATATCATCATCACAATTTACACCATGTTCGCTTCCATCTTTATCAACATAAATAATCATGTAGAAGTTCGAACTGCAATAAAACTCATTTTTTGCCGTAATAAATATCTCCTCAATATTGCATTCAGTCTTGTCCATGATTGCTTCTCTCAAATCATACTCATATTTATTATATTTACCGTCTATTAATATTTTATAACCTTGCTTTACTTCTTTTTTGTTCCACCGTAATACTTTAATATTTCGGTATATCTCTTGGACTGTCTCAAATCTCATTTGTGGATCATCATCAGTTGAACTAATACACCAAATAATTTTTTTTAAATCTTTACTTTCCATTCTTCCCATTCTGTATAACTTTTTAGAATTCTTTAAAAGTGTATCAGATGGCAAATATTCACCATTTGACAAAGAACCAATATTAATTTCTTTTACAAATGGATCGAGACCACATTTAAGTTCAAAGAAGTATTGATCCTTCCTTTTTGCTAAGTATGCTACGATTTGGCGAATTTTACTAAAAAAAAACTCGACGACTTTGTTCTTTCCTCTTTCTTCAACTTTTTCGAATAAGTCATAGTCGGATGCATTGAGAGCACCTCTATAACTACACGAGCCGATTAACTTTGTATTTTCTGGATGGTCTTTGTCGATGCTTAATAAGTTAACCTGTCGTTGAATGTCAGTAGGATAATTTTTTTTAAGTTCGATTATTGACATATATATTATTATGAGAAAAATAATATAAGTTTTAAAATAATATAAGTTTTAAAATAATATAAGTTTTAAAGAAGTTCGATTGTTGTCTCAGTGAGTACATATTTCGGTTTAGCTTTATTAATGCATATCCATCGTGTGTGATTTAACTTACTGAAAATATTGTCTATTGTCTTTTGTTCCAATCCGAATCGTGTATTTAATGCTCTTCTAACCTGAAACTCGTTGTCATCTTTGAAAAATATTAACTTGTGGCATTCATTCATTTCAACTCTGTAGAGTTGACTCTGTCCTTCTTCACCATATAGAACATGATTGGAAACAATACAAGATACATTGTTCTTTCTTCCTAACTTCAAAACTTGTCTAATAACTCTATAAATTTTTTTTACTATTCCATCCTTCGATTTTTTTCCTTTCTTCTTAGTCTTCTTTATTTTATTACCCTCATCATCGTAATCACTAAAGTCATCATCGTTCTCTTCGTCCACATCGTCATCAATTTCATCATAATCATCGAATAATAAAAGACAATTTTCGAAGTCCCGAATAACATCAATTTTTTTATTCATGAATGAATGGTCTAACTTGACAAATCGAAGATTTAAAAATTTTCTTATATCAGCTCCAGTATATTTTCCCGTTTTTGGACTGTATGTATTTGTAAAGGCAGGATCATATCCCGCAGGAAATTGAGAGAACATATATATTTCATTCTTTGGATAAATTAAACGATAATTTATTGCATATCTTGCAATTATACCACTTTTACCCGCTCCAGATGAACCTGTCAAAATAATAACTTCACGTTCTCTTGTAATGTCAGGTAATATTTCGAAGTGTCCTTTTTTATCTTCATACCATTGTTGTCCTTTGTCATCATCATCGTAATAAATTTCAATGTCATTTACTTTGTCATATGTTAGCGTTTTACCATGACTAAAGTTCAGAGCCATATATATTTAGTACATAAAAAATATATAAGATTTATATAAGATTTATATATATATGTCTTTGTTAAAGAGAATCAAGGAAAATAAGACAACAGAACAAAATAAAAATGTATTAGATATGACACAAGAAGAGTTGCGTCATGAGTTAAAGTATCCACATATGGACAACTTGCAAGAAATGGAAGAAAAATTTGTCGAACATATACAACAAGTTAAAGAACATAAGAGAGAAGAAGGACATAATAAAAAATATCGTGTTAATGATAAAGGATTAAAAGTCGTAGAAACTCCGATGACTTTTAAGGAGATAAAAAAATTTACAAATGAACATGGAAAAAAATATACATTCAAGTGTGGATGTGGTGGATATCGAACAAGAAAAGGAAACTGGAGTCATGAACAAACGACACGACATCAATTCTATGAGAGTATAAATGAAAAGTTTTTAAAATTATTGTATAATTAATTTCCCATTTCTAAGATTTATATTTTAAGCCTGACCACTTCTCCACATCTGACCGACCTGTTGCATGGTATAACCGGCTAACCTGTATTTCTTAACAAATTTATTATAAGCGGTAAGGGGACGTTTGCGTCTTCCTTCGCCATCTCCTTCGCCATCTCCTTCACCTCCTGTTCTGCGACGATAAACTCTGCGGACTCTACCGGCATACATGCCGTCGCCTTCTCCTTCACCATCTCCTTCACCTCCTGTTCTGCGACGATAAACTCTGCGGACTCTACCGGCATACATGCCGTCGCCTTCTCCTTCACCATCACCATCACCACGTGCACGGCGAACAACCCGACGTTTTACAACTCGACGTTTTACGACTCGAGGTTTTGCAACTCGACGTTTTACAACTCGACGTTTTACAACTCGACGTTTTACGACTCGAGGTTTTGCAACTCGACGTTTTACAACTCGACGTTTTACAACTCGACGTTTTACAACTCGACTCTGGCGAATTCCTTCGCCTTCTCCATCGCCTTCTCCATCGCCACGTGCACGGCGAACAACTCGGCGTTTTACAACTCGGCGTTTGCGACCTGCCAATAGTCCACTTGCATATTCGATCGGCATAGTATTATATATTACTATAACAAAATAATTCAATTAGGAAATTAAATATAAATTTCCTAATCAACCTATATTAAATCCTATTCAATACATAGGATATCCTATTTAAAACTTAAATATATTCTTCTTAATAACATTCTTATAAATTTTTCCAGTTCGTTTTTCGTTTTCCTTTTCTATATCATTCCTATACTTGTGTATGAGTAAATATTCATCTGTATTTCTGATAAGGAGATCGCATAGTTTAATTTTTTCCATGTCTATGATAGAGTTGTCTAATCCCGACAAAATTTTTTGAACCTTCGCTACTATTTTTGAAATATCAAAGTCGGGAGATACTTCTGAAAAAGTAATTGGCTTTTTAACTTCATCTTGCTGTGTCTTGACAGTTTCATCGATGCGAGTTTTAGTGGCTGACATTTATATATTACCAAGATAATTTAATCTTGTGTATAATATATAATGACAACCATACAAGGTGTAAAAGTTTTACCCACCACACCAGTGTCTCATCATGTCGCATTGGCAATTCAGAATGCCAAAGGACATATACACATTTTAAAACCCGATGTTCAACCAACAACTGAACCAATTGTTTCAGTTCCTCAATCTGCTCCATCTGCAATAATCACACCAACAGAACAAATACCAGTTCAAGTTCCTGTTATTGTTCCAACTCCATCGATGGATGCTCCAACAGTTCAAGTTCCTATTATAGCTTCTACAACATCAACGCCTGTCCCTTCTACAACATCAACACCGTCAATTTCTTCAACAATGTCGCAAGTTTCTAAAGCGATCATATTATACCCTGACGAAGCAATCGATACTCCCGATATTTCTGCGAGTCATGAAATAGGATTGATCGAAGATCAGATGATTGAGGGAAATATTGGTTATATTTTTACTATTTCAACCAAGAACACCGAACCAATCCAATATATGACTATTAATATTTTATCAAAGTCTCATATTAAGTATAATTTCCACGCAATTCCATTCGATGAAAATAATGTGTACAATGGAAATTGCGCACAATTTGAAATTAGAAATATGGATAAAAAGGATATGAATTTCGCAATTCAATATATTGCGTATTTTTAAATGTCATATTCCACACCTAATTTTTTAAGATCTTTTTCTCTTAGATTATCTAAAATATCTAAAAACTCAGCTCTATCGTTTTTAAATAATACCAGCTTTCCATCCATCAGGATTTTTTTTTAGTTGTTCTTCTATAGCGTTTTTAATAAATTCGAGTATCTTGTCTTTTGCTGGGTCTTCAACACATGCTGTACAAAAATTAATGTCACCATTATCTGTGATGGGATCACCGTTTTTGGTGGGGGTGATTTCCGAAGACTGGTTTTCGTTTTTCTCCCCTTCAGGGATTTTTTTTTCCACGTTGGTATGCTTGTTCTTTTTATGGTCTGATAAGTTAGATACAACAATATTACATACAGGACATAATCCCGCTTGGTACTTATTAGTACTTTTAAAGTTTATTTTTTTAGTTTTTGTTGTTATCATTCTTCTTTTGTGGAATTCAGTTTTGTAATGTTGTTCTAAGTTTTTGTACTCTTTCTTGCATATCTTACATTCTCCGCCTTTCTCTTCTTTGTTGACGGTCTTGATGATTTTTTCAGCAATCTCCGAGTTCTTTTTCGTTTTTCGTTCAACCATATATATAGTAAACTATATATATTAAAAAAAAAATAAAAATAATTTAAGTATTCTTTCTGTATCGAAGATGAGTTTCGAGACTATGACCCATCTCTCTTGCGACTTCTTCCATTCTGCTACTTTCTGGCATATTTTTAACGTTGGTATACTCATGATTAACAAAAGAGTGGCGAATATTATCACACGAACATTTTAATAATTTTCTAAGTCTATAACCTAACTGGAAATAATTTTTTAGTCCAAGAAGTAATGAACCACTCTTTAATTTCTTCAACTTGATATAATCATCAATAATATTACATAACTCATCAGGAACATCGAACGTTTGTCCCTTAAATGCTTTTTGGGTCTTGTATACATTGAATGTAAATGTCTTTTCTTGCATATCATAATAATTAAATCCGCGATTTTCTTTACTTCCAACATTATTTGTTATTTTCATCATCAAGAAGTCCTTGAGACGTCGTGGGGGTATGTAAGTATAAAGCGATAAAATGAGATGGTCAAGGGGATCTTCCGTTTGGTCTCTAATCTTTATAATATCTTTCCAATCCGGAATAAATCCCTCGTATTTGTTATGGTCTTGTTCTTGATACTTTGCCTCACTCTTTAGTTCTTTAATTAACTTTGAATAATGTTGGATGATTTTTTCACTTGCTTTCTCTTTCCTTAATTGCCATATAATAGATGAAATGATCAACTTTATAGTTGAAATCGTCATTTCCTCTCCTTTCTTATTATTTAAGTCCGATATTTCTCTAAAAAATTTATTTGGTGTTAATACTTTTTTTTTGTCGTAGAATCTATTGACATAATACTGGTAAATTTTTTTAGTACTTTCGGTTTGCATAAATCTATATATATTTATATGTGATAATATGTGATAATATTTTATATTAAAATATCTGTGATGAGTGTATATAATGGGTCAATGTATTCAAAAATGCGAAAAATGCGAAAATTGTAAAAGTATTGAAATGTTCTTCACTGATTGTGATGTCGTTTTAAAGAAGTGTGAGTCATTTCTTGCCAAGCAATATAACACAACAGAAACGCAAACTTTACTGAGAACAATTAGAAGTGAATTAATAAGCGAATTTTTTACGTTATACAAAAATAATAATGGAAATTTAAAGTTAGTTGTTGAAGATATGATGACTTATGCTTTACACCTTGTTGAAGGAATGGTAGTATCAGAATTAAAAAAAATATAAACGTTTACATTTATATATATGAATGTAAAACGCGGAATTTATTCAATTTCTTTTAATAAAAATAATTGGTCAGGAGAAACTGCGTCTAATTGGTTAGAAAATAATAATATTTCAATTCTTCCGGTTTATTCAATTATGGGGCATAAGTATATGAAGGTCATAATATCAAAACCCCCGAATGGTTCAAAAAATATTAATTATTACAAGGTTATATTACCAAATGGCATCAAAATAATGAACTGGGTATGTAATTGACACTTTTTCCTCACTTTATTTTTTTTTCATTTAACCTATAAATATTATATAGGATTAATATATAATGGAAAAAAACGATACTTATTATAAGAAGAATATCGATACTATCATTTCCCAGAAGATTTCACGATACAAGGGAAGAGATAACCAAAAGAACAGAGAGTACAAAGAAGAAAACTACATTGACAAAGATTGGGTTAAAGAAGAACTCATAAAAAATAATTGTCGTTGTCAACGATGCAAAAAAGAACTAAAGACAACTGGATACACATTTCGCGATGGTCAACAGTTCTCGGTTGATAGAATTATAACAGAACTGCCACATATTAAGCAAAATTGCCAAGTAGTTTGTCTTCGTTGCAACATGGAGAGAGAACAAAAGAAATTACCCTTAAATGATTTTGAAACATCAAAAGTAAAAGAAATGATAAAAAAGGGTCTTTATAATAATAGAAAAATAAAAATATAATTATCTCTGGTTAGTATAGAATGATTAGGAATACCATTTTTTTATTATACGGTTCTAATCTACTCATCATTGCATATGATGAGTAGAAAAAATTAATATTATTTACTTAATTCTAATTGAATGTACAACTTTCTTTCTAGTATATTGGTAAATTTTCTCGTATTCTTTAGTTTCGCAATCTGAGTTTTTGAAAATATGATCCATTAAAGCATTTTTATTATGAACATATACAAGATGACATTTTGCATTTTCGAACATTTCGACAATATCAACCAGTATTTTGGTGAGGTCTGACGCTTCGTTCTTTTGACTCATGTATTCTCCGTTAAATGAACTAAAGTATGGTGGATCTAAATAGATAAGTACATCTTCGCAGTATTTGTACTTATCAAATATTTCTTTGTAGTCTTTGTTGGTTATTCTATGTAAACTTTCAATAAATTTGACATGTTCTTCATAATTGACTGGTTTCTTGATGTCATTTTTCATAAACTTACTGTCAATGCCATGTGCTTTATTTATAAAAAATTGTTGGATTGGTATTTCGTTTCCTATATCTTTTTTGTTTTTTTGTGTTGCTTTAAACTTATTTGACACATTGCACAGTTCCTCTAACTTTTCAAGTCCTTCTTCGTGGATTAACTTAAAAAAGTTGTAAATATTGGTGTCTGTATCATTATATACATATTTTAAATCTTTTCGATCCTTATACATGTATAAGTATTGAGAGAATGACATTGACCCGCCAAATGGTTCAACAATTTTGGTGATGTTCTTTAAATTGATGTTCTTAAAAACGATCTCATTTTCGTACCGTTTTTTTCTTCCTGTCCATGGAAAAAAAAAATTACATTTCGACATTACTATATATATGATTAATAAAATAAATATAGGATATATATTTATATGGAACGTGAAAAGATTTTCCATAATCCTATATATAATAATAATAATAATAGGTATTTTTTTAATTAAACCTATATATATCCTTTTTCTCTTATATATAACCTTATTAATCCTATATATAACACATAAAACGCGCGTTTTATGTGTTATATATAGTTTTGATTTAAACTATATACAACCTTCTTAATGCTATATATAACCTTCTTAATGCTATATATAATTATTTTAATTTTTTTGGTAATTCTTGAACCATATATGCAAAACCCTCCGCTAACTTAGTTAGGGCAGTCCACGTATTCAACCATACTTTCCACTCTTCAGAATATCTATTTTTTGGTTCTTGGTGTTGGACTTTAAAACTACTATCTAAAAGTTTTATTAATATTTTTTCATTATTGTCAATATGCTTATTTATTTCGTCATTATATTCCATATCTTTTTTGTAGTTCATTATTATTTCAAGAGTGTATTTATCAACTCCGAAATTATATATAAACTCTTCCATATAAATTACTAATATATAATTATCTGTATTAAATATATATAAGATGTCAAATATTTTTTGTGATGGTTGTAAAAAAGAAATTCCACACGGTGAAAATTGGAACTGCCGTTGTGATTGCGATTATTGTAAAGATTGTAAAGATAAATGCATTATAGAACTTGACGCAAGGAAGGACAGTCCGTTCGAATTTAAGCAGTGTATTAACTGCACAAAGTTAATCCCGATTAACTTTTTATTAAAAGAAAATCAAAATATTATTAAATATCTTATAAATTATTATCTCAAAGAACACATGATGAATACTATTGATGAAACTGACCAAGAAGGCTTTAAGGATGCTTTTTTTTCTGTTATGCACTAAATATATTATAAACTATGATATTATATGGATGAAAATATTAAATATGAACTACATGATTATTTCTAAATTACACGATTAAAGACTTTGAAAAGAGAAAATGGCAAAATTAACATTTAAAAAGTATAACAGGGTACAAATATTTATAATTATTTTTAAATATTTCATTTAAAAATCTCGGTTTTTTGACAATATCGTTAATTGTCTCATGGAGTGTTAATAAATTTAATCCTCTAAATATGCGACTCAGAAAATTACCCATATATATATTTATTAAAGATTTAGAAACATGCTAACCTATAAGAAACGCCATAATTAATTGCTGTCGAGACATTATCTGTAATCAATAAAGACACTACAGACGACGATAATGAATACTTTAGAGATGAAATCGACGTTGAAATGTTAGTCTGTGGTGTCCCAATTGATGAAATTAAACTCGGAGTAGAAGTTGCAGTCGCCGAAATCGTTGTAGAAGAGGTAGGTATTATAAACGAAGACGTATATATTGCTGATGCAGGTGTTGAAGCGTCATTTACATATATTATAAGATAAAAAGCGGATGTATATGTGGTATTTGTCAATGTTATACTACAAATCGTTGCTTGTGATGCACTCGAAATAATACATCTTGAAAAAAACATATTCTCACCGATTGATCCCTGATAATACGGAGTTATAGACGTACCAATTGAATTATTAGAAAATCCTGAATTTAACCTTTGACATGTTGTAAAAACATTATTGCTGCCTATTCCCGCGTAATCAGTGCCTGCTGACGCCGTCGAAACAACGCCTGCAATAGTTGCTTTTAGGATTCCATTATTAACAGTTCCCGCACCACCTAAATTTTGCGAAATCACTCCACCATTCCAATTAGCCCCATAGACGCTTCCAGTCATATATATAGACCCTTGAAGTCCCAACCCCCCATTTACGATTAATGAACCTGTTGTTGCGCTCGTCGACGCTATTCCAGGGGTAATTGTAGTTTGTCCATTGATATTTAGAGTATTACCTGTCGTAGTTCCTTGAGAAGTTGCGAACGTTCCTGACATTAGTGAATATGCTATCTCATTCACACCTGAAGTTTGATAAGTATTTTGATTACTTACCAAAAATAAATTAGATGCTGTCAATTGTTGATATCCCGCATAATCCCCTAAAAACAAATTTGATGACCCTGAACTCAATTTTTGCCCTGCACTACATCCTAACGCTAAATTATTAGCCCCAGATGTCAATGCATGAAGCGTATTAACACCAAATCCCGTATTAGAACTCCCGCTAAATGCATTCCCACCGCTCCCTTGTCCCAAAAATGAATTTGATGAACCAGTACCGCCCCCACAACCACCTCCAATAACAGTATTATAATTTCCCGTAGAATATGTTAATGGTGATCCCAAACCAACATTATAAGTAGTTGAATTCGACTGAATATTTGAAGAATTGATATAGCCGCCCACTCCAATACCTCCAGTTATCAATAATGCACCTGTCAATGTATTCGTAGAATTAGTTGTATTTGTAATAGTTGTTATTGCATTGATATTTAAAGTATGGTTTGCATTTCCCGCGACTCCAGAAAAAGAACCACTCATTAGCGAACAGTTCAAATCATTTGAAACAGATGACTGCTCAATATTTCCGATAATAAACTGATTATTTTGAGTTGTAAAATTGTATCCTGCTGCATTTCCGATTAATAAATTAGAAGATCCAGTTGTTGTTATTCCTGCCGTATATCCAATTACCGTATTGTAATTTCCACCTCCACTCCCCAATGAGTTGGAGCCAACACATGAATTAAAAGATCCGTTTGATGTTCCACTATATGCTGCACAACCAACTGCAACATTATATGACGATGATGTTCCAATTAAAGATCCGGCGTTTTTTCCGATCATTACGTTGCAAGTTCCGATCGACGAAATAGCACTCCCATTTCCTAATGATGTATTTGAAAGTCCGCAATTAATATTCGCTAAAACTCCCAATATAGAAGTACTGTTAGCCGGTAAATTGACGTTTGAAGCATCAGATAAATTAATAGGTGATGACGTTGTAGAATCACTAATAGAACCACCAATATTTAAATTATTACCTATATTAACATTTTGTCCAACTCCCAATCCTCCCGCCACTATTATTGCCCCAGTTGTTGAACTTGTTGAAGTTGCTGTTCCGTTTACTACTTCCGACATACATTGAATTTGACCACCAGATACAATATTACCATTATTATAAATATTCCCCCCCATTCCTATTCCTCCTGACAATACTATTGATCCTGTTGATGTTGATGTTGAATTAAATGTTGATTTTATATTAATTGTATTTAAAGAAGTAAACCCACCAACATATAAATTTTTTGCAATACCAATACCCCCTGCAACTGTCAATGTTCCTGTTGATGTACTTGTTGTGTCTGTTGTTCCTGATAAATTTAAATTAGTTGTTGTTATACTTCCATTAATATTTCCATAAATAGTTCCACCAACTTGTAAATTTTTAATTATTCCCATTCCTCCTGATACTAAAACTGAACCAGAAGAAGAACTTGTTGAATCCGTTGTGTTAATCAAGCTAACAATTCCACCAATAAATACATCTTTCGCAATTCCTGCTCCTCCACTTACAACTAAAGAACCCGAAGAAACTGAAGTGGATGTCGCTGTGGATTCTATTACTTCTTGATTTTCATACGTAATATTTGAACAAGAAATAGTATTTAAAACTGTGAGATTTCCTCCAATGAAGACATCTTTTTCTATTCCTGCTCCTCCATCGATAACTAATGATCCTGTTGATGGACTTGTTGAATTAACTGTACTTGTATGAGAAACTGCATTCATCATATTAATTATACCACTAAAATTTGCCGTTCCATTGACATTTAATGTTCCAAGTTCTCCATCAGGACCATTCAATGACATGGAGACACATTGTAAACTTGTATTATTTGGACCTACGATTTCATGAACAGACATCTAATTATATATTACAATTAGATAATTATTGAAAAAAAATTATAGTTGGAAATTTAAAATTGTGGCGGGTAAAATATGAATCAGATAACCTGGTGGTGGAGATAAAGGATCAAATAAAACTGAAGATAATGTGGTTATAACAAAAACACCTGTACTATACAAAATTCCCCACATTGAACCATATGCAGTTTGGATTGTAGGAACTACACAAGAAGTCGAAGTATAAGTTGTAGGTAGTGCCCACGATGGAAACTGTCCTGAAAATGTAAGGTTGTAACCCGATGAATCTGCTGTTCTGTAAAATCCTCCACAAGAAGTAGATGGCGATAATCCAGCAGAATCCGGTCCATTTAAAACTACTTGAAGATTTCTTCCGTTCAATGTTAAAATGCATGATCCTGCTCCTGATGTTATACAACCCGCCCAAAGTCCTGTCACTGTTGCTTGATTGTATCCCAAATTATATGTATTTAAAGTCATACTTGGAGTGTTAGTGTTCTCCCCAACATATAAATTTTTACCAATCCCAATACCTCCTGCAACAATAAATGCTCCAGTCGATGTACTTGTTGATTCTGTTGTTGATGATATACCGAGAACGGAAAAATTAATTGATCCTCCAACGTAGAGATCCTTCTCTATTCCCATTCCTCCAACTATCACAAGTGCTCCGGTCGAAGGACTTGTCGAGTTTACTGTCGATGTAATGCTAATATTTGCAATATTAGTCGTTCCGCCAATAAATAAATCTTTACCAATTGCAATACCCCCCGCAACTATAAGTGCTCCTGAAGATGTACTTGTTGCATTGATCGTCGATGTAATATTTAGGTCATTTAGTATTAGATTTTGAACATCATAATTCGTTGCATTGATCGTATTGCAATACAACGTTGTATCATTTTGTCTTGTAAGTTCGTATATACTCATTATATATTAATGGGTATATAAAATATTTTTGAATATCTTTATTTATTATCTTTATTATTTATTTAATAACGGCTCTGGCGAATCCGTTTTGTCATTGCCGATTTTCTCCGACGTCCTTCTCCTCCTTCGGGAATTGCGAAAAATCCCTCACCATCGCCTTCGCCTTCTCCCTCACCTACTCCGATAGTCTGGAGTCCCTTTTGGATTGCAGGAGCAAATGAACTAACCCCGGGTATCAATCCAAGAAGTGGTGCTGCAGTAGACAATATCTTCGATGACTTTAGAAAGTTTACAACCGGAGACGCAATTGTCTTTATCTTATTCCATGCTCCCTTGAAGAAATCGCCAATTTTCGATCCGCCTTCCGCTCCTGCGATCATCTTTAGTTGTCTGTAAGAATAAGGGGACTTCGGAAGAGTATTACGATCCGCAATAGTAATATCAACTGCCTGAGCAACATTATTAGTCTGAATAAGTGCACCATCGTTAACAGTAATAATATTAAAGTCCCATGCCATCGTTGTACTTGCGATGGATGTGAAATTCGACTGAACTTGGAAATTGATCTTAGCATTTTCTCCCTGAATATAATCATTACCATTAAGATCCTCAATCGGATTAATACAGAAGATAGAACCCGACAAAGCAACATTATTTCCACCAGTTCCAGTCGCTCCTGTTGCACCACTCCAATCCATATACGTATAACGATGCATATATCCATTCTTCTTCGTTATCTGGAACAAATCGATCGGCGTCGCGTTTGCGAGGAGATTATTCTTCGTACCATACTGAATAGAGAAGTTCCCCGCATACTGCATAAATGCATCAGTAATATTCGTAGCATTCGCAACATTCGCATAAATAGTCTGCTGAGAAGGAACACATGAAATATATATTAACAGTGGTGCTGTACTCAACTGGAGAACCTGCGACTGACAAGAAATAGTAGCCCCCGCAGCAACATTCTGATAAGTAGACGTGTAAACTGTGCAGTTTGCATATGGATAAATAGTCGTCATCGGGCGGGGTACTTCTGGGCGGAGTCGCTTAACTTGGAATGTAATCGTAGGCTGTGCAAAAGAAACATTAAAAGCCGTAATCGCTCCTGCTGGATGTGCTGTAGACCGAGACCAAAGACGCGCAAGACCTAACCCTCCAACAAAATTTTCAATAATATTCATCGGTTGGGCATAAAGTCCAATTTCATCATGTCCTGAACACGCAAAAGGCGAGAACCTCAACTTACGGTAGAGAGTAAAAGAGATAGATGCCGAACCATTTGTAGTTGTCCCGTTAGATGCCACGTTAGAATTAATGGTGATAGGATACGATGACCGTGAAACGTAATTATTATTAGAGAGATAAGAAGTAAACGGATCAATATTAGACCCCGCAACATCATTATAATTCTGAGACGGATCAGGATACATCAACATACTGATATTGTCCGGAAACTCTTCGAAACGCTCCATTGCTGGTATAATCTGATTAACTGCATAAGAAACGGTTGTACCATTAACACTGTACTGCTCATTCTGAATGCATTTATCAATACCTCCTGCACGGGGTGCTTCATATGCTGGATTATATGGTAGATGTGCCCCTGCAACAATTCCGGTCGAAAAAGTAATGGTAACTGGTATTTGTTCCCATACAGTATTACGGATCAAAACTGTCTGTTCATCTGGTAGAATAATCGGGAAGTTAATTGATGCCGTGCTATAGGTGTTAGTTGGTTGAGATAACCAAGTGATGTCAGTTGCACCATATTCATGGAAGAAATTAACATGCTGTTCACTTAGATCTATAGTAGGATCGAGAACCGCAAACGACTTAATTGGAATCATAGGATTTGCCATTTTGTATATAATAGATAGATACAAAAAAAAATGAATGAATTATATTATTTATACTTTTTTAATTTCCCGTATTTTTATTCCCCTATAACCACGACCTTCTTTTATATTTTTGTCATATATTGCATCCATATTTTTAGTCAGGTATGATTTTATTGATTTTATTTATTTGTTAATTTCTGATGTTATATATTCATTTATCATTTTGTCAACTACTTTTTCAAGGTTTTCGGGGAACTTATAACAACGTTGATCATTCTCCTTGGTATAAAACTTTTCGAAACAATTTTTTATATCCTTATAACACTTTCGCTCTGTGTATCCTGTTGAAAGTCTATTTAATCGCGCATATTCAAGAGATTGAATATATAAATTTTTAGACGTTATAGAAGAACCCGCAAATAATCGGGGTGTGAACTGAACCATTTTTATATATGCGGGTAAATCGTTTTTCATTAGTTCTTTTTTGTAGTCCGTCGTTATTATGTTTCTTGGGTTGAATTCTGATATATCCCGACTTCTAAAATAATTATATAATTGTCTTAGCTTGTCTTTATCTTCCATTATGTCTAAAATAGCGTCAATTGTTTCTTTTGTCATCTTTTCTTTGCAACACTCAATAATCATAAGACGCCTTTCAGTGTTGGGAACTCTAAAAACTAACTCATTATTAGTTGTGAAAACGTAATTACAATAGTCTTTCATGTCGTATGTTTCTTTTCCCTTGTATTCAATAGTTATAATATTACGGGAAACGCTATTTTTTAGCTCATTTTCTAAGTCCCGCGCCCTTGCGTTTACTTCGTCGCATACTCCTAATATCTTATTTTGTTGTCTTGCATTAAATCGGTCGTCTAACTCTGAAGCATTACGAAATTTAATATAGTATTTTCCCATTATCTTATCAATGACGTCAAATATTATATTTTTTCCTACCCCATGCGTCTCCGAATAGAACACTAAAGCGGAACACGTCCGAAGGTGAGGAAATTGAAATAACCACGCTATCCAGTTAAGAACGAACGAATATATTTTTTTCTCTCCCTGACATACATTTTTAATATGGTTTATGTATGGTCTTATTATGTCCATATCATAATTTCCGTCATTGTCTTCATCGCATGGAAAACCCGAAAATAAATTTATTTCGTCGTCGTGTTCTTCTTTCTTATAATTTGGGTCAGGATTAAACGAAAATTTACTAATCAATTTAATCAATTTGGACGACTTCCATAGAGTAATAAAATTTATAGTTTTATAATATCCGGTTTCCACGGGATAGCGTATATTTGCGTTGGGTATATTGTCGTCTTTTATAGGGAATGGTGCATCTTCTCCTACTCTATATATTGACGCATGGGGTGAAAAATACACATGAAAATTATTATAGTATTTAAATGAACTTGAAACATCAAAAGCATCATAAAAATCATCTCCCATTATCTTAGTGTCATTTTCAAAATATTTCATAAACTGAACATATGAAAATTTTTCTTTTCTTTTAATCTCTATTTTTAACTGTTCGGCGTACTGTTCTTCCTTTAACTTTTTAAACGTTTCGGGGTTATCTTTTGATAACCAGAACCACAACGTCGAAATACTTAATTTTTTGTCTGCTTCTTTGCGTTCTTTTAGTTTATTCCATAATTTTTCTGTTACCTTTTGGTCATAGTCTCCGAAATATAGAGAACTAAAATAATCAAAATATTTAAACTCTTTTTTTGAGTTTTTAAGACAAATCGCGCATTTTATCCAATCATCGGTCTCCACCGAACGTTTGGGGGCTAAACCATTTATTAACTTCATTATAATATCGTCGCTTTCTATCATCTTTGGATTGTTCTTTTCTTCTTTTGGTGCTTTTTCTTCTTTTCTGTTTCTTTTTGTTAGATTATTGATATAGTTTTTTAAATCTTTCGACATTTTACATATTTTTGGTTCTTCGCTTAGTAGTTCATATTTATACTCTTCCCCCGTTTCGTGGTGGTGGTAAACTGTCGGGGGACATACAACATATGCCCCATTCGATTGTATGTCAAACTCTCCATAACCACTATTTTTTCCGTGTATTGTATTTGGGAAGTCTTCGTCATACTTAAAATAATAATGGTATCCTTTGCGGGTCTTAACTATCATTTTACAACATTTCTCCGCTAATTCTTTCATTTCTTTGCATTCTTTCGCTTCCATGTTGTCGAGGTCTAACACTATTATATCGCTTGGTATTCCCGTTAGACATGAAAAACCATTATATTTTTTATTATCCGATAAATATGCATCTTTCCAACTTGCGCCATTAAATTTAAATTCTTTTGTTAGTTCTCCTTTCTTATTATATGTAGTTGTTAATTTCAACGAACCAACACAAAGCCCGAGAGATTGGAGGATTTTAACGGTTTCCATTTTCTATATATAATATTATATATAGAAAATAATATTTCTTTATATACTAAAAATTATTTTAAAGGTGCGTTTTTTTCAACCATCTCTAAATGGGTTTTAGTTTTATTATGCTGGTATATATTCCCCAAATCTTTTTTACATATTTCGCAATGCCCTTTTAAATCGTTTTTATACTGTTGACGGGTCTCTTCTGTCTGTGATTTCAGCCATCTTTCGTAATTATCCCGTCGAATTCTTTTAAACTCTTCATATGAGATATTAGAATATTTTGACTTGTAATTTTTCATACTATATATTAATATAAGAAAAATTATTTTATATGTGCGTTTAAAAAACGTCATTTTATTGATAGTTATAATGCTTTAGCATGTGAGCCGGACATAAGGACAGTAAAAACTCATGAGAGAACGAGAGTCCGGAACAGTAAGGACAATTAAGAAGAGTATTAATTCGGACAGTAAAAACTCATGAGAGAACGAGAGTCCGGAACAGTAAGGACAATTAAGAAGAGTATTAATTCGGACAGTAAAGACAGTAAGGACAATTAAGAAAAGTAATGAAGAGTATTAATTCGGACAGTAAAGACAGTAAGGGCAGGAAAAAAACGTTTATTTTCTTTTTGGGTTGGGGTAAAAATTTTTTACCCTTCAAGTTTTATATTTTATCTATTTTTTACTGTCTTTACTGTCTTTACTGTCTAGAGTAGAGAGAATGAAGAAAAAAACATAAAAATTCTTATTAATTCCCCTCAAACTCCGGACAGTAAAAGACAGTAAAGACAGTAAGGAAAAAAATCTCATTTCTCTCGATAGTATTTTCCACCTGAGGGCGCGCTTATCCGATTATAATGCTAAAGCATTATAATAATCAAAAAAAAGTTTTTAATCGTGTAATTTTTTGTTAATCTATGCAATTATTCTTTTTTATTAAAACGAAGCGAATGGAAATGGCTTCATTATAGTAAAGAAATAATGGTGTGAGATTGTTAAAAGAATCGTACCAATAAAGTTGAATATCAAATTGATTAAAAGGCTGACCATTATCGAGGTCTATTTTTTTATATGGAGATTGTAGAAGGTACTGGACTTTAGTACTTGATGTTGAAGATCCTTGGATGAAGTCGAAATTACTCAATATTTTTTGACCTGTTAATTGTGAGACTTGACTTGTTGATGTTCCTATGGAAGGAAGATACTCTGGAGTAGATATAGGGATTTTGGTAGAACCTAACACAATGCCTCTTGCTGAGTTCCACTCTTGTAAACTTTCGATTCCAATCTTAGATGTCATTATAATGTAAGAAACTGAGTTGATTGTTAGTAAGTTATTGCCGGTTTGATATACATTTAACAGACAA
>Ga0302320_10010616_pt1 | contig 19603 bp, 15 predicted proteins | sample Bog_T0_3_FD_202130 | JGI IMG/M metagenome (GOLD analysis project Ga0302320, IMG submission 202130) | Peat permafrost microbial communities from Stordalen Mire near Abisko, Sweden - Bog_T0_3 | ecosystem: Environmental > Terrestrial > Soil > Wetlands > Peat | place: Sweden: Abisko, Stordalen Mire... | reverse complement strand
CCGCATTGGGATCCACTGAATGAATGATCTGATCGGCATCCGCCGCCATCTGAACCAGCGTGTTCTGAGAGCCCTCCCAATAGAGGTTGACATTGGCTTCGTTCCAAAGCTCGTAGTACTGAATCACCCCGGGACCTTCATGATTGATCAACTGCGTAATGAAATTGTCCCAGGAGGTAATACTTAATGGTGGCTGGGCGCATCCGTCGGGCGCGTAAGCACCGTCACAAACAGCGCTGATTTGGCCTGATGAAGAAGATGAGTTGGCCCCAATCTGCGCGTAGGTAAGCGTTGTGGGCGTTGGAGTTTCCATAAGTTGGAATGTTCCATCATAGGAAACATCCGTGACACCCGAAACTGTGAAATCCGTCTGATTCGTCGGCAGTTGGATTGGGTTGTAATACAATCCGTGTGGCGTAGCCGTCGTTACGGTGACAATTCCATTTGATCGAGTGATCGAGGTGATCTGAATACCCGTTGAAATTGCCCATGAAGGAGTCCCGCCAAAGGTAAGCATGACTTGGTCGCCATTGGCCTGGGCGAGGCTAATCTGGCGGTCAAGATTGCCCCAGGTGTAAGTTCCTGAAGATGGATTCAGGTCGCTCCACTTGGTGGAGGTATCCCAAAGCCGGAGTGTCCCGAAGGGAATATCGGGCCATGGGGTAGCGGAGGGGGTGGCCAGGAGGAAGTTGATATCCATTCCGAAAAAACTGGCACTCGTGTTCGGAGAGGGAGCAGCAACGGCCGGAGGAACGATGAAGTACACCGCTGAAGCCGAAGAGCTGGTAGTTGTGCCAGAAATGGCAATCGCGGTGATCTTTTCACTCGCGTTCACTGTAATTGAGCCGGTATAAACGCTGGAGGAAGTTGTTGGCGTGTTACTGTTGAGCGTGTAATAGATTACCGATCCAGGAAGCGAACTTGTGATGTTGACCGTTTGGGCGGACGAATACTGTCCAGCTGCCGGAGTGAAAACTGGCGTCTGCGCAGCCGCCGAACCAAGGCCGAGTATACCAAGAATCAAAGAAATCGATCTAACTGATTTCAAATTACTTAAACCCCACTACATCGAGAAGATATCTTTCAACAGTGCTAAACCGGATCCATGTGGAATTGAACCTCACATTCCAACTGAGTCGAGTCGAAGACATGGATCCAATCCTTGTTCGTGTCACAATTATGCCAAATTACTGCACACCCAAAGAGGGGGGGGATGATTACTATAGTACTTCGCGAAGAACTCCGAAGTAACGCCTATAAGCGACACATTTCTTGTCTTGGGGCAATACAACTTTATGGGAATATTCATCGAAAGATCAATAGACTTTTAGTAACCGGTAATCGGTTTAATCTTCCCACTTCGGAGGGCACGGCAAATTCTGCACCAGGAAGAATGAAACAAAACAATATGTTGACCCGCAATCAAGACTGCGCCAAGCGGCACTGGAGATTTCGGCCCGCGTGGTTCGATTCGAGCCCGTTACAGGAGCGAGATTGCTGTTCACGCAAGTCGAGTGATTGTCACCAGCAATAGGTTTGAAACTTTAGCGTGGATCAGATCACTGCCAAGACTCGCCGACAGACGGAAATGTGGTAAGCGCGAAGGGATTTCCAAGGTGCTTTTATCGCCGGCAATGCAAATGGATAGCTGATGACCGGGATGAAAGCGGGGTGCCCAATCCGGGCAAGTCCAAAAATGAAATGAGGCTGCGCGCGGCAGCCTCATTCTGGAAATACGTAATTGACAAGTTGGACTATGGGGAGAGCCATGCGCCCAAATGGACCAGTGAGTTCGAAACGAGTGGAAGACCAGACCTCCGAGTCTGCGAATAAGCTCAAATTTGGTGGCAGTGAGGATGCTGGCAACATAACCGAACAGATAGAAGCGTGCCGGGGCGGATTCGAGTAGTTGCAGCGGAATGCGTGCCAGGCGGTCCCGGATCGCAGTTCTCTCAAATAGCCAAACCACGGCGATGCCGATGAAAGCGCCGCCAAGAATGTCGGTCGGGTAATGATCTCCGATGCGGAGATGCGGCTAGCAAACTGGTGAAAGGAATGTGCACGGGAGCCGGCCGGACTCTCTCGCTGAGAGGCGATCGCGAGAATCTCAAGCGTCAGTCTCGTAAGTTTTCAGTTGAAGCAATTGGAGTCCGACGTTCCAGAGGAACTTCGGATTGTTGATCAGATACCGTCGCCATAGGCGTCGAGGCTCCTGGATCAGTCGATGTAGCCATTGCAGTCCTGAGCGCTTCATCCACGCCGGGGCGTCGATAATGCGTCCGGTGTGGATGTCGAAGGCCGCGCCGACGCCCACCATGAGGTGCGTCTCGAGAAGGTCGATGTACTCGGCCATGAATTGTTCTTGCTTCGGCGTGCTGAGCCCGACCCAGATCACGTCGGGGTTGGCTTTAGCCACACTTTCTTTCAGGTCCTCCCTTTCAGATTCGTTGAGCGGCCGAAACGGAGGGGTGTAGCTGCCGACGATACGCAAGCCGGGAAACCTTTCGGAGAGAACCTGCCCAAGCTGTTCTGCGACGCCAGGATTGCCTCCATACAGGAAATGCCGGTAGCCCCGCTTGACTGAGAGGGCGCAGAGTTCGAGCATGAAATCCGGACCGTACACGCGGCCCATTCCACTGTGCCCCTTTAGGTGACCAACCCATACAGTAGGCATGCCATCCGGAGTGTTGACGAGAGACCGGTTCAGGATCTGGAGCAGGCGTGGATTGGTCTGCGCCTCCATCACACCATGAACTCCGGTGACGCAGACGTAGCCCTTTCCGCCTTCGCGGATGTGTGTATCCGCGATGCTTACTGCCTGATCCATGCTGATTGCACTAATATTCACGCCCAGCACATTACAGTGCGGATGCTCAATCATCGGTAGTTTGTCCTCTCAGACATCCTGCCCCCGGTTGGATCCGGCAAACGGATCGACCCAAAATTCGCAGAAGCAAATGGGAACGAGCCGTCACCGGGAGCCTCGAAGGGGCAAGCGTCATTCGCACTTCAGGCGTGCATGGCAACCGGATTCATCTGTTTCTTCGCTTCCACCTGAGCTTCAATCCAGCGATAGGTACGGGCTAGACCGGTGCGAAGCGATTGTGAGGGTTCCCATCCAAGCTCCCGCCGGATAAGGCGATTGTCCGAGTTCCTTCCGCGCACGCCCAGTGGACCAGGAATATGGCGGATCGACAGCGGTTTGCCAGCGATGTCCATGGCCATTTCAGCCATTTGGTTAATCGTGACCATCTCTTCAGAGCCGATGTTGACAGGGCCGCTGAATTCCGCTTCCATCAAGCGGCGAACCCCCTCTACGCACTCATCAATATAAAGAAAAGAGCGTGTTTGAAGTCCATCTCCCCATATTTCTATCTCGCCGCCGGGTTCGGCTTCCACAACCTTGCGACAGATAGCGGCGGGGGCCTTCTCGCGTCCGCCGCACCAGGTGCCTTCAGGGCCAAAGATGTTGTGGAACCGAGCCACTTTCACCTGAACGCCATAGTTGCGGTGGAACGCAAAGTAAAGTCTTTCGCTGAACAGTTTTTCCCATCCGTATTCGCTGTCTGGATTCGCGGGATAAGCCGAGTCTTCAGAGCAGACTGGATTATCGGGGTCCATCTGATTATGTTCTGGGTACATGCAGGCGGAGGAGGAATAGAAGAACTTTTTGGTGCCGGCCTTCACGCCCTCATGAAGCATATTGAGGTTGATGGTTGCCGAGTTATGCATTACGTCGGCGTCGTGCTCTCCGGTGAAGATGTAGCCTGCCCCTCCCATATCCGCCGCCAGTTGATAAACCTCTTCAATCCCGTCGAGAACGGATGCGACCACATCCACGTTGCGCAGGTCACCTACGACGAACTCGTCGGCGCCTGAAGCGTTGAACTCTGTTTTTTTCAAATCAACGCCGCGCACCCAGAGCCCTTCGCTCTTGAGACGATGCACCAGATGACTGCCGATGAATCCACCAGCACCCGCTACCAATACTCTTTTCATTTTTCTGTCTCCTTGTTGTGAATTCATTGTTGTGAAATACATTGCGGTTTTCGAGGTTCTACGATTGTGAGGCGCGATCCCCTTAATCGACACAAAGGAATACCGGATATGAGCAGCGGACGGCAGGAGGAGCTTCTGCTTCGATGCAATCGACGGCTGATGCGCGCCAATATTATTTACTTCTGGCCTTCACACCTGTGTGTGGTCAGTAATGACGCGCGCTCGAACAAAAAACGATTACCGTCCCGCTAATACGTTCCGTTAGCCAGAACGCGCGCGTCATTTATTTTCTGTGCAAAGTAATCAACCGAGAGCCTGAGGCCTTCTTCCAGCGATAGCTTCGGTTCCCAATTTAGGAGTCTGCGCGCCTTCGAGATGTCGGGCTGTCGGCGCGTGGGATCATCCTCTGGCAGCGATTCGAAGCGAAGCGAACTCGTTGAGCCCGTCACTCGAAGAACCGTTTGTGCGCATTCAAGAATGGTGAACTCGTCGGGGTTGCCGATGTTGACTGGCAGATGTTCGTTCGACCGAGCGAGACGGACAATGCCTTCGATCAGATCGGAAACGTAGCAAAAGCTTCGCGTCTGCTGGCCCGAACCATAAATTGTCAGCGGCTCACCGCGAAGTGATTGGCTGAGGAAATTGGAGATTACCCGGCCGTCACTCGGTGCAAGCCTTGGGCCGTACGTGTTAAAAATCCGCACCAGATGAGTGTTCAACTGGTAATGCCTGTGGTAAGCCATTACCAGGGCCTCAGCGTAGCGTTTGGACTCATCGTAGACAGAACGCGGTCCCACAGGATTCACATTGCCCCAGTATTCCTCCCGCTGCGGGTGCTCAAGAGGGTCGCCGTAACACTCCGAAGTAGAAGCATGAAGAAAACCTGCGCCGTAGCGGCGTGCGATCTCGAGAGTATTTTCCGTGCCGATTGCACCCACCCGCAGCGTGCTGACTGGCATGCGCATGTATTCCGGTGGGCTGGCGGGAGACGCGAAATTGAATACATAATCGACGTGCCCCAGATCGAATGGCTCGCAAATGTCGAGTTGTTCGAACTCGAAGCGAGGTTCGTTGACGAGGTGGACGATGTTCTCCTCAGATCCGGTGCACAGGTTGTCCACGCCGATAACGCAATAACCGTCAGCAAGCAGGCGATCGGTGAGATGAGACCCCAGAAAGCCGGCGGCACCGGTAACTAACACGCGCATTTTTAGGCTCCTTTGTATTTAAGTTCGCGAAGACTGCGAGAGAGGAGCCTCTTCGTTCAAGAAGCTGCAGTGGGCAAAAAAAAGAAACAGGCGTTGATGGGGGGACATCGCACGGTCCCCTCGAAATGACGGCTAGAAGGCTGCGGGCGTGGACCCGGGCATGTTGGCCTCAACATCCACGTAAATTGCCCCGGTGTAGTTGTTCATGAATAACTTGTCATTAGATCCCCAGCTAACGCCGATGGAGGAGCAAGGGCTTGGGTATCGTCCGAGGTGCCGGGAAGCGCGGGGGATCGACTGAGTAGGTTCAACAGTTCCCCGTTGGATGCGAAGCGCGCGCGAGTCTTGTATTGCGCGAGCAATGAGAAAGCCCGGTCAAGGTTGCTCCATTCCTTGTTCTGTTCGATCTCAAAGGAGTGGCCCCACAAGTGAACGACCCCGCCACGTTCGGCTGCCGAGGTCAACAGGGCGTCGAGCGTGGCTACCCAGGTATCACCCCGGAAGCGCGTCCAGTGCAGGAAATTGCCGGGGCGGAGACGTTTGGCGGCATTCTTGAAATAAGTCATGGCGCCCGCCGGGCCAGCCTGAATCGTCGTGGGCATCAACGCGATACCGCTCTGCGAGCGAGGAGTACTGAGTGACATGAGCTCAACGGTCCGGGCGAGGGTGAAGCCCGCAGCTTTTACCTGGGCGATATGCCCGCGGCGAAACCTGCCCTTTGGAAAACAGAACGAGCGGCACGGCAGCGATGTGATCTGCTCCAGGGCGTCTTTACAATTACCGATCTCGTAGCGGCTGACATCGTAGGGCACGGAGCGCAGATCGCAATGAGTGAGGGTGTGGCCGCCGATCTCAAAAGATCGGCTCAGCCCACGGATCTCCTCAGCATTAATGAGTTTCTGGTGGTGACGAATGGGGACGTAAAATGTCGCAGCAAGGCCGTACTTGGCCAGCATTTCTGCCAGCCTTAAATCCAGGGGATGGCCGTCGTCCCAACTGGTAGTGATATAGAAAGGGCTCGCGGGCATTGGTAATTGTCTTCTTTCCAGGCACTGAATGAGTTGCGACAGCTTAGTAGAGGCGCTCTCTCCAAAGGTATAGGGCCCAATGCAGTGGACGCGCCAGCATAGACTCGTAACCCACGTACGCAGCAAGACGCGACTTAAATGCGACCAAACCAGGAAGATCCGTCCATTCACGCTGCAAGTAGAATTCCCGAGACTTGAATGGTTCCAGTGAAGTATTCAGCTCGAGCTTCTTAACCCTCTCTAACCGCTCTTTCCTGAATGCATATCTCAAATGCGAAACGCGGTCCCAATTTATCCCCATTAGTTGCGTCCCACAGTAGTCAGCGGAAAATAAGTCATTACTGACGAGCAACCATCCAAGTTTGAGCACGTCCCCTCTCATCGGCCCATTCCGCGTCAGCCCGAAGGTCCCGTCCATAACCGATATGGAACGCGGTAATGCTTTGTTCACTGCATATATCACTTGTTCAAAAAACGGGTGCAACTTAAGGCGCGTCGCCGGCTCCTGAATTACTCCCCACTGGTTCTTCATAGAAAGACTCACAAGGGTATTTGCATGAACTTTTGGCACCGGCATCGTGATAAAGAGATCCGTCTCATCGAGCAGGAGTTTTGGAAGCGGCACATGAAGCTTTCGAAACGCGGTTTTGACAACAATGTCGCGGGACGGCATCCCGGTGAGATTAACAACCTTGATTCCATAGCGCTTCCCAAGGGCCAGCAAACCCGTCTTTTCGAACACCTCCGATATCGAAAAGGGGTTATAGCCGCCCGAATCCGATTCGACAATCGTTATATGCTCAGTCTTGTCGCGCAAGACCTTTACCAACCCTTCAACCGCATCGTAGGTTGTCATCACACCGGGGCGAAATGTGGGGTAGGTCAGGTTTGGCTTAATCGCGATGCGAGTAGTGCTGTCAATCTGACTTAGAGATCCAATGAACTCAAGACCTTCCCTCACACGGGCGGCGTAATCTTCCTGAATGGACGCAATAAAAACTCGAGTATCCTTATCCATGATTGCTGATTCTCCATCCACTGGGTTCGAGAACGACAGTCCCCGAGTGGTTTGTCCTCTCGTTACAAGCGGATTCATAGACCGATTTCAGAACTTCAAAAGACAACTCAAATCGGAAGTACCGAACAAAGCGAAGCCTTCCTTGTTCACCCAGGGTACGCGCCAGGGAGTCGTCTTCAAGAATGCGCTCCATCGCCTCGGCGAGGGACTCATGGTCGTTCGGTTGAACCATGTAGCCGGTTTCTCCGTGGACGACAATCTCGCGGCCGCCACCATTTGTAGTGCAAACAGCGGGTCTAGCGAAGCTCATTGCCTCAATCAACACAAGACCGAAAGGTTCAGGCAACGCTGAGGGCATTACAAGCATATCCACGGATTTGTAAACGATTCGGGTATCTGCAAGTTCTCCAGCAAAGATGACTCGATCCCGAATACCGAGTGACTCTATAAGGGCGAGCAACTCTGAATGGTGCGCCTCCAAACCGGGAAATACCTTGCCGACGATAAGAAACAAGACTTCGGGAAATCGTTTGGCCACGCGTGCAGCGGCCTTGACGAAGACATCGTGGCCCTTTCTCTGGAGTTTGATCCGTCCAACGATACCAACCAGTTTCGCGTCGAGCGGAATACTCAAACCAGCACGAAATGCCCTGGCATCGTCATCGGTCGGCGAATCATATTCGGGAGGAAGAAGACCGTTGTAGATGACAATCGCTTTACTGGACGCCGGGCAGTCGGCGAATTGCTCAAAGACTGCGCGGGATACACAGACGATCCTGCTGGAGAAGTGATCGATGATTCGCCTGTAAATCAACCACCCGCGAGGAAATTCGGAGAATATTTCTCGGATATGCCATATGTGGGGGATTCGCGCAATTCGCGCCGCAACCGCGCCTGAGAGGATAGTGGCCGTGTTAGAGTGCACAATGTCCGCGCGAAAGTCCGATAGCGTCTTGGAAAGTCGAATGGACCCGAACATGAAAGTGAAAGGCCACGATAAGAGCCCAGACACTGTGTGGTTGAGTCCACGAGCAATGATCGTCAGATCGGTTTGGACCTTTACCGTAGCTCCTAGTGCCTCCAGGCGTGCCACAAGAGGCCCAGTGGAAGGAAGAACCACCAGGACGGTCATCCCGTCGTTTTGACAGCATTGCACAAGCCTGAGCAGTGATCGACTTGCGCCATACAGATCTGCGCCGCTGTGAATAAATGCAACGCGCAGAGAAAATGGACTGGAACTGGGTCGCCAGGACGTGGGACCCGTCCCAGTTTCTGGGAGCGATGGGTCACATTTGGTCTTGTCGACTTGGGTCTTGAGCAGGCCACTATAGACATTGTTCAGATTCTGCAGGAATGAAGCAGTGTCGAACGTTGACAGGAAGCGCTGCTTACCTGCAGCGCCTAAGCGCTGAGCGAAGTCCCTATCCAAAAACAGCCGCTTCATTGCCTCCGCCAGGTGAGCCGTATCATTGGGGGGGAAAAGAAGACCAGTTACTTCGGGAATGATGATCTCAACAGGGCCGCCGAGTTCGGATGAGATGGTTGGCTTACCAAACGCCATGGCTTCGAGAACTACTAAACCAAACGCCTCAGGAAAAGTAGAGGGCATGACTAGTACATCGGTAGCCGCATACACGAGGGAAATGCGTTCGATTTCGCCCGTGAAAATAATCTTCTGATCGAGCCCCAGTTCCTTGACAAGCTGCATCAGTCGATGATGGTGGTGGTCATTCCCGGGAAATGCAGAGCCGACTATAAGGAAATGTGCGAGTGGGAACTGCTCTGAAAGCAAAGCGGCCGCCTTGACGAATGTCTCCTGACCCTTTCGGTCATGAATGCGACCGATCACCGACGCAATAAGAGCTCCAGTTGGAATCCCAAGACGGGCCTTGAAGTCGCAGACTTCGGTTTCCGAAGGGCTTGAATACTCTGAAGTTGGAATAGCATCGTAAAGTACGTGAACGTGATGGTTTGTAGTACTTGAGGAGAACTGGGCTGCTACTCCCTTTGAAGTACAAATCACTTTTTCTGAAAGCCGAAGAATGATCCGCCTGTATGCTTTCCAGAGAAATGGATTGTCATTGAAGAACTCCCGTACGTGCCATACGTGAGGAATTCTGGCCGCGCTCGCAGCAAATGCTCCTGAGAGAACCGTGGCTGTGTTTGAGTGAACGACATCGGGCTTGAAGCGCCTTATCGTTGCGACAAGTCGGCGCGTTGAACTATTGCCCGTTGTGAGTAACTTGAAGAGGAGTCCGGCAACGCCTCCACGGTGGCGTGAAACACGAAGCAAATCGAAATGTACTACAACCTCAGCTCCCACTTGTTCCAACACTGAATTCAACGGGCCGAGTCCCGGTACAACAACGCACACGCTGTTGCCACTAGCGATCTCCGCAGCAACCATCCGTGCTAAAGCCTTACTTGCCCCATAGAGATCTGTCCCACTATGCACATAAAGAAGGCGCATTGACACCTCGACCTTTCGAGTTTTTGGAACCGTTAAGCCGCAGCATCAATCGAACTATTGAGCGGTCCAGGTGGCGAAGAACAGGAGGGCTTCCGGCTCTGCCGGGTAAGAGTAGTAGTGTGGTACATACTTGAGTCTACCGGGGAAACTTCAAATCGTGAGCCGCCACGAGTTAATGTTTTGTCTGACGGAGTAGCCGAGGTTGTTGGTCGGCAATCAGGGTGCCTTCACCCGCTGGTGACACCTTCCCATACAAATCGACTAACTGCCATTCCCTTCCCTTGTTGACATTTCCAGGCAAACGATAGCTTCTCTGATGATCGGGATTCCAAAAAATGTACATATCGCCCGCTTCGCCGCTCAAATGGCATGTCCACGTGTGGTTCGCGTCGTTTGAGCAGAGGTCAAGCTTATTGCCAACCATCCAACTCTCCACGGTCGCATACGCATCGGCATTCAGGTTCGCATGATTGTCGTTAGTGGTGAGATAAAGCGTGCACCAATCGCGGTTGTCCCAGGCGTACCAGTAAAACCGGCTGACACCGGCTGCCCAGGTCAAAAGGTAGGACCGTGCGACGTATGCGGAGGCCTCGTAAGAATCGGCTGGAAACGTCTTTGGGGAAGACCAGCCGGTCTCCGTATTCCATAGCGGCAATGCCACGTTGTACCGCTGCAAAAGCGACTTGACTGCCGCGGCAAGTGGCGGGATTTGCTCCGGCGCTTCCGGAGTAACGTACAGGTGGTATCCGATCACATCCACATAATGGCCGCCACCTTGGGCGAGGAACTGGTCTAACCACCGCAACCCGTTCGTACCGGTAGCCGACGGCGAAACCACTATTGCGCCCGGATCGACAGAATGAATGGTCTCGGACGCGATTCGGGTCATCTGCACCATGGTGCCCACATCGCCTTGGTAGAAATTCCGCGCGCTGGGCTCGTTCCACACCTCGTATGCTTTGATTTTGCCTTTGTAACGGCTTGCTAAGGTCGTCACAAAGGTGCGCCAGTCGTCGAGATTAGCTGGCGCTCCAGTCTGGAACTGCTTGTCCGAATCGTCAATCGCTTCACTCGACGTAATGGACGAGGCCCATTGTGGCGTTTTGCCGAAGCAGAGAAGCACCTCAGTTTGATGTTCAGCGGCAAGAAGTACAAGTCGATCAAGTTTGTTGAACCGCCACTCATTCTTCTGCGGTTCAAGATCGCTCCATGTGGTTCCCGTATCCCATAACCGCAAAACGCCGAACGATACGGTAGGCCACGGCGTGCCCTGGACCAGCCTGTGCGCGTGCATTCCGAAATACGTAGCCGGAATCGTTGCGGAAGGACCTTGCAACGAGATGGTCTCCGCCCGCGACTTGTCGCCACGGAGCGTTAGGAGCGTTCCAAACGCGAGCACAACCAACGCCGCCGGACGATACAGTTTTGCGAGTCGAGTTGTCAACGAGCTAATCCTTCTCCGGGATGTGGCCGGTGGCATCGCTTCAACTGGCAACAGTCTCGACGGCCGGCATTCCGCGCTCACGCGATGCGCTTTCTTTGCGGAGATACCAGCGAATGACGATATAAAGTGAAATTGCGAGCCCAAGATCCGTGATAATGCTTGAGACGCTCGCTCCGCGCCAGGAAAACACGCGAATCAGCCAGAGATTGATGAGAATATTGAAACCTGCCAAGCTCAACTGCGTTACCGAGCGCGCCGCCTGTTGATCTCCTCCGGTCAGCGTGTCGTTAAGGAATGCGTGGATGCTCTTGATGAACGGCAGCGGACACAGCCATCGCAGGGCCACCGCGCTCTCCGCAAATTTATGGCCCATCACCACCGGCACAAACCCGGCAAAAAGATACAGGAGTATGCTGGCCATAAGTCCGTAGACTACCGACTTGCGCAAGATACGCTTCGCAAAATCGAAGGCGGCGGCAACGCCTCCTTCTCCCTTTCGAAAGAATTCGGGATAGGTGGCTGCGGCCAGCGACCTGATCGGCAAAACAGATGCATCCACAAAGCGATAAGCCACGGCGTAAATCGCAGCCGCTTCCACTGAACTGAGACGCGCGAGCATTCCCTTGTCGATGTTGTCGTAAATCGTCTGCGCAGAACTGCTCGTGGCAAAGTGAAACCCCTCGCGGAAGGACTTTCGCAACAACACCAGCTGCACACGCGGGGCCGAAGAAGCCCGCGCAACCTGGAAAATTTGTATCACGACGGAAATGATCGCTGCTGACAGATACAGATAGGCCCATACGGCGGCAGAAGAGGAGGTGGCCAGGAGGATGAGCGAGGCCACGACCCGCAGCACACTGGAAGTGATCAACACCTGCGCCGACTTCCTATGCAGGTCCAGGGCCATGAACGCGAGACTGCAAACGGCAGTGAGCTGGGTGCAGATGAGATCGGCGAACGCTACCGAGGCCAGCATCAGCACAGGCACTGACGGCGGCAGAATATAGGGTCGGAGCAGCAGCAGAATCGCTCCCAGGATAGTGCCGGAAAAAAGTGTGATCGCGATTGCGTTGCCGAAGTATGTCGGCAGCGTCTCCCGCCTGCGGGCCGCGTACTTCATCATCACTTGCCCGGCGCCCCAAGGCCCAAACGGAGCCAGCACCATTACCACTGCTGTGCAAGCCACGAAGGTTCCGTAGCCCTTCGGTCCCAGGGCATGCGCCACCGCAATAAAATAAGCGAATTGGGACAACAACTGTATTCCCTGGCCGTGGAACATCCAGGTAGCGCTTCGCGCAAACTTTGAGCGCCGCAGGCCTCTTACGAGGGAACCTGTTGAGAAGTGCCTTGTTTCTGGGGTCATATAAGTGAGGGATCCGGGAGACACTTCATTGCTTTTATGCTGGGCTCTCATCGTCGTCGACCAGCTGCGGTGCAAGTACATTCGCAGGAGATCTGAACGCCCGCAAGAGCAGCTCCGTGCGGTTCGAAACTCCAACCTTCTCGAATATCCGAAACAGGTAGTTCTTGATGGTATTCTCGCTCAGGTTCAGGTTTCGGGCGATGTCGCGGTTGGAGAGGCCATCGGCAAGAAGGCTGACCACGTCGATCTCGCGCTTGCTCAGTTTCTTGAACTGGAGGGTCTTGGCGGATGTGAACGGGACGACTGACGACGGTAGGTTGGACATGTCTCGCAGTGAATCCATGACCCAGTGGAGTTCCTGAGTCGAAGCCCAGATTTGTCCGTCTCGCACGGCTTGAATACACTTGCATAGCAATTCGTAGCCGCAGGTGGACATGGAGAAGACGCCTTTGGCTCCGTGCCGGAACGATTCGACGACCGTCTGTGGTTCGGGATTCTCGGTCAGCATGACTGCGGGAATTTCGCCGTTGCCTGCGCGTAGACGGCGCAGGACCTCCAAGCCATCTCCCGGTGCTTCGAGATTCACAGCGATGAGGACCAGGTCGATAGTCGCATGCTTGATGTAGGCCATTACTCCATCGCCGGAGGATACGTGTGCGGCCACATGGAAACGATGGCTGTTCCTGAGTGCTTCTACGATTAGCCGGCCGGTCAGTGCCTTGGGGTAAGCGACAAGAACCTGGACGGATTGGGGAGAAGGATCGGCGTCTCTTGTGCGATCTTGCATGGGAAAGGCTTCCTATTTGCGAGCGAATTGGTGACGCACCAAGTATTGCGTGACATTAAATCATGCAGACACGAAATCGCAATTACAAAGAGGCCCAACGGTCGATTTCGTGTTCCTGGATCAGACGGGCTCACTCCACCAAGGCACTGTCATCGGACTCCGGCTCCATTGCCGGCTGGTAGGTGCCGTAAATCGGTTCCTGCGATACTTCTGTTCTGCTCGCCGTGGGGTCAGCCATATGAAGTGGGCGCACGTCGGGGCGGCCCATACTGAAGTACATTATGCTCAGCGCTCTCATCTTCTCAGGCGACAATAGGTTACGGCCATCGATGATGATCGGATACTTGAGAAGATCGCGCACGAGAGAGTAGTCCGCGTGCCGGAACTCATCCCAATCGGTCAGGATGAGGAGCGCATCGGCGCCTTCAGCCGCTTCATAGATAGACTTGGCGTAGCGGATCCGATCCGAAGACAGCACTTCGCGCCCTCGCGATGCTGCCGCCGGATCATAGACGCAAACAGTCGCTCCCTTCTGAACTAGCGAAGCAATGATCGTCACTGCAGGAGACTCCCTGACGTCGTCCGTGCCTCCCTTAAAGGAGAGTCCCAGAACGCCCAGTCGCTTGCCGTTCAAGGTCCATAGGGCTTTCTGGACCTTGCGCAGGAATCTTTCCCTCTGCTGATTATTGATCTCCACCACTTCTTCCAGAAGGCGGAAGTCGTATCCACACTCACGCGCGACGGCGTGATAGGCGGAGAGGTCCTTTGGAAAGCATGATCCGCCATAGCCGATTCCTGGATTGAGGAACTTATAACCGATGCGTTCATCCGACCCGATGCCCTCACGCACTTCGTCGATGTCCGCGCCGACAAAATCGCAGATCGTCGCGACGGCATTAATGAAGCTGATCTTCATTGCCAGGAATGCGTTCGACGCGTACTTGATCAGTTCCGCAGATTTTGCGGTCGTAGTGATCAATTTCGCTAGGCGGAATTCGGACAAGGGAAACCGGAACCGGTCTTCGCGTTCATAATAAGATCCATCCACTAGCGGCCGATAGATCTCCTCGAGCACAGAGCAGGCACGCGGTGTGTTCGCGCCGATCACAATCCGGTCCGGGTAGAGAAAATCGGTTACGGCAGTACCTTCTCGCAGGAACTCCGGATTCGAAACAACATCCACCAAGTCCTCACGCACGCCGTTTAACAAGAGAACCCGGCGCACCCAGTCGCTAGTGTAGACAGGCACTGTGCTCTTGCCTATCACAACTTTGTAGCGGTCGATAGAGGAAGCGATCTCGCGAGCGACCGACTCCACGTAAGAAAGATCTGCCTCTCCGTGGGATGCGGGCGGAGTTCCCACTGCAATTATGACGGCGTCGCAGGCTGCGGCCGCCTGCGCGAGTTTATTGGAGAAGATGAGACGCCGCCCGCGGTGCTTATCCAACAAGTCCGGCAAATACTGTTCGTGGATAGGGCATTCTCCGGACACCAGCGCCAAATACTTGGCCTGGTTGTTATCCACAAGGATCACATCGTGACCAATTTCTGCCAGGCAGGCGCCGGCGACTAGTCCGACGTAGCCGGATCCCACTACTGCGATGCGCATATCAACTCCTTGGAGGAAATCACTTCAGATAAAAATGATGAAAAGGGAGCACATGGAAGGAAGTGACCGCTCAAATCCCGATGTCGAATTGCGGCCACGAGCTGGCCGCGGTGCCTGAAATCCTCTATTGCGACGGAAGCCGCTCTAAGTCCCTCGCACTGCGAACATGAGTGTATGCAAGAGCAACGCAATATCCATGAAGAAATTGCGATTGCGAATGTAGTAGAGGTCGTACTGCAGGTTCTCATGAATCAATGCCGCCCGGTCGGCGCTGATTTGCCATAGGCCCGTTATACCCGGCGTGACTTGAAGCCGCTGGCGCTGGCGTGCATCGTATTTCTCCACAATAAAAGGCATTTCCGGGCGAGGGCCCACCAGTGACATCTGTCCCCGAAACACATTCAGCAGCTGCGGAAGTTCATCGAGGCTTGTGCGCCGCAGCCATTTCCCCGATCTTGTGATTCTCGAGTCCTGCGCGCTTGTTGGGTGATACCCATATTGCGGACTGTCGACCCGCATCGAGCGAAACTTGTGCATTTCGAACGGTACGCCTTTTTTGCCAATGCGCGTCTGGTGGAAGAAGACCGGTCCGGGCGAATCGAGCCTGACGATCACCGCGACCAGGATCAACACTGGCGATGTCAATACGAGCAGTACTCCCGAAGCGATCGCATCGAAGAGCCGCTTGACCAACTCGTACCACGGCTTACTCGTCGGTGGCACCAGGGACGCGACCATGATCCCATCGAGATCCGCATAGCCCGGCATCGATGTTTCCGGGTAATTCCCCATGAGTGGAACAAAAGCGATAGCAGATCCGGCTGCAAAGGCTTCGTCTGCGAGTGCGTTCAGCTTTTCCGCCGCAATGTTTGGGATTCCGACCAGGATAAGGTGCGCATCCATCTCCCGAAGGACATCGCGCGTTACGGGACCGGACTGAACCGCAAGGGAATGGTGCTTTCGGTACCCCGACTCGTGAACCAGCCGACCTGCGAGTTCATGGTTATCATCGATAATTGCGATCGGCCGAAGCCCGAACTTGGGTGATCGGATGAGAGCGGAGAAAAGTCGCTTCCCAGTTTCGCCCGCCCCATAAATCAGAACATTCTGTATCCCATATCCACGGGCATGCAGGCTCCGCACCAGGTGAGAGACGATATGCTTCTCAATCGTGATGGCCAGCGGGACCAAAATGAATGCGTTCAGGACGATGGCGCGGGAAACCAGGTGCGCTACAAGCACCGTGCCTATGAACACCAACCCAAATGCCATCACGGATATGCGCAACGTTCGCTCAGTTTCCCGGATCCGCAGGAGGCTGTTCGCAGATTCATATGCCCCATCCCTTTCCATCAGGAAAATGAAGACGAGCGAAAAGATGACGGTGGCTATGAGAATGTGCTTGGGATTGTAATGAAGTCTCCTGCCCACGTGAAGGTAGCCATACACAGCCCAGGCAAGCAGTACAGAAAGATTGACAGTCACGAAATCGGCAGAGATCTCGAATGCGGTGATGAGTCGCTCAAATCTGTGACGATTCGACAGAACGTCGGAGGCTGCGTGTTGCGTTGCGGCGACTGACGCACGCAAATTGCGAGAATCGACTGGAAGACTACCCATATGCATATCCTTGAAGTGGCGCTGCGTCCACCCTGTGGATGTCAGGCAGGACTCCGAAGCACCCGAAAAGGGCCTGGAAACCTGCGTTAAGAAGCTTGATGAGCTGTTGGAGCTACATCTTGTACGGGCCTTCTGCAAATGCGGTAACTTCTTGAGCGGAGGTTGCAGCCTCCAGATTGGCGAGGTCGATCTCGACGGCTACGCTCTGCATGATGGCGTGAATCGTAAGCACCACGCGGGCTCCGGTCTTGTAACGGACCAGGGTGCCGGTAAATCCCGACAGCGGGCCGGCCTTGATCTTCACTTTTTCTCCAACGGCGAGATAAGAGTGAGGCGCCGCCCGATATTCCTCAATGCCGCAACGAAGCGCTTCAATTTCGCGGTCGGGCACCGGAATCGCCTGATGACCGTTCCCCACAAACGACAGAACGCCGGGGGTGGAGAGAATACGGCCTCTCGCTCTATTCGCGATGCGCACAAAAACATAGCTGGGGAACATCGGCAGATCCAGCGTAACCGGTGACCTTTTCTTCCACTGTTTGGTTACCCGGTGAATAGGGAGAAATGTCTCTATGTCGCGGTAGGCGATGAGTTCATTGACTCGCTTTTCATGCCTTGGCGCGGTGTAAACTGCGAACCATCGGATTGCGTCCTGGCTCGCGTCCTCTGAGAGGAGATTTTGCTGTTCCATGATCCTGGACCTCGGGAAGGCGAGGCTTCGCCATCGTTACTCGCGGGTGACTGAATGCCTGAATTGACAGTTACTTTAGCCGAATGCAACTTCCATGTACCGGAGTGCGACGGTAGCAACGGATGAGTATGCGAAGAGGAAGCAATCGTCAGCCCCCATCGGAAGTTTAGGGGGGATTGTAGCGACCCGACCGGTTCCCTCGTTATCTCGAAATAGGGGAAGTTTGGAGAGTCACTTGAACCAAAGGCTGATTGAATTTCTAGTTGCGACTTATTAGTGTCAGATTAGGCAACATTCAGTCTGTCCGCAAGCGGAAGAACCTCCATATGGAAATATGTCTCTATCCTCCAGCGTTTTGTGCCTGCTCACTGCCCCCCGCAGGTTTCGGATGGAACAACTTGATCTGATTTGCAGACTGAGGATTCGGACGAGGGCCGGTCAGGTCTGACAAAAGCTCAAGCCGAAACAGGTTCCCCTTGAACGATCAAAGCCGGGTTTGTCCAGACTAGCTCGTGCGCCCGCTCCCGGCCTATGATTCTGGCCGCGGCTCTCTCGGCTTCCGCCAGCACCACTGGTCGGTGTTTGAGATTATGGCCGTCGCTCACCAGGAATTGAGCCAGTCCCTGGCGCAGCATCGTCTCGGCCACCTTCTGGACATCCCCGCCCCAAAACCCCGAAAGCGCGTTTCCAGTTATTCCGGCCAGGCACCCCATGGAGATCAAGGATTCCAAAAGGTCCAACTTTCGCCTGAGCGTCGGGTTTCGCTCCGGATGCGCGAGGATCGGCATGATTCCGCTGCTGATCAGTTCACCCAATGCGTCCTCAATCGTTTTGGGCATATACACCTCATTCACCTCCACAAGCATGTAAGAGGTTTCACCAATCGTGAACAGTTCCGGGTGTAGGAGCACCTGATCGAGGTTTTCGTCCGAGATCAACACCTCACATCCCAGCGTGAACCCAAGAACTGGAAAGCGGAATCGCAATTCGTCCAGCTTGGCCTGCGAAGCCGCCCGATTGTACGTGTATTGCTCATTGCAATGCGGCGTGGCAACGATATGCGTGATCCCGTCCGCAGCAGCCCGCTCGCACAATTCGAGCGTGCTCTCCCACGTCCTAGGGCCGTCGTCAGTGGCTGGCAATATATGGCAATGTATATCGATCATTGATTCCCCGATTTACTGCGCTTAAATGTATTGTCCTTGCACCAGGTCTATTTGGCGTCCAGGAGAGCCCCGCCGGGGGCATACATCATGATCAGGTCCTTGACATACGGCCTGCACCAATAGATGAACCAGAGCGGACCGGCATGGCGCTTACAATAGGCCGCCCAGGAACGTGGCGGATGGCCTGTGGGGCCAAATATCTTGTCCCATCGTTGGCGCGCAGAAAGCTTGCGGAACCGTGACCTGGGAGGGTGGTCGTTAGCACAGGTGCCGATATATCCGGGCGTTATCCATACAGAAAACCCGTAAAGGCCCGCTCGCAGGCCGTAGTCCATATCTGCGAGCGTGTGCCAATACTCGGGGCACATGTTGCCAACCTCTCGCGCCACCGCCGCAGGTATCATGAAACAATTTCCGTTTGCCGTATCCACGCGCTTTGGAACATCGCCGGGAGGCACGGCACGGAAGTTGATTGGATGCCAGAATGTGAATCTCTCCACGCCCCCGTAAGTAAGCTCTCCGGTCACTGGATCGCAAGTGGAACCGGCAATCACCGCGCGGTTGGTAAATTCCGGCCCCAGCGCGGCATTTGTAGCCAAGAGCTTCTTAATCGTGTCCGGATAAAGGTCGGTATCGTCGTTCAGCCACAGGTAGAAGTCAAACCCCTGCTTCAACGCCTCCCCGAATGCAATCCGCATTCCCCCTACCCAAAAGAGCGATCCTGTACCCTGCAGCACCGTTACGGCTGGAAAGTTCTTCCGCACCGCATCGCCGGTGCCATCTGTGCTTCCGTCATCGACGAGGAATACGGCGATGCTTACACCCTCTGGAAATTCCTGCGAATAGAGCGCCCGGAGGCTCGCAAGCGTCTTCTCCCGACGGTTAAAGCAAGTGAGCAATACGGCGATCGTGGATCCCATTTGCAACCTCCTGGTCACCATTGGGCAGCGCATCAATGGTGGAAATATTGAGACGTGAATGTCTAGAGAACGATGATTCCTATTCCTGCCGCGCATTACCCCGCGACGAATTCGGTCGAAAGCGCCCCTTGATTCTGAAAGCGATTTCGAGCGGGGCTCCTCCGTTCACGGACGGTCCTCAAAGCCAACGACGTGTACAACGCCGTGAAAAGGCAGCATGCAAACGAGGAATCATAGATGAATTCGCTCTCGCCACCGCCATGAACAAGAATGAAAAGTA
>Ga0302320_10010613_pt1 | contig 19605 bp, 11 predicted proteins | sample Bog_T0_3_FD_202130 | JGI IMG/M metagenome (GOLD analysis project Ga0302320, IMG submission 202130) | Peat permafrost microbial communities from Stordalen Mire near Abisko, Sweden - Bog_T0_3 | ecosystem: Environmental > Terrestrial > Soil > Wetlands > Peat | place: Sweden: Abisko, Stordalen Mire... | reverse complement strand
ACCCTCTGAAAACAAGAAACCTCCAGAGGTTTCTGGAGGTTTCAAATTGGGTGCAGGGGCTGGATTTGAACCAGCGACCTTCAGGTTATGAGCCTGACGAGCTACCAGGCTGCTCCACCCTGCAACATTCGGGGATGAGAACGTTGTCCCAGGGGGCGATTCTGTCAATGGCTTTCGCTTTGGGGCAATGGGTCGGTCCGGCTGCAAAGTTTCCTTTTGATCCATTTTTGCCTGCAAGCAGCGGGGCTCGCGAAGAATTCCCAATGTAAGCAAACCGTTTTCCGGATTGGGTTTGAAAGCTCCCTGTATTCCTCCGTGCCAAAGTGGCGAAACGATGACGGACGCTCGCCGCGCCGTAGTACCGCGCAGCGGGACAAAGGCGGGCGAAGCGTCCGTCATCGTTTCGCCGGTATTGGATTGCTTCGTGCGCTTCGTGACTTCGTGCGAAACCGGATCGAAAATGGTCGGACTTCGCGAGCTCCGCGCCTTTGCGGTAAAAATGGATTGGAGACAACAGGCCGGCCCGGGCCGAAGCCCGAACCGGCCTGTGCCTCCACCCCAGCTTGACCAGTGGCCGGCGGCAGAGAGCCGCCGGCCAAATTCAGCAGAAGAAGTACGTGTCGTCGGCGGTGAGGAACCGACGGGAGGGTGGCCGGAAGGCGACCCTCCACACCGTCGAATACTGGCCCCAAGGGCCAGGGATCTCCCTGTCGCAGACGATCTCGAACGGGGGAGGGGGGGCGGTGGGCTTCGCACCGATGCGGCCTCGTATCTGCGCCATCCCTTCCTCGGTCGAGAAGAAGAGCGAGCGGCGGTCCTGGACTCCGGCAGGCTTCGCGGACTTTTCATTCTCGGCGTGCCAGTAGCGCACCACGCGGGAGTGGCGCTCCATCTCGACGATCGCCCGTTCGCAGGCTCCGCTAATTGATTCGTCGGCCGCGTGGCCGATGGCGTATCCGTCCTTTGTCCGCGTGAAGGTGATGGCGGTGAAGCCCCCGTCGGGCCCGTCGATCAGCACGGCGTCCACATCCGGCCAATCCGTGCTGATCAACCGCCCTTCCGCGAGTTGCTCCCACCACGAAATGATGGAGTACCGCTCGATCGCCTCGAGATAGGCCCGGCGGCGGGCCTGCCTTGCGAGAAGGCCGGGAAAGGCCGCCATTCCGTTGGTGGAGGGATCGATGTCGAATCCGAAGTCGGCGGCTGAGGTCGACCCCACTGTCGCATGGTAGGCCCAGCGCTCCATGGCCTCGGAAATTGCCATGTGCTGGGCCTTGACCGGACAACGGTTGGCACCCGAACCGTCGGCGCTGCTGTACAGCCCGGGCCCACGATTGGGAGTGAACCCCGGTTTCAGGTAGGCATTGGCCTGAAACCAGGAGCGGCCGCGGACCATGAACTGTCCGGCTTCGATCCTTTCGACCGGTCCGCCCTGTTCTTCCAGAACATTGCGAAACCGGATACCTGCAAGGCTGATGGGCATGGCTCGGATTCGCGAAGGGTCAGAAGAGACCCGAAACCGTCTCCGGGATAAAACACGGCGTCGCGCAGTTGTTGACTGTCTTTGCAGGGCTGCAGTTGGAGATCCGGATATTTCGCGCGATCGGGTCGATAAGGGACGCCCACCGCGAGAGGCCGACGCTGAGAAGGGCGCTGGAAACCAGGCCCGGGAGTAGTGATGTGAAGGTTTTCATCGCGCCTTAATTCTTCGCAACCCCAAGGCATCGGCGACGTTGCGAAGCTCCGTATTTCCCTACCGCGACGTTCCGGAATTCCGGAACAGGATTTCCTTGTAGCCACAAAAGCAGTCGTTCCCCAGACTCCGCGTCGTCTTGCGACCATTCAAATCAACATGCATCGCAGCCCGGTTCGCAGCCCTTGCGATCCTGATGATCGGGGCATCGGTCGCTGCAGCTTCCCGGGACCAGCAAGGGCTGCCCTTGATGACGTCCTATTCGGCGGTCGAACTCGGCGAGAATGCACAGGCTTGGTCGGTGACCCAGGGCCCCGACGGGACGCTCTTCATCGGGGCTATGAAGCTCGCGACCTTCGACGGCGAGAGGTGGCGGACCTTTTCGGCGGGAAACGGCTACGCCATTCGCGGGCTCGACTTCAGCGCCGATGGAACCCGGCTGTGGACGGCCGCGTTCAATGAGATCGGCTGGTTCGACAGGCTGGCCGACGATTCATGGACATTTCATTCGCTCGTCAGATTTCTCCCGGACGAGCTTCGGAGTTTCGGCGATTGCTGGTACGTCCTCGCAACGGACGATGGGGCGTTATTCGTGACGAAGGACCATGTGTTCCATTGGAACGGCCGGGCGATGCGGAGCTGGAGTTTCCCAAACAGGACTCGTCTCAGCGCCATCCGATTTGAGGGCGACATCTACATTGGCGGCCATTCGCTCGGACTCTACCATTACGACGGCAGAGACTTCGGACAGGTCATTCCCAAGTCGCAGATCGGCGATGACTGTGTCATTTCGATCGGCCGCTCGGGGTCCGAAAGGCGGCTGGTGACCACCTCGGGACTGGCAACCTGGGATGGCCGAAACGTCCGGCCGTTCGCGGCCGAAGCGTCGGCCTTTGTCCGGGGGAGTCTCGTCTCATGTTGGCTTCCGCTTCCAGGCGGCCGGTTTGCCGTCGGCACGATCGGAAGCGGAATCGGAATCATCGGGTGGGACGGCCGCATCGAGCGGATCATAAGCAAGGCAAACACGGGTATCCCCACGAATGTGATTTTTTCAATGGCGACCGACCGGGACGGCGGCCTCTGGGTCACATCGGACGGATATCTTTTCCGATGGGATCCCGGCGGCAATTCCGTGTTCTTCGACCATGCGACCTCTCCGTCCGACGATGTCTTCGGATCGGTGGCTTCCGTCGGGGGCAGGACTTACGCGACCACGCACTCGGCAATCTACGAAGTGAAGGCGGATCCGCCCAAGATCCTGGCAATGCCGCTGCGTCACGCTCCGTTCGTAAACCTGTGGTGCCTTGTGCCGTTCGACGACGCGATTATGGTCGGAAGCGATTTCGGGGTTGACCTCGTCCGGAACGGCGAAATTCGAAACCTCATTCACGCCAAGTTGGGCGTCTCATCCATCAGAGCATCGCACGAGGCGGGACATGTCTTCATCGGCACCGCGAACCGGGACGTTTTCGACCTGGATCTTTCGAGTGCGAAGACCCGGGGCATCGCCTCCGATATTCGGGATATTCCGACCAGCCTGGCCCAAGACTCCCGAGGCCGCCTTTGGATTGGGACGGTCGCGGCCGGGCTGTGGATCATACCCAATCCCGGCGCAACGGCGCCTGCTGTCGAATCGGCCTCGCTCGTCTTCCCGGAGATTCCGGAGAAAGGCTATGGAGACGCAAGGGTCACCAAGGATGGCTCGCTCCTCCTTTTCCTCGACTCCAAGGCCTGGCTCCTGCCTGCAGCTCGTGTTACCCTGCAGCCAATAGCGCATTGGCCGAACAGATCCATTCAGAGCATCGTGGAGGATTGCGTGTCCCTGCCGGACTCCAAGGGAACGGTCTGGGTTGTTCACCCGCCAGCCGAAGGAAACCCGGCGTGCGTCGCTTCGATCAGTCTCGAGGGGGAGCGCGCTGTGTGGCGCCCCCATTCCATCGACGGCCTTTGGAAGGTGGGGGCTCCCGCTTCCATCTCCGCGCAGCCCACAGAGCAAGGCGACAGGCTCTACATCACGGGTTCGAACGGTATCCTCAGGGCGGACGCCAGGGCCGATGACCCGGCGATTCCACCTCCGTTGCCGCTCGTGCGGGTTTATGCCCGGATCGGCGACCGGGGATCGATGCAGCCTGTCGACGGACCGCTGCCCTACAGCACCCGGAAGCTGCTCCTGCAGGTGGCCGTGCCCGACTTCGCGCGGCGGCCGGCCGTGCGGCCCCAGGTGCTCATCGAGGGCATCGACATGTCATGGACCTCATTTGATGCGAATTCCGAGCGCGAACTCACGGGACTTCGCGACGGCTCCTATACTGCGCGGGTGCGGGTGCTCGCGGACACCGGACTCACAAGTCCGGAGGTGGTTGTGCCGTTCACCATACGCCCCCCGTGGTGGCGCACAGCGCCCTTCGGGGCGCTGCTCGTCATTGTCGTCGCCGCGGGAACCTACGGCAGCCATCTCTTCCGGGTCCGCAACCTGAGGCGCAAGGCGGCTGAGCTCGAGGAAATCGTCAAGCGCCGGACGGAGCAGGCGGACCGCGCCAACGCGGCCAAGAGCGATTTCATCGCGCGCGTGTCGCACAACATCCGCAATCCGCTTAACGGGATCATAGGCCTGACGCTCGCGCTCAACGACACACAGCTCGAGGAAAGGCAGCGCGAACTTCTGGAGGCGCTGGACGCCTGCGCCCGGCAGCTGACCTCGCTGATCGACGATGTCCTGGATTTCTCGCGCATCGAGGCGGGGAAGGTCGAGCTCAAGCCCACGTCGTGTTCCCCCCACGGGATCCTCGAATCGATCGCGACATCGCTCGCAGCCAGGGCCGCGGCGAGCGACTCCATGATCGAGGTGAAGATCGACCCCGCACTTCCCCCCTTTTTGATGGTGGATGCCCACCGCCTCGAGGAGATCCTGCTCAACTACATGACCAACGCGATCCGGTACGCCCCGGGGAGGATCGTCCTCCGGGCGGAGGTGTCGCGCCAGTCGCCGAACATCCTGGAGTGTTCCGTGCGGGATGAGGGCCCGGGCTTCACCGAGCAGGAGAAGGAGGTCCTTTTCACCAACTTCACCCGGCTTGCGGACACCGCCGCCATGAACACGTCCGGCACGGGCCTCGGGCTGGCGCTGTGCAGGCGGCTTGCGGATCTGATGGGCGGCAGCGTCGGCGTCGAGGGGTCGAAGGGCGCCGGGGCGCGTTTCTTCGTCCGCCTGCCGCTCATTCCCGCAGAGCCGCCGCAGAACGACATCCGGTCGATCTTCAGCATCGCCCGGGCGCTGATCGTCGAGGACGCCGACTACAACGCCTGGGCGTTCACGGCCATCCTCTCGCACCTTGGAATACACTCGTGGGACCGGGCCCGCGACGGCCGCGAGGCGCTGGCCCTCTTCAGGGACCGCCACTTCGACCTCGTGCTGCTCGACAGGCACCTGCCCGACACCGACGGGATCATGGTTGCGCAAAGGATGCGGGAGATCGAGGAGGGGAGGGCCCACACCCTCATCGTCTGTGTGAGCGCCTACAGCACGACCGAGGACCGCGACCGGTGCCTGGCGGCGGGCATGGATTATTTTGCGGGCAAACCGCTGACCCCCGAGAAGCTCTCGCAGATCCTGCGCGAGGCCGGCGTGGGCTTCCGTCCGACCTCGCCGCTCGACCTGCCCCTTGCACCGCGCAGGTCCGCCTCGCTCAACACGAGCATGCTCGAATATCTGGCAAAGGGGTCCGGAGCCCCGCTGTCGCGCCAGATCGAGCGGTATGTCTCCGCCCTGCAGGGGGCCCTCGCCGAGCTGGAATCCATCGTGATGGCGGCCGACCTGGCCGGCACGGAGTCGAAGGCCCACTCCGTCCTGGGCATGGCCAGGTATGTGGATGCCCACGAACTCGCCGGGCTGGCCAATGCGATTTCGGAGGCCGCCAGGGAGGGGAATCTCCCCGAGCTTCCCAGGCTGCTTTCCAAGATCCGGATTGCTGCGGGGCAGATCGTCGACGAACTCAACCGGGACGGACGAACGACCTAGTGAAGCCCTTTTCCTGGGCCCAGCGCTCCATCTCGATGCGCGACGCCGTCCCGATGCGGGAGGCGATATTGCGCCGGTGCTTCTCGACAGTGTCCGTGGAGACGCCCAGATCGTCGGCGATCTGTCGGTCGGAGAGAAGATCCCCGACCAGCCGGAGCACCTCCACCTGGCGCGCCGACAGGGTCCTGTCGAAGGACTGGAGATCCTCCCAGCGGGCCTGGCGCGCAGCCTCATAGGTTTTTGAAAAATAGACGCCCCCGTTCCTCACCTGTTCCAGCGCCAGCTTGACCGTGGCGAAGGCGCCCGTGTTTTTGTCGATGAAACCCTGGACCCGGGCCCGCTCGATCCGGTAGACGGTGAAGGCGCTGCAGATGGACGAGAGCACCAGGAATTTGATGCCCGGGCGCAGCCGCCTTGAGGCGTCGATCACGGCGAATCCGTCGGCCTTCGGCAGTTCGATATCCAGGAGCACGAGATCGGGGCCGAGGGTTTTCACAAGACCGATCGCGGTTTCACCGTCCCCCGCCTGGCCGACGACGCGGAAGCCCTTTTCCCTGCATGCGAGGACGAACATCTCCCTGAAGAGCTCCTGGTCTTCGACGACAAGAATCTTCACGGGGGCCATCTTGTTTCTTGATTTTGGGAGTGCAAGGCTGCGGGCTGGAATTCAGGCAAAAGGACCCTTCAGACGGCGCTTGGGTGCCGCTCCCGGCCCGCGGCGTTGCCATCGCCGACAATGGCAGCCTCGTCGAACGTCGCCGGCAGGTAGATCCGGAAGCAGGAGCCGCAGCCCGGCGTGGATGTCATGTCCATGAAGCCGTTGTATCTGGCCGCGATCCCATCGATCGTGGGCAGGCCCAGGCCGGTGCCCTTGCCATCGGACTTGGTGGTGTAGAATGGCTCCCAGATCCGGTCGCGATCCTCGGGCTTGATGCCTGTTCCCGTGTCGGCCGCCGAGAACATCACGAAATGCCCGGCCCTCCCGTGGCGAATCGCCCCGGCCTCGGCTTCCTGCAGGGTGACGTTCCTGGCGGAGATCTTCAGCTTTCCACCGGAGGGCATGGCGTCCCGGGAATTGACGGCCAGGTTCAGCAGGATCTGATGGAGGTGGGTTTCCTGGACCCTTACCGGCCAGAGCCCGTCGGGTGTCTCCTCCTCAAGCGATAGGCCGGCGGGAAAGGAGGCGCGAACCAGGGATCCGACCTCCCTGATGACCTCGGCGGGGCACAGCGAGCGCAGGGGCGCCGTGCTTCCATGCGTGAAGGAAAGCATCTGGCGCACGAGGCCCGCCGCCCTGCCCGCGCCCTTGCCAAGCGTGTCCATCAGCCTGAGCTGCCCGGGATCCCGGATCTCGTTCCTGAGCATGCCCAGGGCCATGATCAGGGGCGTCAGGATGTTGTTCAGGTCGTGCGCAACCCCGGTAGCCAGCGAACTGACGCATTCAAGCCTCTGGGACCGGTGGAGGAGGTCCTCGAGCCGCCGCTTCTCGGTGAGGTCGGTGCCGACCGTGAGGTGGGCCGCCGGGCGCCCGTCCGTACCCTTGACGACCGACCTGCGGACCTCAATGGGGACAAGGCGGCCGTCCCTGGCCTTCAGGGTCAATACGCCGGACCACCCGCCCCGTTCGATCGACAGCCTGGCCGCCTCGTCGAATTCCGCGGCGCCCTCCTCGGCCGCAAGCCACTTAAGGGCCCGGCCCGACACTTCGCCGGCCGTCCAGCCGAGGGCCTTCTCAGCCGCCTGGTTCCAGAAGCTTATCCGGCAGCCCTGCTCCTCCACGATGACGATGTCGTGGGCCAGATGGAGCATGTTTGCCTGCGCCGAGCACAGTGCCTCCAACTGCCTTGTGCGGAGCGCCTCCCCGCGCCTGGCAACAGCCCTCGCGATGGCCGGAGCCAGCATTTCAATCCGATCCTTGAACACGCAATCGGCCACCCCGGCGCACAGGGCCCGCAGGGCGGCATCGCCGCCCAGCCTGGAGGACAATAGGATGAACGGTGTCTCCGGGGCCAGCTTCCTGACGATCTCGAGCCGTCGTGTGCAGTCCGCGCCGGCCGGGCCGGCCTCGGAAACCACGGCGTCAAAGTCGGCCGATCGCAGCAGGAGCAGCCCAAGCTTCGAGGAATCGCCGCAGAGGACGATCTCCGCGTCCGGCCACGCCTTCAGCATCCGGCGCCGGGCGGTTTCGGCGTCGGAGAGGTCGTCCTCCAGGTGGAGAATGCGCATGGCAGGGCTGAAAATACCCGCGAGGCGCGGACAACTCGCGGATGAAATGTTCCGGAATTCCCTACCCGCACATTAACAGGCGAATGATCCTCTTTGACTGTTGAGCAGGAGTTTGCAGCTTTTGTACTTTGCACGGTTTCCGTATGAACAAACAGTCCACCTCCGAGCCCCGTTCCAATGAGTCCGCCCGGTCGAGCGCCAGGTCGGCGGCGACATTCTTCCGCAGACTGCCGGTGCTTGCCGCCGTCACCGCCGTCTTGATCCTTGGGGGCTATCTTGGGGTCCGACACCTGCGTTTTGCGCTCTCGCATGAGGAAACGGACGATGCCCAGGTGGAAGGCGATATAAGCCCTGTCCTTCCGAGAGTCGCCGGGTACGTTGCCCGGGTCCTTGTGAGGGACAACCAAAAGGTGGCCGCCGGACAGCCGCTAATCGAGATCGATTCCGATGACCTGGACCTTGGGGTCAGGACCAGGGAGACCGCGCTGCTGACCGCCGAGGCCGAACTCCGGTCGGCCGAGGCCTCGCTCGCCGTTGCGAGGGCCGCGGCCGAGGTCGCCAAGGCAAATATTTCCACGGTTGAGATCCATCGCGACAAGACGGTCTCGGACCTGCACCAGGACCAGGGGCTGTTTGCGGGCGGAGCCATCACCGACCGCCAGATCAGGGACTCCCGTGAGGCGGCCGACACAGCCGCAGCCCAGCTGACCATGGCCCAGCGCGAGGCCGAGGCCGCCGCGGCCCAGGTGGAGGTGGCCGCGGTCAAGGTCAAGACCGCCGTTGCCAACGTGGCCCAGCAGCGGACAGGGTTGGACCTGTCGAGGCTCGAGCGTTCCTATGCCACGATCGTCGCGCCCATTTCGGGACTTGTCGCGAACAAGGCCGTCGAACCCGGCCAGTTCGTGCAGGCGGGACAGACGCTGCTGTCCATCGCCTCGGACACGGGCGTCTGGGTCGTTGCCAACTACAAGGAAACCCAGCTGAACCACCTGCGTCCCGGGCAGCCGGCCACTTTCACGGCCGACAGCTATCCCCGGCGCGTCTTCCGTGCCAGGGTCGAATCCATTGCCGGGGCCACCGGCGCACGCTTCGCCCTTCTTCCCCCGGACAACGCGACGGGCAATTACGTGAAGGTGACCCAGAGGGTGCCCGTGAAGATCGTGCTCGACGAGCCCCCCGACCCCCTTCACGAGCTCCGGCCCGGCATGAGCGTGGACGCGGTGATCGACCTCAAGGACTAGCAGGGTGTTGAAAAACTACGATGGCCGGCGCAACAAACTATTTTGGTCGCGAGCAAGGCGGGGCTGCCGGTGCAATGCTCAGCGAGCCTTGCCCGGCAGCCCCGCCTTGCGGAGAGCCCATTCTGATCGCAACGACGGCTCATCGTAGTTTTTCAACACCCTGCTAAAAATGGCCGAGCACGGCTTTCGGAAGATCATCATCACCATCACGGTGATCAGCGCGGCGATCATCGAACTCATCGACACTTCGATCGTCAACGTGGGCATTTCCGACATGAGCGGAAACCTCGGGGCAACCCTCGAGGATGTGGCGTGGGTCGTCACCTCCTACGCGATTGCCAATGTCATCATCATCCCTATGACGAGCTTCCTCGCCGCCCGCTTCGGGCGCCGCCGCTACTACATCGGATCCATCCTCCTCTTCACGGCCGCCTCGATGGCCTGCGGCCAGGCCCACTCCATCTGGGAGCTGGTCGGATTCCGGTTCGTCCAGGGGATCGGGGGTGGGGCGCTGCTCTCCACATCCCAGGCGATCCTGTTCGAGACTTTTCCCATCGAGCAGCGGGGGATCGCCGCCGCGCTCTTCGGCCTGGGGGTGTTCATCGGCCCGACGATTGGGCCGACGGTGGGGGGCTGGATCATCGACAGCTATTCCTGGCCGTGGATATTCTACGTGAACCTGCCGATTGGGCTTGGCGCGGCGATTCTGTCCTGGATCTATGTCAAGGAACCGGCCAGCAGGCGCAGGGCCGACGAGATCGACTGGGCGGGGATCGCCCTGCTCGTCGCCGGGCTCGGCTCGATGCAGGTGGTGCTCGAGCGCGGGGAGACCGAGGACTGGTTCTCCACCCGATACATCACGGTGCTTGCATTGGTGGCCGGCTTCAGCCTGGTGGCGTTCGTCATCTGGGAACTCCTTGCGGAGCACCCGGTGGTCGACCTGCGCGTCCTTCGAAGCAGGACCCTCGCAACCGCGGCCACCCTCACGTTTGTGCTGGGATTTGCACTTTTTTCGACGGTCTTCATCGTGCCGATCTTCGTGCAGCGCCTGCTGGGTTTCAGCGCATTGCAGACGGGGATGCTCTTTCTGCCGGGCGCCGGTGTCGCCATCGTGCTGCTCCCGCTCATCGGGCAGCTGATGAATCGCGGGTTTCCGATGCGGGTGCTTGTCGTGTCGGGATTCAGCATAGTGGCGCTCTTTGCCTTCATGCTGGGCAATCTGAACCTGAGCGCGGGCGCCGGGGACTTTTTCTGGCCCATCATCCTCCGCGCTGTCGGGCTCTGCCTGATGGCGGTTCCCCTGACGCAGGTTGCGGTGTCCGGGCTTCCCATGAGGGACATCCCCCAGGGGGTCGCGCTCAACAATATGATGCGCCAATTGGGAGGCTCGTTCGGGATAGCCTTCATCAACACCTTCCTCGATCACCGGGCGGCTGCGCACCGGTCCGAACTGGTGAGCCAGGCCTCGTCCGGAAGGTTTGAGACGGTCGTCCGCCTTCGCCAGCTTGGCCGGGGTCTGGAGGCCCACGGCATATCCCCATGGGAGGCGCCCCGCCGCGCCCTGGCGGCGCTCGATCTCATGATCCAGCGGCAATCGAGCCTCCTGAGCTATCTCGACGCGTACAGGCTGGTCGGCCTCATCTGCCTTTGCTGCCTTCCCGTCATCTTCATCGCGGGGCGGCCCGCCCCCGTCGGCAAGTCGGCCGCGGCGGTGGCAATGGATTCACACTGAACACATGAGAACCCTTACTTTCCTGGCTTTTTGGGGTGTTGCGCTCGCCAGCGTCCTGTCCGCGGCGCCTCCGGGGCAATCCGCGGGGCCTCTTACCGTTGCCGGGACGATCGACGCCGTGCTGGCGCAGTATCCCTCGCTCGAGGCCGCCCGGGCGGCGGTTGACGCGGCCGGAGGCAGGACGCGCCAGACGAGCGCGGCCCGCGGCACCGAGGTGTCGGTGGGCGGCGTTTACGGCTACATGTCGTTGCGGCCCTATGTCGCGATAGGACCGACATCGCTCTACGAGACCGTCCAGGACAGCTATGGGGCCAGCGTCACCGTCCGCCAGCTGCTCACCGACTTCGGCCGCACGGATGCCGTGGTCGAACTTGCCCGCTCCGGTGAAATCACCGCGCGCGACGCTTTGAACCTCACGCGCCAGCAACTCGGCTATCAGGCGATCCAGGATTTTTACGGGACGGTGCTGCTGCGGGAGTCGGTCGTCGTGGCGCGCGACGATATCCGCTCCCTGGAGGAGGCGCTGCGCATCTCGCAAAGGAAGTTCTCCGGAGGCACCGCGACCAAGTTCGACCTGCTCACCACGCAGGTGAGGCTGGCCGCCGCCGGAAACCGGCTGGCGGACGCGACAGCGGCGCTCGAGAGGCAGGAGTCGGGATTGCGCCAGCTGCTTGGCCGCCCACCCGGCTCAAGCCTTGATCTTGCGGGCGATTTTGGTCCGGACGCACCGCCTCCCGACCTGGCGGAGGCCATCGCGGAAGGCATGGCCAACCGTCCCGAGATGAGCCTGGCCCGGGATTCCGAGAGGACGGCCCGGTTGAAGCTGAAGGCGACCGAGCGGACCGACAGGCCGGTGCTGGCGGCCCAGGCGTCGGGAGGGGTGTCGAACGGATACCTGCCGGAAATGTACGACAAGAAGGGTTATGTGACGGCCGGAGTCAGTCTTTCGGTGCCGATCCTTACCGGTGGCAGGACGGCCGGCGAACAGGCGGAGGCGCGCGCCGACCTGCGCGCGGCCGAGGCGTCCGGCGGCGAGGCCGCCAGAGGGGTGACCACCGACGTCGAGAACGCGTTCTCCGACCTTAAGGCTGCCCGGGCGCGACTCGCCAGCGCCGACACCCTCGTGGCCGAGGCCAGGGAGGCCCTGGGCCTGGCGAAGTCTCGCTACTCGAACGGAGTTGCAACCGACTTCGAAATGCTCGACGCCCAAAGCGACGAGCATGCCGCAGAACTCTCTCGCCTCCAAGCCAGTTACGACTGCACCATGGCCCGTCAGGCTGTGGCCCGCGCCGCGGGCCGTCCCCCGGCGCCCTGATCGGCCCGACCAGCGGATTTTAACGTTAGTTTAACGCCTTTCGGGGGACTTTTCATTAGCGGGCTCAACGCCCGGGGTGCTACCCTTGGGCATGAAATTTTTTTATGCTGCGCTGACCGCCCATTTATTGGGCTTATGGCTTGGGGCGGGTTTCGCGCCCGCAAGGAGGGTAAACCAGCATGTCTGACCTGTTCATGGTTGGGGTTTCGGTGGCCTTCTTCATCGCGGCCGCCGCTTACGCTCTCTTTTGCGGAAGGGTTCGCTGATCCGCCGCCATGGAGAACTTCATCATCGGCCTGATAGCGCTGGCCTGCCTCGCCTACCTGGTGGTCGCGGTCCTGCGCCCGGAGAAATTCTGACCCTGCGCCGCCGTGAACAATCCCAACGCGTGGCTCCAGCTGGCGCTCTATACCGCCGCTCTCCTGCTCATCACCAAGCCCCTGGGCCTCTATCTGGTGCAGGTGCTCGATGCGCGCGGTAAAACCCTGCTCGATCCCGTCGTCAAGCCCTTCGAGCGCCTCACTTACAGACTGTGCGGCATCGATCCGGGGCGGGAGCAGGGATGGAAAGGCTACACACTGGCGATGCTGGCATTCAGCCTCGCCGGGCTGTTGTTCACCTACGTCATCCTGCGGATTCAGGACAAACTGCCCCTCAATCCCCAGGGGTTCCCCGGGATGCCTCCCCATCTTGCCTTCAACACGGCGGCCAGCTTTGCGACCAACACCAACTGGCAGAGCTACGGCGGCGAGTCGACCCTGTCCTATTTTTCGCAGATGGTGGGACTGGCGATCCACAATTTCACGTCGGCGGCGACCGGCATCGCGATTGCCGCAGCCCTCGTCCGCGGCATCGCCCGCCAGTCCGCGAGGACGGTTGGAAACTTCTGGGTCGACGTCACCCGGGTCACCTATTACGCGCTCGTGCCGATCTGCGTTGTCTTCGCGCTGTTCCTGGTCTCCCAGGGCATGATCCAGAATTTCAGGCCCTACACGACCGCGAAGACGTTCGAGCCCTACACGACCCAGGTGCAAAAGACGGACGCCGGGGGCAATCCCGTCTCCACGGCCGATGGAAAGCCCGTGATCGTCGACCAGACCGTCGACACCCAGACGATCGCGCAGGGCCCGATGGCGTCCCAGGTGGCCATCAAGATGCTGGGCACCAATGGCGGCGGATTCGTGAACTCCAACGCGGCGCATCCCTTCGAGAATCCAACGCCGTTTTCGAACTTCATCCAGATACTGTCGATCTTCGCGATACCGAGCGCGCTGACCTATTACCTTGGGCGAATCGTCGGGAACCAGCGCCATGGCTGGGCCGTCTGGGGGGCGATGTTTGTCATGTTCCTGGCCGGCGCGCTGGTCGCCTGGAAGGCGGAGGCCGCGGGGAATCCCATCCATCAGAAGCTCGGTGTTTCAGCGGCCGACGGGAACATGGAGGGCAAGGAGGTGCGCTTCGGGGTGTTCAACTCCGCGCTCTTCGCGACGGTCACGACCGACGCATCGTGCGGGGCGGTCAACGCCATGCACGACTCGTTCACCCCCCTGGGGGGGATGGTGCCGCTGTTCAACATTGAGACCGGCGAGGTGATCTTCGGCGGTGTCGGCGCAGGGCTCTACGGTATGCTCGTGTTCGTCGTGTTGGCGGTGTTCATCGCGGGCCTGATGGTTGGCAGGACGCCCGAATATCTGGGCAAGAAGATCGAGGCCTACGACGTGAAGCTCGTCATGCTCGTCCTGATGGTGCTCGCCACGACCATACTCGGCTTCACCGCGTGGGCCAGCGTGAGCAAGTGGGGCCAGGCCGGGCTGAATAACGCGGGACCCCACGGGTTCAGCGAGATCCTTTACGCCTTCAGTTCCTGCGTGGGAAACAACGGCAGCGCCTTCGCCGGCCTCACAGCCAACCCGGCCGACGGCAACCCCCACTGGGACGTGACGCTCGGCATCGCGATGCTTGTCGGGCGCTTCCTGATGATCGTTCCCCTGCTGGCGCTTGCCGGCAATCTTGCGGGGAAGAAGCTGATCCCGGCGAGCGTCGGCACGTTCCGGGTCGAGGGGGTCACCTTTGCCGCCCTCCTGGTCGGCACCGTGCTGCTGGTCGGCGCGCTCACCTTCCTGCCCGCCCTGGCCATGGGCCCGATCGTCGAGCACTTCCTGATGGGTTCGGGCACACTGTATTGAGCCGACAACTCCCGCCATGAGCGCCAAATCCATCTCCCTTCTCAACCGCGGCATCATGACAACCGCGATCGCCGAGTCGTTCAAGAAGCTCGATCCCAGGAAGCAGCTCAGGAACCCGGTGATGTTCGTGACCCTGCTCGGCGCCGCGCTGACATTCGAGCAGCTTCTCACTACCACGGAGCCCAGGGGCTACGTGCTCCAGGTGGCCCTTTGGCTTCTCTTCACCGTCGTCTTCGCGAATTTCGCGGAGGCCGTGGCCGAGGGCCGCGGCAAGGCCCAGGCGCGCGCCCTGCGCGCCTCCCGCAAGCAGCTGGTGGCGCAGCGCCTCGGCAAGGACGGCTCCCTCCTCGAGGCCGTCGACGCCTCGCTGCTTCGAAAGGGAGACCTCGTCGTCGTGAAGGCCGGCGAACTCATCCCCGGCGACGGAGAGGTGATCGAAGGGGCCGCGTCCGTGGACGAGGCCGCGATCACGGGCGAATCCGCGCCCGTCATCCGGGAGGCCGGAGGGGACCGAAGCGCGGTGACCGGGGGAACATTCGTCCTGTCCGACCGGATCGTCATCCGCATCACCGCCGACCCGGGCGACGGGTTTCTCGACCATATGATCAGCCTGGTCGAGGGCGCCACCCGCCAGAAGACACCCAACGAGATCGCCCTGACCATCCTGCTCTCGGCGCTCACCTTCATATTTCTGCTCGTCATCATCGCCCTCAAGCCGTTCGGCGACTATGCGAACGTCACGTTTTCGATCACGACCCTCATTGCCCTCCTCGTCTGCCTGATTCCCACGACCATCGGCGGCCTGCTGAGCGCGATCGGCATCGCCGGCATGGACCGCCTCCTTCAGCGCAACGTCCTGGCGATGAGCGGCCGCGCCGTGGAGGCCGCGGGCGACATCGACGTGCTGCTCCTCGACAAGACCGGGACCATCACGCTTGGAAACCGCATGGCCAGCGAGTTCGTCCCGGCCCCTGGAGTCGCCCCCGAAAGGCTGGCGGAGTCCGCGCAGCTCGCCTCCCTCGCGGACGAGACGCCCGAGGGCCGGAGCGTCGTGGTCCTCGCGAAGGAGAAGTTCAACCTTAGGATCCGGGAGTTCCCGGGGACGCATGCGTTCGTCCCGTTCACCGCCCAGACCCGCATGAGCGGCATCGACGTCTCCCCCGACGGCGGAAGGCCGGGGCGCTCCATCCGGAAGGGTGCCGCGGCGAGCGTCCGGGCCTGGGTCGAGTCCCAGGGGGGAGCCTGCCCCGCCGAGGTCGGGGAGGCGGTCGACAGGATTTCCCGCCAGGGTGGCACGCCGCTCGTCGTCGCCGAGGGAAGCGAAGTGCTGGGGGTCATCTTCCTCAAGGACGTGGTCAAGGGCGGTATCAAGGAGCGGTTCGCCCAGCTGCGCGCAATGGGCATTCGCACCGTCATGATCACCGGGGACAATCCGCTGACCGCCGCAGCCATCGCGGCGGAGTCCGGCGTCGACGAGTTTTTGTCCCAGGCGACGCCCGAGATGAAGCTCGGCCGGATCCGGCAGGAACAGGCTGCCGGGCATCTCGTGGCCATGACGGGCGACGGCACCAACGACGCCCCAGCGCTGGCGCAGTCCGACGTCGGCGTGGCCATGAACACGGGCACCCAGGCCGCCAAGGAGGCGGGCAACATGGTCGACCTGGACTCGAACCCGACCAAACTGCTCGAGATCGTCGAAATCGGTAAGCAGATGCTCATCACCCGCGGGGCGCTCACGACTTTCAGCATCGCCAACGATGTGGCCAAGTACTTTGCGATCATCCCCGCCATGCTGGTGGGCGTGTTCCCCGCGATAGCGCCGCTCAACGTCATGCGCCTTGCGTCGCCGACCAGCGCCATCCTGAGCGCGGTCATCTTCAACGCGCTGGTCATCATCGCGCTCATTCCGCTGGCCCTGCGCGGCGTGGCCTACCGCCCGATCGGCGCGGCCGCCATGCTGCGCCGAAACCTGCTGGTCTATGGGTTGGGCGGTATCCTGATTCCGTTTGTGGGAATCAAGCTGATCGACGTGCTGATCAACTCCCTCCACCTGGTTTGAACGGAACGGCCGCCATGAAAACCATAGTCTCCGAACTGAGGACCTCGCTGCTGATCACTCTGGTGTTTGCGGTGCTGCTCTGTGGCGCCTATCCCCTGGCGGTCTGGGGCGGTGGGCAACTGCTCTTTCCCGGCAAGGCGAACGGCAGCCTGGTCACGGACGGGAGCGGCACCGTGCGCGGCTCGGCGCTGCTGGCCCAGAACTTCGCCAGCGACAAGTACTTCCAACCCCGGCCCTCCGCCGCGGGCACCGGGTACGATGCCTCGAATTCGAACGCGACCAATCTCGGGCCGACCAGCGACAAGCTGGCGAACGGCGTGCACGCGAAGGATGCCGCCGGCAGGAATGTGGAGGACCTCAACAATTTTGACGGTATCAGGGATCTGGTCGCCGCCTATCGCCTGTCGAACGGCCTGGGCGCGTCGGATGCGGTCCCGGCCGACGCGGTCACCCGGTCGGCCAGCGGGCTCGATCCCCACATCAGTGTCGCGAATGCGAGGATCCAGGCGGCCCGCGTCGCAAGGGCCCGGGGACTGCGACTGGACAGGGTTCTCGCACTTGTCGACGCCCATACGGAGGATCGCGATTTTGGAATCTTCGGCGAGCCTCGGGTCAACGTGCTGCTGCTCAATATCGCCCTCGACACATCACCCCCGGCGCATTGACCGGGGGGGCGTGCTAACAGGGTGTTGAAAAAAGAGTTCCGCAGCGGTGGGAATTCGCCACCTTTGCAGGATGGGTGGAGACAATCAGGAATCGGGGCGGGGCAGCGGGCGGGACGGCACGGCGTGGAAGGTCTTGCTGGCGCTGAGCGCATCCCATGCGATCAACGACACCCTCCAGTCCCTGATCCCGGCTGTTTATCCGCTGATCAAGGCATCGTTCTCGCTCAACTACGCCCAGATCGGCCTCATCACCCTCATCTTCCAGCTTACGGCGTCGCTGTTGCAGCCGTTTGTGGGCCTTTACGCCGACAGGCGTTCGCATCCCAATGCTCTGGCCGCCGGCATGGGCCTGACGCTTATCGGCTTTGTGCTGCTGGCGAAGGTCCCCAGTTTCGACCTGATCCTTGTGGCCGTGGCCGTCATCGGCATGGGCTCCTCGATCTTTCACCCTGAGGCCTCGCGCCTGGCAAAAATGGCCTCGGGTGGCCGCCACGGTCTCGCCCAGTCGATCTTCCAGGTCGGCGGCAATTTCGGCTCCTCGCTTGGGCCGCTGCTTGCGGCGCTTGTCATCGCGCATCACGGGCGCTCCCGCATCCTGTGGTTCACCCTCCTCGCCTTCTGCGGCATCCTCGTCCTATCGAAGGTCGGCGCCTGGCATCGGCGCAGGATAGCCGTCGCGGCCTCAAAGGGAGGGCTGCCGAAGGCGCCGCCCCACAGGGAGCTCCCGCGCAGGAGGGTCGCCGCGGCCGTCGCCGTGCTTCTTCTGCTGATCTTTTCCAAGTTCTTTTACATGGCGAGCATGACCAGCTACTACATGTTCTACCTGATGGCGCGCTTCCACGTGCCGGTGCAGCGGGCGCAGGTGTATCTGTTCGTGTTTCTCGCCTCCGTGGCTGCCGGAACCATCGTCGGCGGCCCGTTTGGCGACCGCTACGGGCGGAAGTATGTGATCTGGATCTCCATACTCGGCGTCGCGCCCTTCACTCTGCTGCTGCCGCACGTCGGACTGGGCGCCACGATAGGCCTCTCCATCGTCATAGGCTTTGTCCTGGCATCGGCCTTTTCGGCCATACTGGTCTATGCCCAGGAGCTGATCCCGGGGAACGTCGGGCTCGTGGCGGGACTCTTTTTTGGCTTTGCCTTCGGCATGGCCGGCATAGGCTCCGCCTTGCTGGGCAGGCTGGCCGACCGCACGAGCATCGAATATGTCTATCAGGTCTGCGCCTTCCTGCCCCTGATCGGGATGTTCACGGCATTTCTACCCAACCTCGATGCTGGGAATCGCCATATTGGTGAAACCAAAGGGCGTCCATGAGTGTCCACCCCATGATCACCATGAGTCATCGTCGGCCATATCACGGACGGAGCATCGAAATGCGGATAACCGGCTCGCTGCCGCCGATCGGCTGGCTGATCGCCGTTCTCTTCCTCGCCATGGGGCAGGCCTGCGCGGTGGGCGGGCAGGAGACCCTTCAACCCCAGCAGGTTGACCAATTGGTTGCCCCTATCGCCCTTTACCCCGACCCCCTGATAGCGCTGGTACTGCCTGCTTCCGCGGACTATTCCGACATCGCCGCCGCGGCGGGCTTCCTGCAGCAGTACGGCGGTGGGGCGCCGGTCGACGGACAACCCTGGGATGACAGCGTGAAGGCGCTGGCCCATTATCCTGTGGTCGTCTCCTGGATGGCCCAAAACCCGCCGTGGACCCAGACCCTGGGTGCGGCTTTCCTCGCTCAACCCGCCGACATCATTCAATCGATCCAACGCCTGAGGGCGGAGGCGAGGGCCTCGGGCGCGCTTGTCGATTCCCCCCAGCAGGTCGTGGTCGTCGACGGCGACGGCAACATTGAGATCGAGCCGGCCCAGACCGACGTAATCTATGTGCCGCGCTACGATCCGAACGTCGTCTACCTGAACGGGGTATATGACTTTGGAGCGGGGCAGTACATCACCTACGGGGATCCCTATCCGACGGGCATCTGGCTCACGTTCGGTTTTGACTGGAGGCACCGGGCGATCTGGGTGGGAGATTGGAGCACCTGGCACGACAGCAGCGGCTGGAGGCGGCCGAATTTCAGGAGTTCAGGGGAGGGCGCCGGCCGCCGCTGGGCCTTTCCAGCGGACCGTCGCCGTCCCTCGTTCCCGGCACGTGGATTTTCGGGAGGCCGGCCGGCGGCGCCGGCAAGAATCGGTGGAGAACCCCCGCCGCCACCTCGCAACGGCATACGCTATCCCCAGGGGGCGATCGCGGCGCAGCCGCGCGCGAACGACGGGGCCAGGCGCGACCAGTCGGTCGAGACCGGCGAAAGGCAGCAATTTACAAGGCCGGCGCCCGAGGCGCCCAGGGGCCAGGGAGAGGCCCAGGGCCGGAAGGGACCGCAGGGGAGCGTGAAGAAGGCCGAGCCCAGCGACCATAAGGAGAAAAAGGCGCCTCCTCCTCCGGAAGACCGCAAGGGCGACCAGAATCGCT
>Ga0302320_10010612_pt1 | contig 19606 bp, 14 predicted proteins | sample Bog_T0_3_FD_202130 | JGI IMG/M metagenome (GOLD analysis project Ga0302320, IMG submission 202130) | Peat permafrost microbial communities from Stordalen Mire near Abisko, Sweden - Bog_T0_3 | ecosystem: Environmental > Terrestrial > Soil > Wetlands > Peat | place: Sweden: Abisko, Stordalen Mire... | reverse complement strand
TCCTATCGGCTGCACAGCCTGATGCAGCTGACCGAAATGAATTTCCTCTCGTGGTTCAAAACGAGCGACGTCTACAATCCCGACACGCTGGCGACGGACGAAGAGACGATACGCAAATATTACATGCGCTATGGTTTTGCGGACTTCCGTATCGTCAACACCGACGTGGCCTATCAGCCCGACGGCGGCGGCTACGTGATCACGATCACGGTCGACGAGGGCCCGGTTTACCATGTCTCCAGCGAATCCGTGACTTCGCGGCTGGCCAAGGTCGATGGCGCCTCGCTCGAGAAGTTCGTGCTGCTGCACGCCGGCGACGTTTACAACGCCACCCTGGTCGACAAGTCGATCGAAGCCATCACCCGCGAAATTGCCCGGCTCGGCTATCCGTTCGCGGACGTTCGTCCGCACGGCGAGCGCAACAGCGTCACGCACGAAATCGCGTTGGCCTTCACCGTCGACGACGCGCCCAAGGTTTACATCGAGCGCGTCGACATTGTCGGCAATACGCGAACGCGTGACTATGTGATCCGTCGCGAATTCGACATCGGCGAAGGCGACCCCTACAATCACGCGATGATCGAGTTGGCCGAGCATCGGCTCAACAATCTCGATTTCTTCAAGTCGGTTCACATTTCGACCCGTCCGGGCTCCTCGCCGGACCGCGTAGTGGTCACAGTCAACGTGGAAGACAAGCCGACGGGGTCGGTCAGTCTTTCGGGCGGCTATTCGACGACTGAAGGCGCGCTGGCGGAAGTTGCGTTCACGGAAACCAACTTCCTCGGCCGTGGACAATATGTGAAGTTGTCGGTCTCCGAAGGCCAGTATAGCAAGGGCTGGGCCGCGACCTTCACCGAGCCTTACTTCCTCGATCAGCGCCTCGCGGCCGGCATCGACATCTTCCACAAAGAGCAGGACGTAAATCCGTTCGCGGAATACGAGACCTGGACGACCGGCGTGAACCTGCGTCTCGGCGTGCCGATCACCAACGAATTCACATTCCAGCCGAACTATTCGATCTATCAGTCGAAGATCATCGTTCCCGACACACAGTCGCAGCCCTACGGCGATTGCGGCGCGCCCTTCAACGGGCCCGGAGGTTCGACGATTTGGAACACGCCCGGGCTCGCTCCTCAAACGGCGACCCCCTCGGTCAACTGCTTGACGAACGGCGAAGCGTCGATCGCGATCAAGGAATCGGCGGCGCAGGGGGCGATAACGACCTCTCTGGTCGGCTATTCGCTGATCTGGGACAACCTCGACAATCGGAAGAGCCCGACCACCGGTCTGTACGCGAACGCGCACCAAGACGTCGCGGGTCTGGGCGGTCAGTCGCAGTTCGTTCGCGAAACGTTTGACGGTCGCTTCTATTACCCCGTGACCGACGACCTCGTGACGATGCTGCGCGTTCAGGGCGGACAGATCACCGGCCTGGGCGGCGAGTCGGGCAATTTGCCGATCATCGACAATTTCAACCTGGGGCCGACGCTGGTTCGCGGCTTCGCGCCCGGCGGTCTGGGGCCGCGTGACATCACCGATCCCAACAACATCTCCACCAATGCGCTCGGCGGCACGACTTACTTCGGCGGCACGGCGGAACTGCAGTTCCCGCTGTTCGGCCTGCCCAAAGAATTGGGCCTGAAGGGAGCCTTGTTCGCCGACGCCGGAACTCTGTACGGTTTCAGCGACAAGACCGACTTCTCCGGTCTGCTCGGCTACTCCTATTGCCCGGCGGCCGGCTCGATCCCGATCACGCAGCCGAGTTGCTTGCGCGTCGACGACGAGCGCATGATCCGATCTTCGCTCGGCGTCAGCGTGCTGTGGGCGTCGCCGATCGGACCCTTGCGCTTCGATCTCGCTTACCCCGTCTTGAAGGGTAAGTATGACCAGACGCAATACTTCAACTTCTCGGGCGGCGCGACGTTCTGATCGTCGCGAGTCGCGACGATCAGCGGGCGGAAAAAGGGCGGCGCTTTGGCGAAGATTGACTTCTTCAAGAGTCTGAGCCCGCCCTCGCTGGCCGAGATCTGTCAATGGACCGGCGCGATACTCGCAGAACGCGGCGATCCGGAATTGCGGATCAACGGCGTGGCGCCGCTGGATTCAGCCGGGCGGGGCCAGCTGACGTTCCTCGACAATCCCAAATATCTTGGGCAATTCGACGCCACCCGGGCGGCGGCGGCATTCGTGTCGCAGCGCCACGCAGCGCGCGCGCCGGCGAGCTGCGCCGTTTTGATCACGCCGCAGCCCTATCGGGCGATGGCGGAAACGATGTTGCGCATCTACCCCGGCGCGGCGCGACCCGGCTCGGGTTTTTCCGAATCCGGCGTTTCGCGGGGCGCCCATGTCCACCCGCAGGCGCGGCTCGAATCCGGCGTCATCGTCGATCCCGGCGCGGTGATCGGGCCTCGCGCCCATATCGGCTCGGGCGCCGTGATCGGGGCCAACGCCGTGATCGGGCCCGACGTCTGCATCGGCCGCGAGACGTCGATCGGACCGAACGCAACGGTGCTCTGCGCGCTGATCGGCGACCGCGTCATCATCCATCCCGGCGTCCGCATCGGGCAAGACGGTTTCGGTTTTGCCATGGGCCCCAAGGGCCATCTCAAAGTCCCGCAAATCGGCCGCGTGATCATTCAGGACGACGTGGAAATCGGGGCGGGGACGACGATCGACCGAGGCGCCAATCGCGATACGATCATTGGCGAGGGCGCCAAGATCGATAACCTCGTGCAGATCGGGCATAATGTCGTCGTCGGCCGGCACTGCGTCCTGGTGGCGCAGAGCGGCATTTCGGGATCATGCGTGCTCGAGGATTTCGTCGCCCTTGGCGGCCAGGCCGGTCTGGCGGGCCATCTCCGCATTGGTTCGGGCGCGCAAATCGCCGCGTCATCAGGGGTGATGAACGACGTGCCGGCCGGTGAGACCTGGTGTGGCGCTCCGGCGAGGCCCTTGCGCGAATTCTTCCGCGAAGTGGCCACGTTGAAGAAGCTTGCCCGGGGATAAAGCGCGAAAGCGCTTCATCCGCCGGCAATCTCCGCGCGGCGGTCGGACGGCGCGCCGAGGATCGTGATCAGGAACGCCAACGCCCAATAGTTCGATCCGAGGGCGGCGATGCCGGCGGCCATGAGCCCGGCGACGAACAGCAGCAGCGGCGAAACGATCGACGAGGGGGCTTCATCGGGCGCGTGAGCGCGGCGCGTGAGTTGAATGAGCGTCGCGATCAGACCCATGGCGCCGAGATTGCCGCAATAGATCCAGACCGCCGGCAGAATATCGGGCCCGGCGCGGAGCGAGTCCGCGCTCAGCGCCATCGTCGAGAACGGCGTTAGCGTGACCAGGAAAAGGTAGCCCAGCGTCAGCAGCGCCTCGCGCCTGCCAACGGTTTCGGAGCGCTTTTGCGCAACCACTTTCGCCAGCCAACTCGCGCCCAGGACGAAGAAGCTCATCGCATAGGCCAGCAGTTTCGGTTCGAGCGCGCGCAAAGCCTCGATGAAGGCTGCGGCGTTCCGCGCCGTGGCGTCGGGCAGCCGCACGTCGATGACCAGCAAAGTCATCGCGACGGAAAACACGCCGTCGGTCAGCGCCTCGAAACGGCTTCGGGAATACACGCGCGGCCCTCGCCCAGAATCGGACGCTTCAAGGCGCCCATAAAGGCGACAGGCCCTCCCGCATCACCATGCGGCGCAGGGGGCCGATCGTCTTCAGCGCAACAAGCCCGGCGCCGCGCAGCGCGTCAATAGGCGCGTAGGCCTCGAGGAGCGAGAGGTTCAGTCCGTTCACCGCCAGCATCCTGCCGGCGATGTCGGGCGCGCGCGCCCGGGCGTAAGATTGCAACGCCGCTTCGTCGCCGATGTCGCGCCCCGCGGCGCGCGCCGCCTCAGCGGCGGCGACCAGCCCTTCCACGTCGCGAAGCCCGAGATTCAGGCCCTGCGCGCCGATTGGCGGGAATACATGCGCCGCGTCGCCGACGAGCGCGACGCGTCTGGCGGTCAGCCGCGACGCGCACTGCGCCATCATCGGGACCAGCGCGCGCGCGCCTTCGATCTCGATGCGGCCGAGGAGGGCGCGGGATTGCTTCTCGACTTCGCGCGCCAGGGCGGAATCGTCGAGCGCGGCGCGGCGGCGCCCCTCGGCCTCCGACATCAGCCACACCAGGCTGGAACGATTCGGCGCGCCGTCCCTCCTTTGCAGCGGAACCAGAGTGAAAGGACCCTGGCGCGTATGGAATTCCGTCGAGACGTCCTCGTGCGGGCGCGAATGTCTGAGGAAGGCCGTGAGCGCGCTTTGGCGATAGACGTGGGGCCGCACCCTCAACCCCGCGGCCTTGCGGGTCGGCGAGCCGCGGCCGTCGGCGCCGACCAGCAGCGCCGCGGTGAATCTGCGGGCGCCGTCGGCAATCGCGACGATCCGGTCCGCTTCCCACGCGAGACGTTCGAATCGCGCTTCGCGCCGACGCACGGCGGGTTCGGCGGTCAACGCCTCGGCGACGATCTCCGCCAGATCAGCATTTTCGATGTTCCAGCCAAAGGCGTCGAGGCCAATGTCCGCGCATTGGAAATCGATCGGCCCGGGCGCGAACAGCGAACCGGTGTCGTCGACAATGCGCAGGACGCGCAGCGGCGCCGCGCTTGCCTCCACCTGCGGCCAGACCCCGATTCGTTTCAGCAACGCGATCGAGCGGCCAAACAGCGCGACCGTTCGTCCGCGCCCGCCGCGTTCGAGCGCGCCGAGCGAAGCCACCGAAAATCCGGCGACCGCGAACGCCTTCGCCGCGACCAGCCCGCTGAGGCCCGCGCCGACGATCGAGACGTCCGAGAATTCGCTGTTCGGGTTCATTGAGGCGCCCATTGCCCTTATCTGGCACGCATGCTCTTTAGCGTCCAGTTGAGGCTCGCGACTGCGGCGAAGGGTCGCCGGATGAACGTGCAGGTTCGGGGGAGCGGGCGCTGGAACCGGTCGCCTTGCGGCAGTCGGAGGCGGGATGGCGTTGCCAGACAAGAATATGAACGCGCGCCGCGTCGCGGCCTTCGCCGTTCATTTGTTCACGGCCTCCGGCGTCGTCGTCGCCATGCTTGCGCTCAACGCCGCGATCGAGCGCGATTTCCCCCTCTGCTTTGCCTGGCTAGGCGCGGCGCTGTTCATCGACGGCATCGACGGCACGCTGGCGCGGGCGGCCGGCGTGAGAGAGATCGCCAGCGCCATCGACGGCGTGGTGCTCGATCTCGTCGTCGATTTCCTCACCTACGTGGTGACGCCGGTCGTGGCCATCTGGCGTTCGGATCTCATGCCCGCGCCGCTGGCGTTTTGGCTCGGCGTGTTCGTGACGTTCGCCTCCGCGCTGTATTTCGCCGATACGCGGATGAAGACCGGGGACTATTGGTTCCGCGGCTTTCCCGCGATCTGGAACGTGGTGGCGATGTATTTTTTCGTGTTGCGGCCGCCGGCGTTGGTGATGGCGGCGCTGATGGTGCTGGGTTCGGCGGCGATGTTCGCGCCGATCGTGTTCGTGCATCCGCTCAGGGTGAAGAAGCTGAGGGCGTTCACGATCGCGGTGTGCGTGGCGTTTTTCGTCCTATCGGCGGCGGCCATCTGGCAGGAGTTTAGCGCGACAATATTGGTAAAATCCGGCTTCATCGTCATCGCCCTCTACTTTCTTTCTTTGCCATTCCTCAGACATTCGCCCTGGGCCGAGGCCTGAACCGTCAAACTATTGGGGAGGGTGTGAAATCGCGCCTTGCCCGCGACGCCGCATTGTTGCTATAGCCGGCGCGCTCGGGAGCAATGCCCCCGATGGCCTCGTGGCGGAGTGGCTACGCAGAGGACTGCAAATCCTTGCACCCCGGTTCGATTCCGGGCGAGGCCTCCAATTGATAATCCAGACCAGCGTCGGCCCGCGGGTCGTGACGCGCATGCGGGGCGACGAATGGCGCTATCAGGGATCGCGGGCAATCGGACGGACGCTGACTCCGCCGAGCGTCGACTCAAGATGATCAACGGCCAGTTGCGCACGCAAGACGTGACCGATGCCGAAGTGCTCGCGGCTTTCCTGGCCGTGCCGCGGGAAGCGTTCGTCGCCGAAGCCTTCGTCGCGCACGCCTATCTCGATCAGGATGTTCCGGCCGCGGGCGGGTCGCGTCGCAAGCTGCTCGCGCCGCGCACATTGGGGCGCTTGCTGCAGGCGGCGGAAGTGAAGCCGGGGGATCGCGCCCTGGAGATCGGCGGCGGATCGGGTTACGGCGCAGCGCTGCTCTGCGAGCTCGGCGCGATCGTCGTCACTGTCGAGTCGCATGAAGGCGCCGTAGCGGCGGCGAAGCGCGCGCTGGCGGGTCGCGATAACGTGAATGTGATTCAGGGCGATCTCGCGTTGGGCGCGCCGGGGCAGGGGCCTTTCGATGTCATTCTGTTGAATGGCGCCTTCGAAGTGTTGCCTGAGGCGCTGCTCGATCAACTTGCCGAGGGCGGCAGGCTGGTCGGCCTCGACTCGCGGCGGGGCGGCGCGCGGGGCGTTCTGATCGAAAAGACCGGCCGGGGAAGCAGCGCGCGTACGCTTTTCGACGCCTCCGGCGATCTGCTTCCGGGCCTTGCCCGGGAGGCCCGCTTCGCGTTCTGAGATCTGTGCGAATCGCTCGAAGTCTCTGCAAATTCCAGGCGCGCAGTGTCGCAAGTTTGTGACGCTTCAGGGGAATTTGGAGCGACGCGGCGGAGCGGGGCGGGACGGGGTGGCCTTCTCCTGGCGAGCCGGTATAAGTGTTAATAATGTGTTACCGGATCTCCGTTCCGGGGACGTTGTGAGGCGGCGATGTTCGGTAATTGTGGCGAGAGTGATTTGAGGGGGACCTGGAGTCGCATGCGGCGTGCTTTCTTGTTTTCGACGGCCTTGGTCGCGGCGGGGCTATGCGCCGCGAACGCCAGCGCGGAGACGATCGGCGGCGCGCTCGTCAAAGCCTATCTCAACAATCCCAGCATCAATGAGCAGCGCGCCACGGTGCGCGCATCTGACGAAGTGATCCCCAAAACTCAGGCGCAAAAGCTGCCGACGGTCTCCGCCGCGGGCAGCGCCGGGACTTCGGACATCAAACTCGATTTGCCCGCCAGCCCGGGCGTATTCGGCTCCACCAATCCGCCAAGCACGGAGTATTTGAACACCAAACCGCGCAACTATGGCGTGACGGTGTCTCAGACGCTCTATGACGGCGGACGAATCAACAACTCCGTGAGCCAGGCCGAATCCGCGGTGCTGGGCGCGCGCGAGCAACTGCGCAACACCGTGCAGAACGTGCTGTTGCAGGGTCTGACCTATTACATGGACACTTTGCGCGACACGGCGCTGGTCGGTCTGCAGAAGAACAACGTTTCGGTGCTGACCGAACAGCTTCGCCAGACCCGCGACCGGTTCAATGTCGGCGAACTGACCCGCACCGATGTCGCTCAGGCGGAGGCGGCGCTGGCCGGCGCGCAAGCTCAGGAACTGACTGCCGAATCCACGCTCGCCAATTCGATAGCGAACTACCGGCAGGCCATTGGCGAAGAGCCGAGGCGGCTGGCGCCGGTCGCTCCGATCAGCAAGCAATTGCCGAAAACGGTCAACGAAGCGGTGGCGATCTCTCAGGTCGAACATCCCGCGATCATCGCGCAGTTGCATGGAATCGATGCTGCGGAATTGCAGATCAAAGTCAATGAAGGCGCATTGTTGCCGACGCTCGGGGTGCAAGGGCAGGTGCAACAGCTTTACGAACCTTCCGGCTATGGCGCGGGCTCGCACATGGTGGCCGGCACCGTCATCGCGCAACTCAACATCCCGATCTTCGATGGCGGCGCGACCTACGCGGGCATCCGGCAGGCCAAAGAGCAACTCGGCGCGCAGGAACTCGCCACCGATTCGCAGCGCGACCAGGTTCGCGCGGCCGTCGTTTCGGCGTGGGGCGCGAATCTGAATTCGTCGGGCGTCGTCAAGGCGGCCAAGGCGCAGGTCGATGCGAACGAGGTCGCGCTCGTCGGCGTCCGCGAAGAGGCGAAGGTCGGTCAGAGAACCACGCTCGACGTGTTGAACGCCGAACTCGCCGTGCTGACCGCGCGCGTTCAGCTGGTGACGGCCGAACACGATCAGGTGGTGGCGTCCTATTCGCTGCTGTCGGCGATTGGCCGGCTGTCGACCGGCAATCTGGGCCTCAAGGTCGAAGAATACGATCCGCGCATCCATTTCAACCAGGTCAAGACCAAAGTCTTCGGCACGGAAATTCCCGACGGCAAATAGGCGAATTCTTCGAGGCCGCGAATATTGTGGGATGGCGACGGCGGCGAGGTTGCATGACCCGCCGCTGTAGTCCAAGATTCCGGTCGACACGGACCGGCGCGAAGTTGATTCTCGCTTGGCGACGATAAGCGGGGCGCGTGTAGCGCCGAGGTAAGCTCATGAGCGCATCCCAACCCGAATTCGACCGCGAAGACGAAGCGCTGAAACGGGCGCAGCGCTCGCACGAGGCGTCGATGGACGATATCCTCGCTTCTATTCGCGCCATCATCGCCGACGACAAGGCGAACCCTTCGAAGCTCGCGCCGACGGCCCAACCGCAGGTCATCTACTCGGCTTTTGGGCAAGCGAAGTCCGTGGAAGCGGCCGCTCCGTTCCCGGCTAAGCCGCCGGCGCCGGCGCCGACCGTCGTATGGTCGCGTCCGGGCGACGCGCCCGAAGCTGAAGCGGTACGCGCCGCGGCGCCCATGGCCGAGGAAGCGCCGCTGCTTTCCGAAGAATCGGATCGCGCGATTACCGCATCGTTTCAGTCGCTTGCCGTGAGCCTGGCCATGCCGGGCGCGGAGCGCCTCGAAGAGATGGCGCGCGAAACGTTGCGGCCGATGGTGAAGGCGTGGCTCGACGAAAATCTGCCGAGCTTGGTCGAACGCCTGGTCAAGGCGGAGATCCAGCGGGTGGCGCGCGGCGGCCGCTAGATTCGGCGCCGTTGACTTTCCTGACGACGCTGGCGATGAAGCCGCGGCGCGCCGCCAGCGTGCCGTCACGGCCTTTTGCGCACTGAGGGCCACGGCGGCGGCGTTCACGAATCCTTCCGCCCCGGACGCATTTTCCGCGACCGGGGCCGAGCGCGCCGGGCTGAGCTTAATGATGGAAAAGACCTTCGAGACCGCCGACGTTGAAACCCGCGTCGCCGCGGTTTGGGAATCGGCCGGCGCATTCCGTGGGGGACGCGCGGACAGGGCCGGCGCCGAGCCGTTTTGCATCGTCATCCCGCCGCCCAACGTCACCGGCAACCTGCACATGGGACATGCGCTCAACAATACGCTGCAGGACATTCTCTGCCGCTATTGGCGCATGAAGGGTCTGGACGTGCTCTGGCAGCCGGGCACCGACCACGCCGGCATCGCGACGCAGATGGTCGTCGAGCGCCAGCTGATGGAGCGCCAGCAGCCCGACCGCCGCACGCTGGGGCGCAAGGCGTTCCTGGAAAAGGTGTGGACCTGGAAGGCCGAATCGGGCGGGGCGATCGTCGACCAGCTCAAGCGCCTGGGCGCCTCCTGCGACTGGAGCCGCGAGCGCTTCACGCTCGACGAGGGCCTGTCGAAGGCGGTCGCCAAAGTGTTCGTCCAACTGCACAAGGACGGCCTGATTTACAAGGCCAAGCGGCTGGTGAACTGGGACCCTAAATTCCAGACGGCGATCTCAGACCTCGAAGTGCTTCAGGTCGAGTGCAAGGGGACGTTCAAATGGGCGTGCGACGGCGAGGCGCCGTTCGACGAAAGGCCGTTCCGCAAGGCGCTGGCGAAAAACCCCAACGGCCACCTCTATTATTTCGACTATCCGGTCGTCGATGCGCGAGGCGAAGAGACCGGCGAGGTTCTCACCGTCGCCACGACCCGGCCCGAGACGATGCTCGGCGACACCGCCGTCGCGGTGCATCCCGAGGACGAGCGCTTCCGGGCGCTGGTCGGGCGTAACGTGCGCCTGCCGCTGGTCGGCCGGCTCATTCGCGTCGTCGCCGACGAATATTCCGACCCGGAAAAGGGTACGGGCGCGGTGAAGATCACGCCGGCGCACGACTTCAACGATTTCGAGGTCGGCAGGCGTCACGAGGCCGAAGGCGTCCGCCAGATCAATATTCTGGACGGGGAAGCCCGCGTGACGCTGAAAGGCAATCTCGCCTTCTTCGAGGGGCTGGAAAGCGGCGAGCACGAGCACGCCCGGCTCGTGGCCACGCTTGATGGACAGGATCGCTTCGAGGCGCGCATCCGGGTCGTCGCGCTGATGGCGCTCGAAGGGCGGCTGCAAAAAATCGAGCCCTACGCGCATACGGTTCCCCATGGCGACCGCTCCGGGGTCGTCATCGAGCCCTGGCTGACCGACCAATGGTATGTCGACGCGAAAACCTTGGCGGAGCCGGCGCTGGCGGCGGTGCGCGAGGGCAAGACCAAGTTCGTCCCGAAGAACTGGGAGAAGACTTATTTCGAGTGGCTCGAAAACATTCAGCCTTGGTGCGTGTCCCGCCAGCTCTGGTGGGGCCACCAGATTCCGGCGTGGTATGGGCCGAATTATCCCACCGACCTCTCGGATCTCTACGTCGCCGAGTCCGAGGACGCCGCTCGCGCGGCGGCGCGCGGAAAGCATGACGGCGACGTGCCTTTGCGCCGAGACGAGGACGTCCTCGACACCTGGTTCTCCTCCGCCCTGTGGCCGTTCTCGACGCTGGGCTGGCCGGACGAGACGAAGGAGCTGAAGCGCTTCTATCCGACGAGCGTCCTCGTCACCGGCTTCGACATCATTTTCTTCTGGGTCGCCCGGATGATGATGATGGGGCTGCATTTCATGCCGGACGTCCCGTTCCGCGACGTCTACATCCACGCGCTCGTCCGCGACGAGAAGGGCGCGAAGATGTCGAAGTCGAAAGGCAACGTCATCGATCCGCTGAACCTGATCGACAAATACGGCGCCGACGCGCTGCGCTTCACGCTCGCCGCCATGGCGGCGCAGGGCCGAGACATAAAACTCGCCGAGAGCCGGGTCGAGGGCAACCGTAATTTCGCGACCAAGCTTTGGAATGCGTCCCGCTTCGCCGAAATCAACGGTTGCGCCCGGGTCGCCGGTTTCGACCCTACGGCTGTGAAGGCGCCGCTCAATCGCTGGATCCTGAGTGAAGCGGCCAAGGCGGTCGCCGAGACTGGCGAGGCGATCGAAGCCTTCCGCTTCAACGACGCGGCCAATGCGGCTTATCGGTTCGTCTGGAGCGTTTTCTGCGACTGGCACCTCGAACTCGCCAAGCCGGTGCTGCAAGGCGTTGCCGAAGCGGCGCACAAGGCGGAGACTCAGGCGACCGTCGCCCATGTGCTCGACGTCATTTACGCGCTTCTGCATCCGTTCATGCCGTTCGTCACCGAGGAACTCTGGGCGATCAAGGGGGCGGAGGGTTCGCCGCGGGTCGGCCCGCTGGCGCTGGGACCCTGGCCCGTGGGCGACAGGGGAGGCGACGCGAGCGCGGAGGCGGAAATCGGCTGGGTCGTCGACCTCGTCTCGCAACTCCGCTCGCTGCGCTCGGAAATGGGCGTCGCGCCGGCGACGCCCTTGCCGCTGCTGCTGGTCAAGGCGAGCGACGCGACACGGGCGGTGGTCGCCGCCTGGGGCGACACGATCCAAAGGCTGGCGCGCGTCTCCGGCTTCGCGTTCGTCGATGCGCAGCCCGCGGGGTCGGCGACGATCCTGATCCGCGACGTCGTGGCGGCGCTGCCGCTCGCCGGAATTGTCGACATTGCCGGCGAGACGGCGCGATTGGAAAAGGAAGTCGCCAAGGAGCGCGCGGAGATCGCCAAGGTTGACGCCAAACTCGGCAATGCCGATTTCCTCGCCCGCGCGCCGGAAGAAGTGGTCGAGGAAAATCGCGAGCGGCGCGAGGCTTCGCTGGAGCGGATCGAGAAGTTGGAGGCCGCGCTCGACCGGCTGAGGCGCATTTAGCCGGCTTGAGAGTTGCAATTGGGCAACAGGGGGCGATGAAGTCCAAACCGTCGAGATTCCAACCTGTCGTTGCCCATTTTGCGCCATAAACCCCGCGCTTGCTTGAACACGCGGCAGCGGTTTTATCGCGGCTCGGAACAGTGTCGCCGGGCGGGCGGGCGGAGTTGGAATTCAAGATGCGCGGGTGTAGAATTGCGGTCGACTGGGACGACGCAGCTTGGACTCCCGCCAGGATAGAAGGGGTCGCTTCTGTCTCGGCGATGTTTCTGGCGATTTTTCTCGGCAGTGTGTCGGTGAGTTTCGCGCTCGACGGTTCGAACCCTACGAATCCGCCGCAAAAGATCTCGCCGGAGACGTTTACCAGCGCGCAGGAAGCCCTGCGCGCCGGCGTTGACGATTTACAAAATGGCGATGCACAATCTTCCGTGCGCGCCTTGACCTACGCTGCGGAAGGCGGCGAGCCGCTGGCGCGCTGGAAGCTCGGCAATCTCTATGCGACCGGCGATCTGGTGCCGCGCAACGACGCGCTCGCCTACAAATATTTCGAGCAACTCGTCGAAAGCTATAACGAGGACGATTTCGACCGGCGCGACATTGGCGCCGTATCCAATGCGTTCGTCGCGATCGGGCTCTACAGCCTCACCGGCATTCCCAATACGGAGTTCAAGGCCGATCCGGAACGCGCCCTGGAAATGTTCCAGGTCGCTGCGACCGACTTCGGCGACCCCGAAGCGCAGTATCGGCTGGCTCGCATGTATCTGGAGGGCTCGGCCGGGCTCGCCAAGGACAACATGCGCGCCGCGCGCTGGCTCGCGCTCGCGGCCGAAAAGGGCCATCACGGCGCCGAGGCGCTGCTCGGGGACATGCTGTTCCGCGGCGACGGCGTGCCGCGCCAGCGCGCGAGGGGCCTGATGTGGCTTTCGGTGGCCGCCAATGCCGCCAAGGCTCCAGGAGATTCCTGGATCCGTGAATTGCAAATCAAGGATTTCGGGGCCGCCAGCGACGACGATCGCGAGATCGCGATCGCCTATCTCAATACGCACGGCAAGGTCGGCGACATTCCCCACGCCAGCGCTTTGCGCGTCGTCAAGCCGCCGATGCGTCTCTCCGGCAGCGTCGCCGGACCGATGGTCATCTCCGCGCCGCCTCCGGCGCAGTAAGATCCCCCTGCGGCGACACGGTGACGGTCGTGATGAAACTGGCCAGGGGCGGCAGGCGGGACTTCGCGGGACGTGCAAGTTCCAGCGTCAGGCGCGCCACCCCCTGGCGCACGCCGTGCAACGAGAGCACGAGTCCCACGCTGCCGACGCGCAGACCTTCAGACGACGGCGATGGGCGCGGCGCGGGCGTCGACGGGTCGACAGCGACCGTTACGGCCGAGGCGTCGCCCTCGATCGTCCAGCGCCAGTCATAGCCGGCGGCGCCGGCGCCGCGCAGTTGAAAGCGGGCGGACTCGCCCGCTCGCAGGCTCAGTTCAGGCGGTGGTTCCGATAACGACTCCGGCATGCCATCCCCCGTCGTCGCGCCAATAGTGCTGCAACATATTGTCCCGGCGCTGCACGATCAATTCCAGATTGAATCCGAAGCTGCCTTGCACCAGCGCCACCACCGCGGCGACGTTTGAACCAAAGCTGGCGTCCATCGTCCATGCAAAATTTGTGTTCTGATTGTTTCGCCACCAGTGCTGCACCGTGCCGTTCGGCATGGCGACGCAGAGTTCGAAATTGCCGTTGCCCTTGTCCGTGCCGGCGCCGAACTCGCCCTGGATCATACAGGCGTGAGACTTCACTCCAGAGCCGAACAATTGATCTTTGACCCAGGTTGCGCCGTTGCGCCACCAATGCTGCATTTGGCCACTCTCGAGCGTGGCGACGAATTCGAGCGCATTGTAGGTGCTTTGCAGCAGCGACGGGCCCGCGGTCAGCACGTTGGCGCCAAAACTGACGGACTTGGCCCAAACGCTGCCCTCCCGGTACCAGTGCTCCATCGCGCCGTTCTGCGTGGCCACGACCACCTCGAAATTGCCGATGCCGAAATTGCTCTCGCAGAAGCCGACGCAGCCATTGGCGTTATTGGGTCCGAAGACGGGGCCCTCGAACCATTTCTGCGCCGATTGGTCAAAGTACCAATGATGCAGATTGTTGCTCTTGGTGCGGTAGATGGTTTCGAAATTCCGGTTGTAGGTGGTGCCGGTGAAAGTGAGGAAACTCGAGACGTCGTTCGCCATCGTCTCGGCCTTGGCCCAGGGAAGCGTCGAACTCGAATTGTCCCGCCACCAATGGGTGAAGCCGGAGCCCATCGGCGCCACCAGTTCAAAATTGCGGTGCAGGCCGCCATCACCGCTTTCGATCATGCCGCCGGCATGAGAGCGCCGTTTGGTCCACGGGTCCGGATTGGAATATTGAAAGCCGAGCTTGGCGTTGTTGTCGATATTGCACTGGCCGTAGCCGATCAGCCAGAACCCGGCGTCGCCGAGGTCGGCGCCCCAGGAATTCTTCACGATCCAGCATTGCTTGGTGTCGTCATAGCCGACGACGCACATGCAATGCCCGCCGCGATAGGTGGCGGCGGCCGAGCGTATGTAGGGATTTTGGCCCGACCAACCCTGGAAGTCGGTGTACACGTCCATGCAGACGACCAGCGGTCCGATGGCGTCAATCCAGTTCTTTTGCTGGTTGATGTCACCCAAGGCCGTGTAGTTCGGGATCTTCACGGTCTTTCCGTTGCGGTTGGAAGGCGGATTGTAGGCCGGCGGCGGGACGGTGGTGTTGGGCGGCGGGTTCCAATACGCGCCATTCCGGTCACCCGGGTCGGCGTCGACCCAGGGCACGCAATCCTGCCCGCATACGCCATTTCCGGCGTACCAGTTGAGCGGGTCCGCGGGATTGCCCGTCTGATAAACCGGAATGCGATTGGCCTCGATGAAGTCGCCTTCCGAGCGGTCGCACCAGACGCAATGTTCAATGCGGACCATGCATTCGACCAGGGCGGTCGGGCCATAAATCCAGCAATGCTCGGACTGCGCCTGATCGCGGATGCTGGTCACATAGTTCCAGGTGAATCGGTTGCGCCAGTCGACCACGCTGGGCAGTCCTCCGCCGGCCGCGCCGCCCGCGCCGGCCGCAGCGTTCAGCGCGCTGGACCCGTTGCCGATTTGCGGGCTCGGCGGCGCCAGATTGCGGGCGACCAGATGCGCGCGCAGGAGCAGGTTGTTCGTCGGCGTCGCCTTGACAAGGGCGGCGACATCGACGGGTTTGACGTCCTTCGCCTTCGGAAACTTGCTCAGATCGGCGCCGATGCCCTTATTGACGATTGGCGCGTCGTCGGCAAATTTCGGATTGACCGTCCATTTGAGCCCTTCGGCCGCGATTTGCTTACGCAACTGACCATATGTTGTAGCCGTCATTTTAGTCACTCCTTCTTATACGCTCATAGTTAAACTCAATTTCTAAAGTACATCATCGGCGTATCCGGGCGACCGACGAAGCATTGATAGGTAAAACCATAGTTTCGTATGATCGCGACAGCGAGAAGCGCGTTCGACTGGCTGGTCCCGAAGTCGAGCAACCGGCTCGCCCCATCGGTGACGATCCATGCGCCGCTCAAGGTCTCGGCGCGAACCTGCGCGAGATCGAACCGGATGGCGTCCTCTCCCGGCATGGGCCCGGAAGGCGCGCTGCCTTTGGCCGTGAAATAGGTCATCGGCGGATGGGGACGGCCGACGAAGCCGATGCGGTCCATGCCATAATGCTGGATCACATCTCTGGCCTCGTATGCCTCCGACTCGTGGGCGCCGAAATCCAGCAAAACGTCGGTTCCGTCGATGATTTTCCAGTCCCCGCCGATCCGTTGCGCCGTGATCGCGGCGGGATGTACGGGGAGGCTATCCTCCGGAAGGGTCACCGGCGTGACGCCAAGCTGATGCGCGAGATCCGTGAAGCTTGCCGCATTGAAGTCGAAGGCGGATTCCGGCGCCCCGCCCTCCGTGGCGCGGGCCACATAAGCGGTTCGAAAGCCAAGCGATTTTGCCGCGTTCAGATCGTAATCGTGAGCCGCGACCATCAGGATCTCGTTGGGCGCCAAGCCAAGCCTCGCCGCCGCCATCTGATAGACTGCCGGGTTCGGCTTGTAGCGCCGCACGCTCTCCGCGGAGAGCAGCGCGCCGAATGGCAGACCCGCATGATTCATCAAGGAGGCTTGCGTGACGACGCTCATGTTGGAAAGGATCGCCAGGCCGTAGTGATTGCGAAGCGCGTAAAGGGCGGCCGGCGCATCGGGCCACGGCGTCAGCCTGCGCCAAATTCCGAAAAAATCGTCGATTTCCGCGCCCGCCGCCGCCGCCGGCAGCAATGCGGCTATGGAGTCGCGCAGGATCGTATCCGGCGGCGTCCAGATCCCGCTCGCAGTCACGCCGGCGACGCCGTTCGCATAACCCGCCAGCGCATTCTCCGCGAAAGCGCCGGGGTTGAGGCTCGCATGATAGGCCGCGGCCAAAGGCGGAACAGCCGTGGTGAAACTATCGAGCCAGTCGAATACCGTACCGATGATGTCGAAAGTCAAAGCCTTGATCGTCATGTAATCCTCCAGCCCGCTGCCGGAATAGCCATTGTCATCAGTGCCAACGAAAGAATGGCGATGAAATCGAAATTCAGATGCGATTGCTTAGACTCAAATGCAAATTATACACTACGGCCGAATTCTGATAAGTATATTTCAGAACGAATATTCGTAGCAAAAATACGCATAGATTCGGTTATGTATGAGACATAAAGAACGATTACAACGCATTGTACCAATAATTTTATATAATAAATCAATACAAATTCAGCAAAATTCGATATTATCGCCTTATATTGATCTTTAATTATTTATACAAAATCAAAAAATGACTTTTATTTTTTGAAAATTATCCGCACAATTTTTCTCGGACACTTTCAAATCAATGCAAAATACAATCAATGAGAACATCTGTGCATGTAATTACCACCGCCAATTTTATTGTCAAGGACGCGAATGCTTCGTTCCGCAGTAGTGAAAATCTGAATACTCGCCGTCGTGAATTTCCGTGAGTTGACGAATAGGTCCGGAGGGTTAGGCTCCGCCATCGCAAACACGCTGAAAAACCTAGCTCTATCATTTGGATGCAGAAAGTACCGCCGGGCCGGCGGTCCGACGTGATCTTGGCTGGCAGCCAAAATCCACCATCCATTCCGGGCAGGAACCGTGTCGCTGTTCTCGCGCCGCAGACGAAAAATTCACGAAGATATCACGCCAGGCGCCGGCGGCCGAACCGCCCGTTCGACGAAACGCCATTGCGCTGGCGCCCGCTCTACAGCGGTTCTGGCGGCAGGTTGACGGTCGCCAGCGCCAGACAGGCGATCCCCTCCTGGCGGCCGGTGAAGCCGAGCCTTTCCGAAGTCGTCGCCTTGACGGCGCAGCGGCCGATCGAGACTGCGGTGATCTCGGCGACGCGCGCGCGCATCGCTTCGCGGTGCGGGCCGACCTTCGGCGCCTCGCAAATCAAAGTCACGTCGAGATGCGCCAGATAGCCGCCGCGCGCGCGTACGAGGCCCGCGGCGTGCCTGAGAAAGATTTCCGAATTCGCGCCCTTCCATTGCGGGTCCGAGGGCGGGAAATGCGAGCCGATGTCGCCGTCGCCGAGCGCGCCATAGATTGCGTCGGCGAGCGCATGCAGGGCGACGTCGGCGTCTGAATGGCCGGAGAGCTTCTTTTCGTGTGGGATGAACAGCCCGCACAGCCAGACGCCGTCGCCCGCGGCGAAGGCGTGGACGTCAAAACCCTGGCCGACCCTGACTTCGCTGGCTTGGCGCCGCAAACGCGCCTCGGCCTCATGGAGATCCTGCATCGTGGTCACTTTCATATTGTCGATTTCGCCGTCGAACACATAAACCGGATGGCCGCCCTCGGCCGCGACCGCCGCGTCGTCGGTCAGATCCGCGCGCGCGGCGCGCCGATGCGCCGCGAGGATCAGATCGAAGTTGAAGGCCTGCGGCGTCTGGACCGAGCGCAGCAACGAACGGTCCGGCGCGGCGACGATGCGGTCCTGGGCGTCGATCTGCTTGATCGAATCGGTGACCGGCGTCGCCGGGATGGCTGCGCCGTGGCGCTCGGCCGCCGCGATGGCGCGCGCCACCAGCGCCCGCGAGGGGAACGGTCGCGCGCCGTCGTGGATCAGCACGAGGTCGGGCCGGATTCCGACCTGCGCCTCCAGGCCGAGGCGAACGCTCGCCTGCCGTGACGCGCCGCCGTGCGCCGGCTCGGTAAGGCGCGCGCGGGCCGTGGCGGAAAGTCGCGCGACCGCGGTGTCGTAGAGGTCCCGATCGTCGGGGTGAATGACGACGGTCGCCGCGGCGAAGTCATGCGCGCGGCTCAGCGCTTCCAGCGTATGGCAGATCAGCGGTTTGCCCGCGCAGGGCAGATATTGCTTCGGCATCGCTCCGCCGAGGCGCGCCCCTCGCCCCGCGGCGACGACGATGAGGGATACGCGAGGCGGCAATTTGGAACTCCCACATGGCTTGAGCCAGCAGGATTAGAGGAGCGCGACGCTTACGCCAAGCCGCGCGGCTTCAAGCGCCCAATGCCCGCGCAGCGAAGGCGATCATGATGACGAAAAGTCCGAGACAAGCGAGTTCGAAGAGGTCGAGAGCGAAGCTTTTCAACCGCGACGTCATGACCGTCTCCTGTGATGTTGATATGTTCAATATATGATCATGATTTGTTCTCGTCAATCCCGGGGATTCGGCTGTGTCGGAGGTGGTTAAGGAAGCGTCTATCCGGGGGCGGGAGGCAGTGGGTATCGGCGCGGACGCCGCCGGCGGGATCGCCGAGATCGGGCTGAGTCTGACGTCCCGATCCGTGATAGTCTCGGGAAACCATGAGTTCAACGGAACCTCCGGCGGCCTCGCTTTACGCGGAAACCGCGCCGCCCGCGCCGCCGACTTCGCCGCTAGCGGGCGATGCGTCCGCGCAAGTCGTCATCGTCGGCGGCGGTTTCACCGGTCTGTCGGCGGCGCTGCATCTGGCGGAACTGAGCGTCGACGTGCTGGTCGTCGAGGCCGGGGACATCGGCTGGGGCGCCTCGGGTCGCAACGGCGGCCAGGTCAATCCCGGCCTCAAATGGGAGCCGGAAAGGCTACTCGCCACCTTCGGCCCCGATCTCGGCGCGCGCATGGCGCGGTTAGGGGCGACGGCGCCGGACCTCGTTTTCGATCTCGCCGCCCGCTTTAGGATCGCCTGCGAGGCGCGACGCGGCGGCACGATCCGCGCCGCGGTGGCGAACAAGTCCGAAGCCGGGATTCGCGAGCACATCCGCCAGGGAGGGGCCGACATCGTCGCGCTGGAGGGCGAAGCGATCGCGCGCGCCACCGGAACTCACCGCTATCCGATGGGCTCGCTCGACCGTCGCGGCGGCAATCTCAACCCGCTTGGGCTTGCCCGGGGCATGGCGGAGGCGGCGCTGAAGGCCGGCGCCCGCATCGCGACTTCGACGCGGGCTTTGCGTATGTCGGGCGAGGCCGGCCGGTGGCGGCTGACGACGGACCGGGGAATCGTCACCGCCGACCGCGTGATCCTCGGAACGAATGGTTATAGCGACGATCTGTGGCCCGACCTGCGGCGCACCATCGTGCC